>ERZ795059.2774-NODE-2774-length-17723-cov-6.412044_pt1 | contig 17723 bp, 11 predicted proteins | sample MGYA00375143_ERZ795059 | MGnify/ENA primary metagenome ERZ795059 (study PRJEB30188, sample SAMN05720168) | activated sludge metagenome | isolation source: Anaerobic digester | place: USA | collected 2015-01-07 ... | reverse complement strand
TGTGTGTAGTAGTTGTGCTGGCACAATTGGCAAAGTTTGTAGTAATAAGATCAATTGAAACATTCTGATCTACTGTTGCCGATCGAAGTATTTCGTAATCAAAATTATCACCATCAGTTGTGGTTGTAAACACAATACTGCCATTGATCGAAATAGTCCATGCATATTCTACCAACCCCTTTTGTGTGGCATTAAATTGAATGATCATACGTTCACAATCATACTGAACGGTATCAAAAGTAAAGGCCGAAGAAGGTATTGGGTTAACCCGAATAACCCGGGTTGAATCTCCATAGCACATGCTGGGCAAAGTTGCGCGAAGTGTAACGGAATAATCTTTTATGGATTGAATGCTATTGGTAAAGTCATACATAAATGCAGGCGTTGTACCTGTACTGATTTGATCTACCAATCCATTTGCATCATTTATAGTCCACAAATAATCGGATGGATTTAGTGATTGCGTTCGACTGTCAACCGCAAAGTTGACAGACACAGGCGAACAGTTATTATTGAACGGTGAATAATTCAACGAAACAAACCCTGACTTTGGTCCGGGAAAGACTGTAATATCTACAGGTGCAGAAATACGTTCACAATCATTCACAGTAATGACACGAAGCCGAACACTATACACAACATTCGTAATACCGATGTTTTCAAAATCACGTGTAAAGATTGATCCAAATCCAGGATCGGACGGACGTTGAACTGAGTCAACTTGAAATCCGGAACCAGTATCAACTTCCCACCAATATTCTTTGATTAAATCCGGCTGACCTACGATTGAATTATTTGTAAAATTAATTGTGAGCTCACTACATCCAGAAGTTTGATTCGGTGTGAAACTTGCAATAGGTAAAGGGGCAATCCTAACGGTCTTTACTATCAGGGATGAACACATACCAAGGTCAGTGGTGATGCGCAAGGCCACATCATAATTACCAGCAAGACCAAGATCATAGTTAAAGTTTGTTTGATTGTCGAGTGTTGGATCTTTCGAAAAAGTTACGCCATCGTAACTCATATCCCATTCACGCAAAACAATTTGCTCTCCTAATGTAGAATTGACAGCTGATAAATCCTGAAAGGTAACAGGAAAGGTTTCACAAGCATTCGCGAAATCAAAATCTGCAATTGGTTTTTCAAAAACACGTACCTGAACTTCATCAACTGATTCACATGAAGTCGCGTTGTCACGGATCCGCAGACGAACACGATAGATTCCCAGATTCGTAAAAACTTCATCGAAAGGACCAAGCTGAGTAGCCGAGAATCCGGCTGTAGGTTCCTGACGCACCAAGGTATTGTTCTCATCATAAAATTCCCAACGCCATTCGGTGGTCGCCAAAACTGTTCCGGCAGATACATCATTGAACCTTACTGGAAAGTTAATGAATGGCGCTGTGGGTTCCTGGCAAAAATCAGGTACGATAATATTCCCGCTCGCATCCGTAATTGAAATCTGCGCAACTAAAGAAGGGGAAATCGTAATTAATCTTTCAAAAATAGCTTCACAATTACCTGCTGCATTTGCATCTCTTACCCGTAACCGAATCATTTTCTGTCCGGTGGTAGCATAGGAATAAACAGGATTGGTTGATGTCCGGGTTGCGAGTGGTACACCTGTGCCCGAGCTGTTATCATAAAATTCCCATGTCCATCGAAAATTTGAGCCCGCTATTGCAGGTGTATTATTGTCAAAGTAAATAGGATCGTCAATACAAAAAACGGATTGAATTGCCCCCGTTGCATTTGCAAGACGAGTAACAAAATCAGGTTGAGGCGAAGGTACAATCACAATGCGTGCTGTTGTAGTCTCAGGAGCATTATCACCATTTACTAAATCACCACTTACTGGGTTGAATGGATTACTATCGGTTAAAAGATTATCGTAAGGATTACATTGATTCCAATTCTTCAAAGTGATTTGAAATTCTCTACCTATATCTGCAGGAGTAGTTACAGGGACATTAATCGGTAAGCTTATTTGTCCAGGAGCGAATACAGGATAAATTGGATTCTTTACAGGAGCTGGATCTAAATATGGAAAGGCGCCTGGCGTAACGAGGTTCACTCCTATTCCAGGAATCTGATTGGCCAATGGACCCGTTCCATAAATCCATTGGATCCATCGGGCTTCATTGTTCTCACGGGTGGCACGAGGATAACAATTCCAATCACTATTATCTGTAAAGAGAACATCGGTAGCAAATCCCTGACAAACCCGGAACAAAGCCGGATCAATTGAAATGATATCGTTGGTCCATACAATTACCTGAGTTGTAATGGGCACAACGCTTCCGCGTGGATTACATGTGTTTGAAGCATCAATGATTAGATCATAGCCACAATCTATAGGAGAATTAGGATAGGAATGAGCGATCGTTACACCAGTAGCGTTGGTCTGAACATACGTTTCTTCCGGAGTGCCATCACCCCAATTGATATAATATTCCGTTCCGCTAACAGAAGACAAATACAATGTTTGTATCTGCACGTTAAATGGAGCACATCCACGACTACTTGATAAAAAAGCAAAGCCAGGCTCTAAAATCAAGCCGCCACATTGAGCGAATATTTTAATAAACGGAATACATACTAAAACAAATACAATAAAAATTCTCTTCAGACCCATTCCTTTAAACCGATTGAATTCCTTCTTTCGATTAAGGCAAACCACATGACAATTAGATCTTCATTTTGCGAAATTGGAAAAAGAAACCCTTCGTTGAACGGCAATATCCGCATTGGTCGGTGAGTGAGTTTATATTCACGTGAGTTGCAAAATAGAGAGATATCCGGAGGTAAATATTTAAATTCTACAACGAGCACCAGAACTTTCACTTTTCGGCACAAAACAATTTTAAACCTCACTACTTTTAAGGAATCGTAGTAATTTCAAATTCAAAATAGAAGTTAAACTTAAAAGTCATAGAAGTAATCTGAAGGAAATGAATTCGTTAACACATAACATGAAGTTCAAAGTAAAAAATTACCTATATCAATACAGCTTTGCTTTTGCAGTTTTGATGCTTCTATCCACTACTGGATCCTCGCAAACTAAAATACAGCAGAAGATTCCGGAAAAGACCAGAATTCTTTTTTTGTTTGATGGATCAGGAAGTATGCTTGAGCCATGGGGGCAGCTCCAAGTTAGAAACCAAACGAAAATAAGCGTTGCTAAATCTATTCTATCAAAGCTTATTGATTCATTAAGACAGAATTCCAATCTGGAACTTGCCTTACGAATTTATGGACATCGGTCACCTCGCGAACTCAATAATTGCAAGGATACTAATCTGGAAGTTCCATTCAAGTCAAAAAATCATGATGCCATTATTGATAAATTGAAAGAGATAAAACCGAAAGGCGTTACCCCAATTACCTATTCGCTTGAGCAAGCCGCCAATGATTTTCCAGCAAGTGCTGGCTATAGAAATATTGTGATCTTAATTACAGACGGAATCGAATCGTGTGGTGGTGATCTCTGTGCTACTTCTCGTGCGCTACAAAAGAAAGGTGTGTTTCTGCGGCCTTACATTATTGGCATTGGATTAAGAGCTGAAAAGACATTGGAGTGTGCCGGTAAATTCATTGATGCTGATACGCCCGGAAAATTTCATGATGTTCTGAATGAAGCCATTGAAGCAAGCTTTGCCAAAACAACATTGAGTGTTGAGTTATTAAACGCATCCAACCAACCAACTGAAACAAATGTAAACATAACCTTTGCCAATGCAATCACCAATGTGTCGATGTATGAGTTTGTTCACTTCCGTGATAAGCAAGGTAAGTCGGATACTGTTCAGATAGATCCTGTTGTTGATTACGATATTACAGTGAATACCACTCCACCAGTGATCCTCCGAAATGTTTCCATACAAATAGGTAAGCATAATGTTATAAACATTCCTGTCCCTCAAGGTAATCTGATCATTCAACAAGAAGGACGAAGGGATGATAAACTTACTTCTATTATCCGACAAAAGAACAAATCCGAAATATTAAACAGCCAACAGAGCAACGAAACATTTCGATACCTTATAGGGAAATATGAAGTGGAGACGTTAACCCTTCCGCGAAGAATCTTTGAAGTTGATATTCAGGCGAATAAAACAAAAAGCGTTTTACTTCCTTCGCCTGGCATTGTCAATTTTAATACCATCTCAACCGGATACGGAAGTCTATATGAATTGAAAGGCGATGGAACTCAAACGTGGGTATGTAATCTGAATGAACAAAAGCCTCAATTCTCACTCACACTTTTACCCGGACAATACAAAGTTGTATTTCGTGTGAAGAACACAAAGGGAAGTAAATACACAGGGTTCAAAACCTTTACCTTAAAATCGGGTGAGACTTCAAACGTTAATGTCTTCAATTAAAATATGGGGAGACTTTTAAAAAGTATTGGAATAGTAGCCTTTGTTTTGCTGGTTCTGTTTCTTCTGGGAAACCGAAAATTCATTGCATTGGAAGAACTGGAGAAGGAATACTTTACGAGAGAGTCGCGCTACATTCAACTTAGCGATGCTAAAGTACACACACGAATAAAAGGGAATGGCCCTTACCTGTTTTTACTTCATGGAAGCCTTGCTTCTCTGCATACCTGGAAAGCGTGGGAAGATTCGTTAGGTAAATCCTTCACCACTATTTCATTTGATTTTCCCGGACACGGATTGACTGGCCCTAATACATCAGAAAATTATTCCATTAACCAGTATGAAAAATTGCTTTTCGAATTGGCTGATTCACTTGATGTGGATACCTTCTCGATAGCAGGTAATTCAATGGGCGGACAAGTGGCATGGCAAGCTGCACTTCATAGACCCGATCGTGTTTCAAAATTAATCTTAATTGATGCCGTAGGTTTTATCACCGCTGCTGGCGATAAACACCAAAATAATGCTCCATTGATTTTCAAACTTCTCAGATCAGAGCACGCATCGTTTGCGTTCGAACACATCACGTGCCGTTGGATGTTTTCTTTGAACATGAAAAAAGTCTACGCCAATCCTGATTTGATTACCCCCCAATTGATTGATCGTTACTTCCATCTTATGCTTCGGCAAGGTAATCGGCACGCTACCTGGTTGCGATTACAACAACTTCGAAACCCTCCAATTGACAGTCTCTCTTTCATTACAGTTCCCACACTAATTCTTTGGGGTGAAAAAGACGAGTGGATAAATGTTGAAAGCGCCTATCAATTTAACAATGCTATTAAAAGATCAAAGATTGTTACAATTCCAGAAGCTGGTCATACACCAATGGAAGAATCGCCAAACGAAAGTTTACCTCCAGTATTGGATTTCCTGAAAGAATAAAATGAAAGGTAATTGTTGGTAAGTATTTATATTCAGAAAATGAAAATCATTTTAGAAAAACAGATTTGCATTTACTAAGCAGTGGTAAGCCATCTGAAGAATCTTCCTAAAACAGTTTTAGGCTCTTCTTTTTTCAGAGTTGTAAATTCTTCAACCGGTTCATCAAACATGCGCACTGCTTTTGTTGGCGCATTTACCTTTACTCTTTTCTGATAGTATTCTGTGCGTCTCTCCTTTTCTTTAATTGCGTCTTCTCTTCTTTTCTCTTCAGCAGCTCGGGCATCACGCTCTCGTTGAACTGCTATCGGATTTACAGATCTATTATTTCTCTCTCTATTTCTGTGATCGGTATTTCTATTTCGCTGTGGTCTAGGCTTTGCATTTACTTCCGAATTTGGAGCAGCAACTTCTACCTTTTCACTTTCCTCAGCAGGTAAAACTTCTTTCTTTTTTGATTCTGGTAAATCGATCTTACCGATAACTTTTAAGCCCGGTAAGTCAACCTTCGGTGCTTTTATTACTTCTACCTTTTCTTCCTTTTGATCTTCTGTTGAGGAACTAGCTACTTCAACAATTTCAATATTCTGAATTACTTCTGCCTCTTCAACTATTGGGCTTGGAACGCTAACTTCAACAATTTCTTCACTTTTCTCTTCTGGGAGTAATACTTCATTGGACTCAATTTTCTCCTCCAAAAATGAAGGAGCAAAATGCGCAAGAATAAATTTTACATGCTCATCTTCCACTCGTGCATTCGATTCACTACTTATTACGACATCTGATTTAGCTAGAAAATCCACGATATCCGTTTGACGGATGGATATTTTCCTCGCGAGTTGACCTAATCTCATGGAATTACGATTCTTTTTTCGGTCGCAAATATAATGCGCGAAACGGGACTTAAAAAGTAGAAAGTGGGCAGTCGATGGTCAATAGTCGATAGTCCATGGTCTACAGTATACTGTGCTCGAGGGAGTGAGCCACGATTAACCATTAACGATTAACGGACAACGATTCCCCCTTACCAATCCCCCTTATCCTTCTGATTCTTCTCTACATACAAGAGTTTGTCACTAAAGGATTGATCTAATAACCCGAGCATATTGGGTTTACACCAGTCGGTGGATAATACAGTGCCACTGTTTTTACAAGCGTAGTTTGTCAGGTTATCTCGAGTCGTAATTTTCTTATACCCCATATCACCCGTAATCTGAATGGCATTTAAGGTAAGTCGATACTTACCATCTTTAACGCCAATAACAACAGTACCACTAAATTTTCCGGTTTGCATAATGGGCTGCAAATTCACCTGACTAAATTGAAATTTCTTATAATCAACTATAATATCGGTCACATCAAATGCCAGTCCGTCTTGTTGCATTTTAATATTCGACACATAGGGAAGTGCGCTGTAAAAAGCTTGAAGTTTTGCTGGAGTAATGGAATCCGCTATTGAAATCTTTTGGTAGATGATCTCCTGATCGGCTACCTTAAAATTGCCATACGAAGTAGGTTGTGCCTGAACACACAAGCAACCCAAAATGAATAAAGCAGATATTACATTTTTCATAACACAGAATTTAGACATTAGATTTTAGACACTAGACATAAGACGTTAATAATAAGTTTTTTACTTGATAATTTAAGCTTTCTGCTTTGAGCTTAAACACATCAAAACCATTAAGTGCCAAATAACACACTCCTGATACCCGCCTCTAAACCCCGAAGTTCAGCTAATCCGCGTAAGCGGCCAATGGCTGAATAGCCTGGGTACGTTTCTCTTCCCAAATCATCCAGCATTTGATGGCCATGATCCGGACGCATAGGTATGGACACTTTTCTTCTTTGCATCAAGCTCACCACTTCTTTCATCACCTCAGGCATGTTAGCATCTCCTTCCAGATGGTTGGCTTCATAGAAATTTCCCTCTGCATCGCGTTTCGTACTGCGTAAATGGAGAAAGTGAATATGATCACCTAAGCGCTTTACAATCCCTGTTAAATCATTATCCGGGCGCGCGCCAAATGAGCCCGTGCAAAAGCAAATGCCATTCGATGGTGAAGGTATTGTATCAATCAACTCCTTTGCATCCTTCTCGGTGCTGAGGATTCTTGGCAGACTCAGAATCGGATACGGAGGATCATCCGGATGAATGGCCATCTTCAAACCACACTCCTCTGCAACAGAGATTACCTGTTTAATAAAAAAGAAAAGATGTTCCTTCAATTTTTTCGCATCAATACCTTCGTATAATTTCAAGGCAGAAAGAATGTGTGATGGTGTAAATGCTTCATCACTGCCCGGCAATCCAAGCAAACAATTCCGATAAAGTCGCTTCTTCAAATCTTCGCTGGCATTTTCAAAATATGCTTTTGCTTTTGTTACTTCATCTTGCGAATAATCCTTTTCAGCATTCGGGCGCTGCAGGAGAAAAAGATCAAATGCAATAAAGGCTGTGCGCTCAAAATACAATGCTTTACTCCCGTCCGTCATGGAGTACGATATATCGGTTCGCATCCAATCCAGGATGGGCATAAAATTGTAGGTCACTACCTTAAGTCCGCATTGACTTACGTTTCGTAAACTCTGCTTATAGTTTTCAATATAGGTTAGGTAATTTCCCGACTGACGTTTGATGTCCTCATGCACAGGCAGACTTTCAATCACGGTCCAGGTCATGCCGGCATTTTCAATCTCCAAAACTCTTTTTTTGATCTCATCAACGGGCCATACATCTCCTACCGGAATATGGTGTAAAGCAGTAACGACACCCGTGCAACCTGATTGTTTAATATCCGACAACTTCACCGGATCTTTTGGTCCATACCAGCGCATGGTTTGTTCAAGCATCATATTGTTTTATACTTTTAGATTGGCCACAATTTATTGCAAATAAAATTGTACGACAAGAATGATTTAACACATTTGCAGAGATCATTATAAAACAGACAGAATCAGGTGTAAGATTTAGGCTAAGCTTCCTTTATTATCTTCTTACTTTTTCAGCACATTTGAATAAACTTAACGGAGTGTATTTTATAAAAGCAGTTTACCTTTTCTTTTTAGTGAGTTTGATCTCCATTCAGCTCTCAGCCCAGGAACAAACTCAGGCCGATGTTAAGTGGTACAACCATTTTTTTGAAGACGCCAATCAAAAGACAATCGAAAAAAATATTGAATCCGGTACTGCTGTTCTAAACGAAGCAATTGAAAAAGACGACCAACACACTCAGGCTAAAATCTTAACCGAACTTGGACTCCTTTATTTAGTTCAGGCGAGTAACTCTGAACGGGCGATGAATTATTTCACACAGGCTCTTGTATTGGAGGATTCTCTTAGCCTCCACCACGAACAAGTATTTACCTATCTCGCCATTGCAAGAGTCTTTGAAGAGGTGAGTAATTACGAAAAAAGCATTCAATATCTTGATCAATCCATGAAGTTGAATGAGCAATCGAAAGACGTTCCTATACTCGTTCTGATTCTCAATACCTTAGGAAGAAATCATGCAGCAATGGGCCACATGGAAAAGGCCCTCGAACAATACACGTTGGCACTTGGGTATAAGGATCAGTTAGATGATCCTGAAACAGAAGCAGAGATCTATTTCAACATAGGTAATCTGGATTTGATGCAAGGTCAGTTCACCGCAGCTTTAGAAAATCATAAGACTGCGTTAGTGATCCGAAGGAGCGAAAAAGATAAAAAGAAGGAGGCACTTTCCTTACATACTATCGGTATTCTCTACCAGTCCATGAAGAACAATGAACGCGCTTTGGCCAACCATGTTGCGGCATTGGAGATCAGACAAAGGCTGAAGGATAAAAAGGGAATGGCTGAATCCTACAACAATATCGGAGTGCTTTACTATCAACAAAAAAAACCGAACCGTGCCATATCAAATTTACTACTTGGTCTGGAGGCCGCGCGCGAATCTCAAAGCCAGGAAGAGATTCGAAAGAGTTACGAATATTTAAGTATGAGCTATGCTTCAATACCTGATTACAAAAAAGCGCTGGAGTATAAAGATTCCTATTTGGCGATTCACGATTTTATTCAGCATGAAAAAAACGAACAAAAGCTTTTAGAAATTCAAAATGGATATGTGGTTAAAAAGAATGAAACTCAAATTGATAAACTGGAAACCGATCGCACTCAACGCGAAAAGGAATTAATCACTCAAAAGAAAATTCAGAACTTCTTAGTGATTATAATAGCCCTGGGTGTCATCATCAGTTTGTTGGGGATTTACCTATACATGATGAAGCGCAAATCCAACATCGCGTTGAAAGCTGCCCATGATGAAGTGAAAGAGAAAAATCTGGAGTTATCCAATCTCAATGCTACCAAGGATAAATTCTTTTCCATTATCAGTCACGATTTGAAAGGCCCACTCAATTCGCTTACCTCCTTCTCTGGTTTGCTCATCAACCATTTGGACAGTCTGAGCAAAGAAGAAATTCAGATGCTGGCGAAAGATTTGGATAAGTCATTGAAGAATCTGTTTGTCCTGTTAGAGAATCTATTGGAATGGTCACGCTCACAAACCGGTAATATTGAATTCAAACCCGTTCCATTTGATTTGGCTGCGGTACTTGAACAGAATAAAGAATTACTAAACACACAAGCTCAAAATAAAAAGATCACCATTCTTAGTGAAACGAAGGGCGAGGTAATGGTTCATGCCCATCCGCAATCTGTTAATACAGTTGTTCGTAATCTTCTTTCCAATGCGATAAAGTTTACACCTGAAGGTGGTGTCATAGCGCTTACGCTTGAACAAACTGAAAAGGAAGTCCTCGTTTCAATTTCTGATACGGGCGTTGGAATGAGCGATGAAGTAATGGACAAACTTTTCAGAATTGAAACCAAGCATTCAACACAAGGTACCGCCAATGAAAAAGGAACCGGACTCGGTTTAATTCTCTGCAAAGAGTTTATCGAAAAGAATGGTGGAAGAATTTGGGTGAAGAGTGAAATTGGAAAAGGGTCGGTATTCTCTTTTACGTTGCCGAATTAAAACTCTATGAAGTAATGATCTTCAAGAAATTCAATAATCATTCGGTATACATCCGTGTAAAGAACTTTACTTTTCCTTCTATTAAAAAAGCCACTTCGGTACCTGATCCGAAGAGGCTTTTAGTTTGCTGAAGATGACATACTTAATATTTCAATAGTTAAACTCCAATGACTTTACCAATGCATACTGTGCGCTGAAAGGACCATAAATGGCACGCACATACTTTTTAACTGACTTGGCAGTTCTAACCATGGATTCATCCCGTAAGTACATGATCTCATTTCGCTCAATAATCGCTCTTCGCCATGCACCACGCAAATCATCCACATCACGATTGAGCTTGTTTAGTTCCAATAATTTCTCTTCCATCCCAGCGCGGCTAAATTCTTTCTCACGCGGCTGATAGACGGGTTCCGAACTTACAGCCTGCGCCAATTTAGAAAAAGCATCCACTTTGCTTACAAACGCCAATTGCAATTGAGAGCGCCTTTTTTGCGGTATGGCTTCCCTATTTTCCACGCGATGAGAGGATGGATTTTTTGGACTACTTCCAATAATCTGGTGCAGGAAGGCCCGTGCATCCAAAATCTTTTCCCGTTTAGCACCTGAAGCTTCCAGCGTTCGGAGTATACTGGAAACCAAATTTGGCAATGGACTGAACGATTGTTTTCGTTGATTCACTCCATTGTCGAAATTCGTTCTGGCCACCTTCACTCGCTCGAGCGCCTGTTGCGTTTCGTTTAAAGCATTTACCAATGCATCTACCTGAAGGTTTGGACTACCGGGATTGTACTTACCTCCATACCCGGTGCAGAAGCTGATAAGCCTGGCAAATGCTTCTGCGTTCTTAACGTGTGACATACAGTTGTTTGTTTAATTGTATTAATACAACGGTATGACAACCAGCCTTTGTTGTACTTTTAAGGGTTATTTACAAAACTATATTTTCATTGAATGGCGAAACCCATACCCCATTGGCACGTTTTCAGACACGCTTTTGATCAACTCCTATGTTTTCTCTTCTAATGGTTAGAATATTCTGTGATTGCAGACCATGGCCGCTACACACAACAGCCGGATGGAAGGTGTGATTATTCCGGGTAGACATCGTGAACTACCTGAATGTACATCATCATTACACTCTGTGAACTGTCCGGACGCACAACATCATTACACCAGACGGACAGTATAGATTGCCTATAAGGAAGGTATGATTGCTTCGGATCGCACTGTGAACTGTCTGGACGCACAACATCATTACACCAGACAGATATTCTGGATTGCCTTTACAGAAGGTATGATCGTCCGTGTAAACATCATGAACTACCCCAATGCACAACATCATTACACGAGATGGACATTATAGATTACCGATATGAAAGGTATGATTACTCCGGATACCCATCATGAATTACCCGGATGCACGACATCATTACACCTGGTGCACTGTATGGATTACCTTATAGGTAAGGTATGGATTACTTGCGATCAGTATTACGGTCTATAGGATCCTCAAATCATTTAGCTCATGTGGACATTGATCAATGAGGCAGGTGATTGCAATTGATTCAATCAAACCCTCATTTCATTAAACAAAAAACGGCACCCTTTATCCCGATCAGTGTCACCGGTCTCCGGGACGCTGATCTTTGGTCACTCACCAGAACTCTTCTAAACATGCAGACTTATAAGCTGCCTGTAGCCAATCGAAGCATCGCCAGTCCTACAGCAACACCAATTACAATCCAGATGTTCTTGACCGTATACAATACCCCAGCGCTGTTTTCAAAACTGATAATTTGCAATGCCTCAAGAGGAAGAGTTTGATCATAACACTGAACAATCACTGCCTTCCACCCAGATGTATCTTCAATGGTATAGGTAAAAACTTCTTGACCATCCATTGTGTACGATCCTTTATACTTTGAAAGCACGTTATATTCTAATACTCTTCCATCCGGCAACACAATGTTGCCGCGATTCTCTTTACTCAACAAAACAGTAGCCACAACACTATCTTTTGAATTGAGAACCAATTCTACATTACCACCATCTCCTTTTTGAATAACCGACCGGTATACACCATTTGTCGTTGTAACGGATCTTTCTTTTTTGCTGTTAGCAGTACCTACGTTTTTATAAGCATCAAAACCAATTATGTAATTGCCGCTGCTGAACTGCACATAATCTCCCTTTCTATAATAATTAAAGATTCTTTCCTGAGCCGATAAAATTGCGGGAAATAAAAAAATTACGAATAACAGTAAACGTCTCACCATAAATTGTATTTTAACTGATCAATGTCACCAGTCTTTGGAACGCTGATCTTCATCATGCATATATATTAAAATTATTCGAATGTATAATTTGCCTATAGGCAGGTAGGTAGGATTTGTAGAAGCATTAGAGTTCTTGAAGCAAGTGGCTTTAATACTTATTTAAGAAAACCTCATTCCATTAAATAGAAAACGGCAACCTTTCGGGTTGCCGTTTCAATATAAATCAGGATAGAATATTAACCTAAATACGAACGCAAGGTTTTGCTTCGTGAGCTTTGCTTCAATCTTCTTGTTGCTTTCTCTTTAATCTGGCGAACGCGCTCACGGGTGAGGCTGAATTTTTCACCAATCTCTTCTAGTGTCAACGCATGCTCTCCGTTCAATCCAAAATAATATGCAATTACATCAGACTCACGTTGAGTTAATGTTGAAAGGGCACGTTGTACTTCTCTTCGCAATGAATCAACCATCAAACCAGAGTCTGGTGTTTCTTCATTCTCGTTTGTCAATACGTCTAACAAACCATTTTCTTCACCTTGAACAAATGGAGCGTCCATTGAAATATGCCGACCAGAAAGTTTTAAGGTATCAACAACTTCATCTGTTGTTACCTGCAACACTTCAGCCAATTCTTCTTCAGATGGCTCGCGTTGGAATTTCTGTTCCAGGTCAGAGAATGTCTTCGAGATTTTATTGAGTGATCCTACCCTGTTTAAAGGTAAGCGCACAATACGTGATTGTTCAGCAAGTGCTTGCATGATCGACTGGCGAATCCACCAAACTGCATACGAGATAAATTTAAATCCGCGGGTTTCATCAAAACGTTTTGCGGCTTTGATAAGACCTAAGTTACCTTCATTGATAAGGTCACCCAATGTCAAACCATTGTTTTGGTACTGCTTAGCAACCGAAACCACGAAGCGAAGATTGGCCTTTGTTAATTTTTCAAGGGCAATCTGATCACCTTCACGAATACGCTTCGCTAATTCAACCTCCACATCAGAGGTAATCAGGTCTACCTTTCCAATTTCTTGTAAATACTTATCCAGAGATTGACTCTCCCGGTTCGTAATCTGTTTGCTAATTTTTAGTTGTCTCATTGGGCATTAAACATGTTATAAGAAAAGATTAGTTCCGGAAATGTCCTAAAAAAGGCTTTGCTGACACTAATCGACCAGCAAATATACGTCATTTTTAGGCTTTTCCTTCACAATTTAAAGGATAAGACGTGTTATCCTTATGATTCGATGTATGTTTTTCAATTTTGGTTCTACTTATTTTAGAAAGGCCAACGGAATTAAGAAAACTAAACGGCAATTGGGGCTTTGATGGACGGATGAGCCTGGTAATTTATGATCTCAAAATCCTCAAATCGATAATCAAATAATGAATCCGGTTTCCGATTAATCTTCAATGTGGGCAATGCAAAGGGCTCGCGACTCAGTTGAATCTTCGTTTGATCCAAATGGTTTGAATACAAGTGAACATCTCCACCGGTCCAAACAAAATCTCCTACTTCTAAATCGCATTGCTGCGCAATCATGTGCGTGAGCAAGGCGTAAGATGCAATATTGAAAGGTAAACCAAGGAAGGTGTCGCAGGAGCGCTGGTATAATTGGCAAGACAATTTTCCATCTGCCACATAAAACTGAAACAAGGCGTGGCATGGAGGAAGTGCCATGTCATCAACATCTGCTGGATTCCAGGCTGTTACCATGTGTCTCCTTGAATCTGGTTTCTGTTTGAGCTGTTCTATCACTTTTGAAATCTGATCGATCTTACCTCCATTACGAGCGGGCCAGCTACGCCATTGATATCCGTAAACCGGACCGAGGTTTCCGTCTTCATCTGCCCATTCATTCCAGATACTTACACCATTGTCTTTCAGGTATTTAATGTTTGTATCGCCATTTAAAAACCAGAGCAGTTCATAGATGATTGATCGGATGTGAAGCTTCTTTGTTGTTACTAATGGAAAGCCTTCTGCCAGATTAAAACGGAGCTGACGCCCAAAAACTGAAAGAGTACCGGTTCCTGTGCGATCGGTTTTTTGAGCTCCGTTCTCCAGGATATCCTTCATTAAATCTAAATACTGACGCATGTTTCTATTTAAGCTCCAAAGAAATAAAACTACTAACCAATTCTTGATAGAATCAGATCACGCAATACAAAAAGTCCTTCGCGAAGGTATTCATCATCCAGCTTTTCAAGATCGGTCGTTGTGTTCGCTTCCACACCACCAACATTCGCTTTTAACTTATCATTCGCTGCCTTCTTTTTCTCAGCCTCGTCCATTTCCTTCTTTCTCTCAGTTTCATTAAGTGAAATGGTAGTTTCGTTTATGCTTTTGCGGATTTCCTCCGTCTCTTGTGCGTACTTCTCCAGGATCGGATCTGTTTTTAATCTTGTCTGGTACGATTTATTAAGAGACGATACAACGCGATCATTGATCACTGGAGTTTTTTGATATAACGTCCCTCTGATTTCATCCCAAGGCATTGCGCTTGGTTGAGAGCTTTCACCATACTGTTCAGCATCCAAAGCGCTTGGCAATAGAACATCAGGTGTTACTCCTTTGTGTTGGGTGCTGCTACCGGTAACACGATAAAATTTCTGGAACGTTAACTTCAATTGACCCAGTTCATCCTTTTGGCCAGGAACATATCGATCAAGACCAATTACAGTTTGAACCGTACCCTTTCCATAGGTAGACTCCCCTACGATTACACCCCTATGGTAATCTTGAATTGCTCCAGCAAAAATTTCGGAAGCCGATGCACTGAACCGGTTGGTCATTACTACCAATGGTCCTGAGTATGCAATACTGGAGTCATCATCAGATCCGACTTCAATTTTATTTCCTGAAGTTTTTACCTGAACTACCGGACCATCCTTAATAAATAAGCCTGTCAAATCAATAGCCTCTGCTAAGGAACCACCACCATTGTTCCGCAAGTCAAGAACGAGTCCATCGATTTTCTCAGTCTGGAGTTCCGTGATAAGACGCTTAACATCACGTGTTGTGCTGGTGTAATTCGGATTACCTTTTTGGTATTCTTCAAAGTCCATGTAAAAGGTTGGCAGGGTAATGACTCCCAGCTTCATTGCCTTTCCATTTTCCTGATATTGAATTGTCTTTTTGGTAGCCTGTTGATCTTCCAACTTTATTTTCTCGCGAACAATACTAATTGATTGTGAAGGACCAGCAATACCGGTTTCGGAGGGGAATATTTGCAACCTTACCGTAGTGCCCTTCGGACCTTTTATCAATTTAACGACTTCATCAATTCTCCATCCAATAACATCTACCATCTCTCCCGTCTCTCCTTGCGCTACTCCAATGATTCTATCATTTGCATGGATAAGACCACTTTTATCAGCGGGGCCGCCTGCAATTACCTCCGCTACTTTAGTATAATCGTTTTCAGTTTGCAAACGAGCACCAATACCTTCAAGTGATAAGCTCATACTTTGCTTAAAAAGATCGGCCGCTTTTGGAGAGAAGTAATTAGTGTGGGGATCATACGCTTCTGTGATGGTGTTCATGTACATACTGAATACATCCTCACTGTTGTATTGGGTAAGCGACTTCCTCAATCGCTCATAACGCTCGGTTAACATCTTTTCAATTTCAGGTTGTGCCTTGCCTGCAAGCCGCAAGCTCAGTGCCTGACTCTTTATAATTTTACGCCATACCTCATTGAGCTCAGCTTCATTTTTACACCATGGTTCCTTATCCCGATCAGATTGATACACCTCGTTCACTAAATAATCAAACTGTTGTGGGATCAGTTTTTTGAGTATGTAATCCATGCGCTGCTCAAAGCGATTATGGAACACCGAATAGATTTCGTATGCGGGATTAACATTTTCAGATCGTGTTAAATTATCAATCTGAAGACGATACTTCTCGAAACTTGCAAGATCGGATGCCAGAAAATAGGCCTTATTATTATCCAAACTATTAAAGTAAGCATCTAGAATTACAGACGACAATGAGTCATTCATTTGAAGCTTACTGTAGTGATTGTTATCCAAAATAGTAACGACAGCCTTGGCTTCCTTACCGTAAATTGATTTGGGTTTTAAATGAGTAGTATCTGAAACATTAAAACCATTTGCTGTTGCGAATGCTACTAGCAATACAAAAGAGACTAAAATTGATTTCTTCATCTTCACTTATTTACCTTTCTATGGACAAAACACATGCCCCAATTAAATCGAAGAACGCATTAAACTAATATAAGTTCTAATTCACTTTTTCAGAATCATACTCACCCAAAAACTTTTGAGCCTGATCAAGGGTAGGGAATTCAAAGAATTTCTTACCCGTTATAGCTGAATGAATCTCTACACGAACAAGGTCTATATTCTTGTTTTTCAGGAAACTAAGCTTGCTCGCCTTCGCGTAATCATTTGCCTCCTTAGTTGAAATGTTAAACGAAGTGGCACGAATTGATTTGCAATAAAGACACTGATAATGTTTGATCAATTCACCCGGAGAGTTGGCATCGGGCTGGCGCGTTATCTCCTCTCGAACAATCTTCATGGTATGGAATTCACAGCTGCCACATTTGTATGCTTGTAGGTAGCCGGGATATTTATCGATTTGAACCTCACCCGTCTTTTCATCTATCCAAACATCATAATCAATAGAGAATACATCTTCCTCAGCTTTCATCCCTTCCTGAAGGTGAACATCTTCTTCTTCTTCACTTAACAACCGGAGCTTATTTCCACTCTTTCCAACTCTGGGCATGTAACGCCACTTTCGCAATTTTTTACTGAGAATGGTTGGGTAGTAGAAATCAAGAATGAGAAAGGCAACATAGGATATCAGGGTTCCACCGGCAATGGATACAAAGAACAAAACGAAGAACCAAACCCCAATTTGACTTAGATCACCAAGTCCATAAAAGTTAATGAGCATAAGCACAGAAATACCAAAGCAGAGAAAAACCTTTTTGTAATTCTTTACCTCATGTTCGTTGATGATATCATACTTGGTTTTATAACTGCTTATGGAAGCTACTTTAAGGTTATGAGCAAGGTAAATGATAATACCAATCCCAGCCATAACGATAGAACCTATC
>ERZ795059.2772-NODE-2772-length-17735-cov-13.432523_pt1 | contig 17735 bp, 10 predicted proteins | sample MGYA00375143_ERZ795059 | MGnify/ENA primary metagenome ERZ795059 (study PRJEB30188, sample SAMN05720168) | activated sludge metagenome | isolation source: Anaerobic digester | place: USA | collected 2015-01-07 ... | reverse complement strand
TGAAATACTTCTTCACAGCAGAGGATGACGGCGGAAACATGCTCATAGAGCTTCCAAAGGTTAAAGTCGAATGGGGAGGCGTGAGACATCCGATTTTTCCATTAGAAATTTACGACGCGAACGATGATTTCAGGATGGTTCCCAACAATCTCGATATTTTGAGCGCCGGTGTGGCTTTCGATGGAGACAATTTATATTTCACAACGAGGGTGGAGGGTAAAATCTCCAGCGGAACCGTAACGCCTTTCGACGTGTACGTTTACAGTGTCGGATTATTTTATCCCGACAGATTCGTGGACGGAAGCGTGCGCACCGATCATGTGCTTGTGCACACTCAGCACGGGCAGTTCTTGCAATTTCCGGTTATCGGGCTGTTGAATACAGACAGACAGCTTGCCGAGATACGAACGGCGGACGCTCGTTTCTATACTGACGGAGAGAGGCTTTTTATGAGATTCTCCGCAGACGCCTTGAAGGACGGACACTTCGATAAATTAAAAATCATCTTCGGTTCAGCTAGGGCAATAAGCTATTCGCCCGTAACTTTGCAACCCGTCGATGTGTCTATGTTCATCAATATTTCCAACGTTGACAGGTCAATCACAATAGAATGACAAGCGCAACGGATATATTGCTGATTCGGAAAATGTTATTGTCGACTGAGTTTATGATTTGATTAGTATCGTTTTGAAAGCCGGATTTCCTTACGACTCCTCCGCCATAATGATTTTCGCCATCGCGGAAATAGATTGAAAATCCTTTTGCTGGCTTTTTTTGAATCCCTCGGCTATCATCCTCTCTATAGCATCTCCGATTATCGGCACTCTCACTCGAATATCGCATTCTATTGATCTTTCAGATATATCCCCGGATTGATAATATTTCGTTATGCCTTTCCAAACCAATCTGTCTTTTTGCGCGCCCGGAACCATTTCCCATTTGTGCGTATTGGAATTCTTGTCCCAAATAGCCGTTTCTACGAATCTGAACATGTCAGGGGCAAGCATTTTTTTTATTGAATCAGGAGTTTTATCTAAAGCTATATCAAATTTACGCTTGGTCACAATTGATTCATTGTTCTCTTCTCTTTCAATAAATTTCGGTTTTCTCATACCCTCGATTTTGTCTGAATGACTAAATCGCTCTTCCCTAGCGCGCAAAATAACATCCAAAGAATAATCAAATTTTTGTTTCATATTAACTTTCATTGCGAGAGCCTCTTTTAGCGCGCGCGTTACACGACGTTATTTAAAACCTATTTCAATATGCATTTTCAGCATAATATTAGCAGATTGAGTCAAAAAAAACGACTGAACCGGATTTCTTATAATCAAAATATGAGGGATGTCCATAAGCTCCGATCTGCCTGATTGAATATTTGTCACGAATTCAGATATATGTAAAAAGTTTGATATCTCGATCTTGCTTGATTCGAATTGCATATCAAAATCGACTTTATGTGACAATATTACAGCGCCCCCTGTGACTTTTTTATATTGTCAATCATTACAAATAATATTGCTAGAAGGCACAGTTAAATAATAGAAATGTCGTTTAACGATTAATATAGATTTTTAACACGAAGACAGTCAAAAAAAATATATCTATAATAGATATAACAAATAACAGGAATATGTTTTGTTCAGAGAAATAATGATGATTTTTATATGTTTGACTTGAAATAAATGTTAAAAAGATGTGGCAGGAATTTTGAAGTCTAAATAATTGATTGTATTTAATGTATATTTAAGTAAAATGTAGATGAAGATGTCCGGGAGGATTTGATGAAAATCAAACTCAAATATAAGCGGGCTGTGGGGGCTGTGGCGATAGCAATCGTGTTGATTACGATTGCGGCGGCAGTCGCTCAGGCGCATTATCTGATGCCGGTTCTAAGATTCTGCAACTACAGATCGGTACTGGCGCCGGACTGCACGTTTTGCGAGCCGAATGTCGCGAATTTTAACAGGGACTGGCCGCAAGGAGCGTCGAATCCACCAACCTTGGGCGATGTATGGTTCGAACGTCAGAATCCATACCCTAATGAAAAAGTCACGATTAGACTTAGAGCCGCAAATACCGCTAGCGCGCTAGGAAAGGATTTTTTGCCTATAGGGGCGCAACAGTTGCTCTGGACAGAAATGTGGTATTCGCTGAATCAAGGACAATTATGGTACGGGAATAATCATGCTGGAAGAAGACCGGGAACCGGCGCTTCGATGGATTTTTTCACAAGGCAAATCCTGACAGTTCAGAATCAAGGCAATATCAGATATAGATGGTATATCGCATCGACAAGGGACTGGGCGATATCGCCGATGTCTTCGATATTCTCTTCGGATTTGGACATCCCGGCTCCCAACAGAAGATGTTCGGACAACCCGGCTGAGAATGACCCGATTAGATGCCCTCAAACGCTCAGAGACAGATATGTTCATCCTTGGAACGACGCATGTCCATGGGGATTGCTGTGCCCGATATATGATATTTATCCTCCGAACACAGGACAAACGTTAGGATGGCCGGCTCCGTATTGCAGCAATGCGGGCGGCAGTTGCAACATTCCCGGGTATCCGGAGGGCGGCGGGGATTTTCTGGATTATTTCCCATCTCACAAGCGCCACCTTTCCGGGATAGAGGGGTTTGATCCGGATCAGAAGTATCCGAATATACCCGGACATCCGCTTATAAGAGTGAACGGCGTGCCCGGTATAGACTGCGACTTGTGGGATGGCACTGCGCCCGACAAGCCTATCCATCCGCTCTGCGGCAACAACCCTAACGCCACCATCAAAGAAACATACGACAGTTATGGAATAAAAGCGTATAAACTGTCGCCTATGGAAGGGATGGCTAAATTTTACCATGCCCTTAAGTCAACCGATGTTGTAGATGCATCATTCTATACTCAGTACAAATCGGTGTGGACGACAAAATTGGATTTATCGGAACCGAGGTTTGCTGGAGTCAACGTGGTTGGCGGAAGGTTTATAACTTCGCCGAGGGTGTATGACACATGCGGCAACATGGCTGCCGGGACGACCGTGCCTCCGTTCCCGACAATGGGAAGAGACACGAACGAAGCTTTCGTCGGCGTGACGGACTTCCATTACGACCAAGTTCCTACGGATCAGGACTTGATGATTCAGTATAACGACGACAGCAGCGAGACTCAGTGTTCGGCCACTAACACATGGTGCCCGACAACGACCCCGAAGACCCGGGACCAAAAATATAATGACGGCCCGTGCGCGGATCCGAATTGCGAGTGTTGCGTTAATCAATGCAGCCCAACGATATGCGATTATGTGAGGTTCGGCGGGTACAACGGCGATCCCGCCCAGTTGGCCCGTTACACCTCGATGTGCAGGAACATAGGGGATTCTGGAAATCCCCCCGGATGCGGCCCGGAATTCGGCGGCAATCGGAACATGTCGGAAGTGCATGAATTCAAGATCAGCCATTCAGCCTCAAATATATATATGAAAATGAAAGTCGCGGGCGAAATCGTCTGGGGCTGTTACGGAAGCTGGTTTCCTCTGATAGGTTGCGAGTATTCCTTCGGGCAATTGGGCAGCAAAATCAATGCGTATAGTTTTCAGGTGTTGAACCCTGACACGAACGGAACTTTTTACTTGTTGATAATCCCGGAAATCCCGATATATGGGGCAATAACGGCTTTCTTGGATATCAACAAATTCCTTTCGGGCGGATATAGTTCTACGTACGACGGAAAAGAACTTGAAAGATACGCGGACGGACTAGACTGCCGTGGGATGTTCCCTTGCGGCGTTGAAGAGCCGCCGGATCCGGATCCGTGCGAAGTGCTCGGATGCGGAGATGACCCATGCAGCTCTGCTCCTCTGGAGGATTGCGACGGAGACGGAAAATTCAACTGTGACGACGCGTGCGCATGCGAGGAAGCTGACACGGAAGACGGATGCCCCGAAGAAGAGGGCGGTCTGGGCATAGACAAATATCTCTGCAGCACTTGCAACGTGCAGGTGGACGGCAATGAGTTGTATCTCGAAATGTCGCAGATGGACACAATAGGCTCGACAGGCGTGATGCCAGTTTCCGCTTATGGCATGGTGTTGTCGGTGCACACGCTAGATTTCGATTGCATATTCTACGACGCGTGCAGGTACACGTTTAATCTGGGCGAGTTATCGATGGACCAAGCGCCTAGAATCAACTATTACATGGCTGGAAACACGGCAAAACAGACTATAACTGTGGCTGAGGACTTTACTCCGCCTGTTGCTCCTATCAGGTTCACACATAAATACAAAGACGAGGCGGTTGAATCTGATCTGCTGGCGTGTCTAGGCAGATGCGACGAGATGGATAAAGCTGATTTGCTCGACAACGACGGCGACGAAGAGTTATTCGCGTATCCCGGACATGAAGTGGAGATTCAGGGCAACACATGGAATTATATCGACGAAGGATACGACCCGACATCGACGCAGGTCGAGGTCAGATGGCGGGAAGTTATTTTTAACGACGATGTGCTGAAAACAAACCTCACCGATCTCGGCGGATATCAGTTATACATGGCGACCGGCCGGGGCGAAAATTTTGTTCCTTATTACACCATTTGCACGGCGGACACCGGAATTGACGGAGACCCGACCGGAACGTGTTACGGTCATAATTCGATAACAAGAGACACGCCGCAGTCCGACGACCCGTATCCGGACAGGCCGAGATTCCCGACTCCGTACCTAGAGGAAGGCGCGCACAGCGGTTTTGGATTCCCGGGCCAGTACGTCAATTGTCTCATAGACACTCACTGTGTTCCCGAAGAGGGATGCTCAATTACGAACTGCAAAGATGATGATGTTTTCCTGCCTGAAGATGGACAGACCTACTGGTTCAAACTTCGCGCATTCGACTTGCCGAGATATGCGGGAGCCAGCACGGCGACAACTTATATTAACTACAGCGCATTTACCGAATCCGTAAAAGTTCAAATTCTCAGAAACACTGTTCCTCCGGCCGCACCGACAATGGTCGACACATATCCGATGAACGACGGGCAAAGCGTAAAAGTCGTCTGGCGCGCCAATAAGGAGGAAGACCTCGGCGGTTATGTGATATACAGATGTCCCGCCAATCCTATCGACGCCGTGAAAATCACTCTTGAGGAAGGCTTGGAGGGGATAGACAGGCATTGCAGGGGAGACGCGGCGGACCCGGCGTTCGACGCGTCTGCGAACTACCGAAGAATCCACTCAGGGATAATTGACAAAAACGCAGGATATTATATTGACAAAGGGTTGACTTTCATAGAAACAGGGTTGAACGTCGGCGGCGTTCCTGTGGATGAAAACGGGAACTGGACTACGGACGATGGCGTAGACAATGTGCCCGGTTCTAGCGCGCTCGGAGAAGGGGATGGATGGCCGACTCCGGGCATTAACAGCTTTACTCAGTATCCGGGCGAAACCGGCGCGTACGAATTGGTAGACTGCGCGAAAATCTATACTTCGAATGGCGGCCTTAATCCTGACCTGAAATTGTGTGGCAACCTTGCTGATGATTTCGTCGCAGAGCCATCTTGGTGGGCCACCTACACGCCTCTTTTTGACGATGAGAACAATCCGAAATTCCTTTACGACGTCACGGCGCATGACAACTATGATCAGGAACTGCATCAGCCTGTTCTGTTCCACAACGGGTTGGTTGACGGATACAGGTATTATTACATTGTGAAAGCGGTGGACTCGCCGTTCAGAGGCGACGGATGGAACGAAATCGGGTCTTCCGCCGACACGTGCGTCAACGGAGTCAGACCCTATGAGAAGGTCGGGCAGAAGGGCGAGGGATGCGTCAACCCGATTCAGGATCGCAATTGCGACGACCCGTCGGTAAAATACGACTGGCTGTACGGAGGCAATTGCAGCGCTTTTGCAACGGACACGGTAACAGGATTGTTGCTTACGATTCCGACTCCGAACGATGTCGGAAGGATGCCGGTTCCCGCTGACACTCAGGCTCCGCAGACGCCGTTGAGTCTATCGTCTATTGTAAAAAGCAGCGGAACGGCGGTTCAACTGAGTTGGAGCATGCCTAACGACGACAGGACGATAAATCATTTCAGCGTGTACCGTTCTCGCGCGCAGGACAGAATGTACGCGTGCGCGCACGGCGGATGCCAAGAAACTCCTTACACGGACGGATGCAGATGCGAGGATGATTCAGAATGCGCGCCCGGAAGGGAGTGCGTCATCCCTATTAACATCTGCACGAATCCGCCATATTACTCGATTCAGCCTCAAACCAGCGGATGCGTAGGCGCCAGCAGAAACGATGGCTGCCAATGCACGAGCGATTCCCAGTGCGGCGTTGGAAGGTCATGTACTTATCAATACAAGATATGTTTGCCTGAAGGCAGCGTAATGACGGCGGGCGACGGGACAGATAACGACGGAGACGGCGTGATCGACGAGGAACTTGCAGACGGTCTGGACAACGACGGAGACGGTCTTGTAGACGAAGACCTAGCCGGAGTTTCAACCGAACAATGGTTGATCGGCAAGTGTCCGGCCCCTGTTTATCCATACAACTCGCTAGATAACCAATATAAGCAGGAAAGAATCAGATTCGAGAATCCTTCATTCCCGGCAGAAAAAGATTATGTCAGGACATGGAAACCCGGAGCCACGTATACAGACTACAGCGTAAAACGCGGGCAGACATATTTCTACAGGGTAACAGCGACAGACAACGCGGTGTATAAACCGTTCGACGATCCCGGTCACCCGGACTATTCGCCCGGAGGCAGGCGTCCGCCGCCGCCGAACGAGAGCATTCCTTCGATGTCTATCGTTGTGACGACGGTTGACACGGCGCCGCCGTCTGAAGTCGCTGGAACATGCGGAGTTGATGAGACTAGGCCGTGCGCTGAAAGAAAAGAAGAAGGCTTCTGTCCGGAGTATCCGGAAAGCGACTTGTACGGCGGCAGCATGACTATTCACTGGAACAGAAGCGCTGAAGCCGACATCAAGGGATATAACGTTTACAGAGCGTCAAGCGCGATCGGCGAGCCTCCGAATTCGGCGTATAGCAAAATCAATCCGACATTGATACCTCAGCCTGCATACGGAATGGCGGCAACTGTCTGCTACAAAGACGCTGAAATGTTGAACAATGCCAATTACTACTACATGGTTACCGCTGTGGATGAGAACGCCAACGAGAGCACATTCAGCGAAGCATATGACAGGCCGTCCGTGGCGATGGACACCACTCCACCTATGGCTCCGGTATGGGGCGCTTCCGGCGGGGCGACTTCTGACGTCAATGGCCTTAAGATGACAGTGAAGTGGATGAAACATGTGGATTATGTGCCTGATCCGACAAGTCCTGCGGAGATTGATTTCTCGCATTTCTCGGTTTACAGAAGCGAAAACGACGCGGTTTGCGAGCCTTCCGAGCGCATCGCGAACGACTTGTCTTCGAGCGCTTATGTAGATGAAGATGTCGAGAAAAACACACAGTATTACTATTGCGTGACGGCATTCGACACGACAGGCAACGAGAGCGATCCATCAATAGCGATGCCCGGAAAACCGACCGACACAGTTCCTCCGTCTGCTCCGAACGGGCTTATACTTACACCTCTTGCAGGCGCGCAGGTCGGCGCTGGTTGGAAGGCCAACCCAGAATCCGACTTGGCTTGCTACATACTTTATTGGAGTTCCTCGACGGCAGAAAGCTCCTTCCAGATGATAACTCCGGGAGCCTCTTCAGACGGTTACAAGGAAGTGTTGAACTACGGCGGAGAGACAGTTAAATGCACCGCTCGCGAGTATTATACGGACACGACGACCCGAACGGCAGGCGTGACATATTACTTCAAAATAGCCGCTGTGGATGACAATGGAAACATTGGCCCGAAATCGGACTACGCGACTATTATTCCATCGGTTTTGGATAGAACAGCTCCTGCGTATCCGTCGCAAATATGGACTCTTCCCGGTTTCAGCGCACGAGAGCGTCCTGATGAAATAGGCGACGGTCTGGACAACAACAGCAACGGAATTGTCGATGACAATGTCACCTATAACACCGGACAGGTGGTGTTGTTCTGGTCGAAACCGCTTGAGCCGGATGTGTCGACGTATAAAATCTACCGTGTTACGCCGCCGGCATTGAGCGGCTGCACATGCAACGTAACATCAGATCCTCAGGGAGATTGCGACAACGATGGAATGATAAATATTCAGGACGACGCTTGCCCCTGCGTGCCGGTCAGCAGAAACACAAGTCAATTCGGAGATTACCAGCTGATAAACACCGTCACGAAAGCGCAAGCATGTCCGTCCACCACAACCCGGCCGTACCCTGTGGGGACTAGGGTGCAGGAGATTTGCTATTCAGTGGATCAAGGCGCGCCCCCCACAGTCAGCCTTTGCCCGGAAACAAGGTATTGGTACGCTGTTGTTCCGGTTGATCAGACCTTAAACGCGCTGCCTGTAGATAAATCCCGCGCGGCGGCGGCAACTCCGGTAAAGCGAGCGGATACTACCGCTCCCGACAAACCGGCAAAACCCGATATCGAACAAGCCCAAGGTCTTCTTGGTCTTGTGGTAAAGTTCACTGAGAACACAGGAAGCGCCAACAATGATTTGTTCGGTTATAAAATATATCGGGACACAAGAGCGGCAGGCGATTATCAATATCTCGTTACGGACTTGATGGACGCGTCGAAACTGCATTATTGCGATAAGGCGGGAGTCGCTCCATGCTTCTGCAAAGTCGTTGCTCCTACCAAAGCGTGTTTCGTGGACGTGAGTGTTGTTGAAACCCAGAGATATTTCTACAAAGTTTCCGCTTATGACATCAGCGGCAACGAAAGCGCAAAGTCGGATCCCAACTTCGCAATAGCGTCTCAATCGGCTCCCGCGCAACCGGCTGCTTTCTGCGCCAGAAGCCAGTCAAACGACATGAATTCGCTGGCGCTGTCTTGGGACGACCTTGGCTTGCTTAACAAGTCGAATATTGCCGGATTCCAGTTGCGTAGGTCGAGGAACAAGGACTACGGCTCATGGGCTGTGATTGATCCGTATCCTGAAACTCAGGCGGTTGAATCCTTAAAATCCACATCGTTTGCCGACACGGGTTTGCAGGCTGGAGAAGTGTACTGTTACATGATTCTCACAATGGATGTCAACAACATGGAAAGCCCGCCTGTGTACACATGCGGAGTTCCCGGAGAGAACCTTTCTCCGCCTATTAGGCCGACAGGAGTGGTCGCAACGCCCGGCAACAACAAGGTGACTCTTGACTGGAGCCGCAACAGCGAATTGAATCTCATCGGATATAACATCTACCGAACATCCGTCAGGGATGGGGACATGACAAAAATCAATTCCGTTCCCATTACACTTCCCGGTTATGTGGACACCAGCGTTTCTAATGGAGTCCAATACTGGTACTGTGTGACGGCATTGGATAACGAACCCAGATCGGGCGAGAACACTTGCTACGCTGACGTCTCGAATGAAAGTTCTTGTTCGTCCCGCGTGACGGCGTTGCCGTCTCACGTGTTGAGCGGAACCCCATCGACTATGGGGATGTCAGTCGCAAGAGGCTGGAATCTCATGACGGTTCCATCGACATCAGACGGTTCTGTTTCGTTTGACGGGGCGATGAGCGGCGATCAAAGAGCTCTCGGAAGAGCGTTGTCCGGTTCCGGTTACAACGAAATGGATTTCACAGGATCATCCGGGGATGTGGCAGCGCGCGGTTTCTGGTACTATTCTGAATCCGACGGCGAGTTGCAGATGACTGGAATTTGGAGTTCGTCTCCAATGTATGAAATTGCGCTTGAAGAAGGATGGAGTCTGATCGGCAATCCGTTCTACGCAAAGATTTATTGGGATGATGTCAATGTCAAAGTGATAGCCAACGGGACGTCTATGGGATTAAGTCAGGCGTTGTCCTCGGGCGTTGTCAGCGGAGCTTTCATCTTTAATCCCAATGCTGAAAAGGATTACGAGCCTCTAAATCGCGGAGCCGAACTACACAGGCAGGGTCTTTGGATAAAGCTTTCTCAGCCTGCGACTATCAGATTCGAAAGAAACTGAGTTTATTGATTTGATTTAAATAAAACCGGGCCATTTTAGGCCCGGTTTTTTGTTTTTGGGGATTATTATGACTCGTTAAGTATTTATCAATAATGCCGATAATTAATATTGAGAATAATCTCTTGATTCTTCAATCATGGCAGGTGAAATCATGGAAACGTCTGGAGTTGATAAGAGTGCTCAAGCGATAACGAGCGCTGTCGGGAATAATCAAATCGTGAGTGTTGAAAAGAAAGAGAACAGGGCGCATACGGTAGAGATGAAAGTCGTGCATGACTTGGCGATGAAGAGTTCTTCAGAAATAGTGGACTCCGCGTCATTCGAGCAAGTCGTGGGCGAGCATTACGGAAAGCTTGTGGGACAAGGCTCAGTATTTCCTTTCGACAAGACATTCTTCGAAAAATACTTCGATTATCTGAAAGAGGCCGTTTCGACTGACGACGCGACCGGCTCGCGGCTGAAGGACATTGCGGAGAAGTATCTTTCGACAGTTGGGACGGACGTTGCCGCAGAAAGCTCCGAACAACTGCCGTCCCAGTCGATAGACAAGATTATCTGATGCGGCGCATTATAATTGACACGGATCCCGCCATCGGCGTGCCTCTGCGCGACATAGACGACGCTTTAGCTATCGTCCTCGCTTTGAATTCTCCTGAGCTTAAAGTTGAAGGCATTACCATCACGCATGGAAATGTTGATCAAAAAAGCGCGTTCAAATCTACTGAATTGATATTGAAAAAAGCAGGGCGAGAGGATGTGCCATTGATGAGAGGCGCTTGCTCCTCGCGCGACACAGCGAGGATGAAAAAAACAGAAGCGTCGCGGTTTATCGAAGAGGCTATGAATAGACATCCTAGAGAGATATCAATAGTCGCGCTCGGCCCGCTTTCAAACCTTGCGACTGCGGAGATGAATTGCGTCGGCACATTAAGCAAAGCTAAAAGCGTGGTGGCAATGGGAGGCGCGATAGATTGTCTAGGCGTGATTCCAATGTTAATCAATGCGGAATTCAATTTCTGGAAAGATCCGCGCGCGGCGTCGGTTTTATTGAAGTCCGCGCCTGATTTAACTCTTGTGCCTTTGGATTTGACTAGGAAAGTCATCTTCGGCAGCCGACAGATGAATAGACTGAAAAACGCAGGCTCAGACATGGCGGATTTCATTTATGAGAACGCAAAAAGTTGGTTCTATCTGATGAGCGCGCTAACGCTCAGAGGCGGATTCATGCCTCACGATCCGCTGGCTGTCGCTTATATGATCAAGCCGTCTTTGTTCAGCGTTAAAAGAGAGACGTTGGCGGTCGATACGAATAGGGGAGCTGGTTATGGATCTCTAAAGAGACGCCCCGAAGGCGATTCAGTAAATGTGGCGCGAGATGTGAATAAAAGTGAATTTCTGGAGTTTCTAGTCGATAGAATCGCCGGGCAATAGATTTCCGAATTCTGCCGAATCACGAATATTACTTTGTTTTTTGAGCGTAAGCAGGCCAGAGGTTATATAATTAATAGACGAAATTGAAAATATAAGGATTTGTATGAAAAGACATTATTATAAAACGGCTGTTTTTTCGGCGATATTTGTATTGCTGGCTCTCAATGCTTTTGCAGTAGATCAACCATCGGGCGAAAGCGATCCCGGAAATGTTCTGAAACGCAAAAAACTAGGAATTACTGAGACCGCTCCTCTAGCACAAGAGGAACTCAAAAAAGTGTATGACGAAACATTGAGCGTCTATCTCGACAGTGTTAAAACGATGTACAAGCCGGGAGAATATCCGGAAATATTGATTTATATAAAAAATGATTCGAAGGAGACGAGGTATTTTAAGAGAATGTGGTCGGCAGGCGGCGCTGGTGGAGCGTGGCTGAAGATTTACGTTGACGGCATCGAGTCGTGGGGAGCAGGGGTGTTCAAGCGAGAGTCGGTAGACCCTGAATCGGATAATCCGGCCAACGCGCTTAAATTAGGGCCCGGCGAGCGAAAAGCCGTGTTGAAACTCACATTTCTCAGGTTGGACACAGGCAGAAAAGTGATTTCGGCGGAATATGAGGCTAAATATAAAGTAGCGGAGAGCGCCCCGAAAAACTGGTGGAATGGGATCGCAAAGTCCAACTCCTTAAGTCTGGTTGCGACACGCGAACTTCCGGAAAAAGAGATTGTTGCTGAGTATGGTAAGGTAATTAAAGCAATCCATTCGGACGTATCGGCATTGAAAGGGAAATACAACGAATTTTTAGGCTATGGGGAAGGTTCATTGAAAAAAGCGGCTCAATACTCAATCTCCGGCGTTCCGGCTGTGGAGTATCGAACGTCCGCTCCTAAAAAATTTGAATTCAGGGCGTATTTCAATAAATCGGACTATCAGCCAAGCACTTTGCCCATGCTCAAGGAGGGATTCCCGTTCTTCGGGGTTACGCTTTTCGCGCATGTGGACACGGGCGATAATACAAAGTTGCGGGGAGCTTTGCTGGACATTGTAAGGAAAAGGGGCAGAGCGTTGCAGGAGGTTGTGAAGAAGAACGAACGCAGCCTGAGAGTCGAGGCGCTGCCTTTCGAGACTGCCGTCGCGCTGGATCTCGACCGCGCTCCGGTGATTATTCGCGGACATATAAAATCAGTAACTATCGACGAACCCGGGCGCGCAGAACATGAGCTTAGAAAATGGATTCTGGATGTGGACGTCAAGAAAGTGTATAAAGGAAAACTTCTGGAGAAAAAAATCAAGGTCAGATGCGGCACTCTGACCACAATGTTCGGCGATGAGTCGGTGAAGGACAGGGAGTTCATACTTTTGCTGTTAGAAAAGTCGGCATGGAACAAAGATTACACTTTAATAGGCTCGCAGAAACCCACAGAGAATCTCGTCGAATGGCTGGGGGAAAAGTACTCTTCTGAAAAAAAATAATCGCGGCTCTTTCGAGGCGTTGGAGTTTGATGTTCTATTCCCCGTTATTCGTTTTTAATTGATTTGAATATGACGACAGTAATTCAATGACTGAAGAAGCGCTTTCGCATTTGTTCAAAAGCGCGCGAATCGAGGATGCTCCCGGCATCCCTTTCAGATACCAAGAGAGTTGTCCTCTCATGGAATATGCTCCTCTTTTTTCGCCTTCTATCTCTAGGTGCAATTTATAGTGTTTTAACGCTAACTCAATTCGTTTTGAGTTGTCCGGGGGTGGAATGGTTTTTCCGTTGACAATCAGTTCGCGCGCTCGAGAAATCATTTCCGGGTCTCCGAATGCGGCTCTACCTATCATGATCGCGTCGCAACCGAATTCTCTTATCTTTTTAGCCGCATTTTCAGGAGACGATATGTCGCCGGAACCGATGACGGGGATGCTGAGAGCCTCTTTCATTTTGGCAACAAGAGACCAGTCCGCCTTGCCGGAATATCCTTGAGATTGCGGGCGCGGGTGAAGGGCTGCCGCAGCAGCGCCTTCGCCTTCAAGCCGTTTTGCTAGTCCGACGCAGTTTATCGTCTCGAAGTTCCAGCCCGATCTCATTTTTACAGTGACGGGAATCTTGATTGCGGAAGACACCGCTCTGACAATCTTTGCGGCCAATAAATGGTTGCGCATGAGAGCGGAACCGGCGCATGTTTTTACTACTTTGGGAGCGGGACATCCCATGTTGATGTCTATTGCGGCGAATCTGCCTGTTGATTCAAGAATCCTTGCTGATTCCGCCATGATGTCCGGGTCCGCGCCGAATATTTGTCCCGCATAAAAAGGTCCGTCGGGAAGAAATCTCACATAGTCGAGCGTTCTTTTATTATTTCGCGTCAATCCGTGGCTAGTGATGAGTCCGGTGTAAATAACTCCGCATCCCGTGTCTTTAAGAATTGAACAGAACGAAGGCGTGTTGACGCCGGACACAGGAGCCATGGCAACTTTCTGGTTGGTCAATGTCGTTATAAACAAGATTCCTCTGAACGCAAAAAATGTCTAAAGCGTCGTCGATGCCAAGTTGTCATCCGAGATGACGCCGGAGATCGCTTGAATCATGTTGAGCAATAAGGGAGCAAAAAAAGAATCTTTGAGGAAAGAGTTTTCAAGCCCGCCTGAAATTCCGGACACGACCGCGACGAAGACGCCCGCCAGAACCGCTCCTTGAAGCGCTCCTATCACAAGTCCGCCTAGCCTGTTGAACACGCCGAGAACCGACTTTTTGATGATTCTTGAAATCAACCACGAGCCTATAGAGGATGCCGTCGCGACGGCTACCAGTATCAATGCGAATCCCAAAGTTTCTGAAAGGAATTCCCCTTCGACATTAGAAAAAAACAACTCCGCCGCGTTTGATCGGAAAGACCTTGCCAGAAAAATGCCGCCTATGATTCCGGCTAGAGAGAAAAGCTCTTTCACGAAGCCGCGAAACATGCAGCGAACTGCAAGCGCTCCCGCGATAACAAGAGCCGCGATGTCGAATCCTGTGAAAGTATTTGACGCGTTTTCCATTTCTATGATGCCGCAGGCTCGCGGAGCGACTTAAGCGTTCTTTCCGATAGAAAAAATATGCTCAGCGGCTTCGCGGACGGAGCTGATTATTGTCATCAAAGGCGCGTCTGCGCGGCGGGCGGCTCTCGCGCAGTCCTCGTATTCCGGGTTGGCTCTCATTATCTCGCCGTTCATAACAGCCAGCTTGACTCTCATAGGGCCGTATTCAGTGTCTATAAGCTCGGTGCGGCGTTCCACGCACACTCGCGGCATTGTGAGTCTGCGTATTCCCAGAGTGGATGTTTCCCGGAATATCATTTCCATCGCTTTCTGCTCTAAAGAGGCCTCGCACAAAACGTTGAATAGAACGCCGGGCCTGTTTTTTTTCATTATTATCGGAGTCATGTAAACGTCCAGCGCGCCTTCCTCCAACAGCCTTTCCAAGAGATAGCCCAAAGCCCTCGGATCCATGTCGTCGATGTTGGTTTCCAGATGGCAAAGATTGTCGAGGCGGTTCGACGCGCAAGCTGAAGATTTCGGAACGTCCCCGATAATCGCGCGGACCACGTTGGGAATCTCTTTATCTGAAGCTCCCGCGCCGTATCCCGAGCGCCTGACAATCATCTCAGGGATATACCCGAAAGAACCGCAAAGCTCGGTCAGCAGAAGGGCTCCAGTGGGCGTTGTAAGTTCGCCGTCGCCGCTGCCATAGACAGGCGCTCCTTCAAGAAGGGCAGAGGCTGCGGGAGAAGGAATAGGCATTATCCCATGAGCGGTAGACACCGAGCCTGTTCCTGTGTTAACTGCCGAAGCGGAAAATGAATCCGCGCAAAGCATCTTTTTTGCCAGAAACGCGCCGACGACGTCTATGATGGTGTCTATGCCGCTGAGTTCGTGGAAATGGACTTCATCGGCGCTCTTGCCGTGTATGCGGCCTTCGCATTCCGCAAGTCGGTTAAATGCGCGCAACGACTGATTCTTTACTTCCTCGTCAATTGTTGACGCGTTGAGAATCTCTGATACGCTCCCGAGGTTCCTTGCCGGACCGCTCACTTCGCCGGGCTCGATCAAAACTCTTTTTGCTTTTATGCCCCGTCTGAAAGCTTCTTCCACTTTGATATCAGGAAAATCCGGCAAATTGAGTTTGCGCATTTCTTGCGTCCATTCGTCAAATGAAAGACCGATGTCGAAAAATGCGCCCAATAACATATCTCCGCTTATGCCTGAAAAACAATCAAGATGAATGTGCGCCATAACGGGATTATCCCTTCGGGTCAGCCGACTTTTACTCTAACAAGCCAGCTAGAGGCGGTGCGTCCCACGCTCAGCATTTCTCTCATCCTGCTGAAGACGCCTGTCCTGTCAAAAAAATCGAATGGATAGATGGAATAGGCGGCGGAAACCGTCACGGCGATGTCCCCGCTAATCTCCTTCATCCTTGCGTTTACGCTTTTCAACATATTCTCAAGAGATTCGCGCACATCTTCCTGCGCGTTGGGGATGATAATCGCAAACTCGTCGGCACCTATGCGTCCAATGCTGTCGGCGTCTGCGAACACGGAAAGCTCCGCTCCGAGTTCCCGCAGAAGGAGGTCGCCCCTTTCGAATCCGCATTTTTCATTGACTGCCGAAAAATGATCCACATCAATGAATACAAGGGCGAGAGTCGCGCCGTTTCTGTCGGAATCGTCTAGCGAAGCGGAAAGCAATTTGTTGAAGGAGGAAAAATTCTTCAATAAAGTGGTCGCGTCGACGTCAGGCATTACTGCCATCTCGCATCTCAGCAAGAGGTGTGAATAAACGATGGAAATAAAAGATGAAATCATTTCCACCGCATCGATGTCCGGCAGAAGCGTGTGTTCAGTTCCGGGAGCCGAGCCGAGGACAAGAATCCTTTCAGGGTTGCCAGCATTGTTGAGAGGTATGACGGCGATTGATTTCATCCCGTGTCTCTCGAAAGACCTGTCATTAAATCTTTCGTCTTTTGCGATGTCGGATATTAGAATTGGAACCGGTCGCTCCTTAATCTCGTCAATCACATTTGCGGGCAGTCTAATCTGAGTTGAGACCATGCCGTTGCCTGTCCCGGAAAGACAATCTTTTAGAACAGGATCGGAGTCGCCTTCGATTTTTCCATGAAAAATAAAATTGAACCCTTGGATTTCTCTTAGCGCGGAGGCGATAAGGCTCATGCCGCGCGACAGGATTTCCTTCCTGTCCAGACTGCCGGGTATATCGTCGATCTGCCGGAAGGCGTGAGACGCAGTGAAGTACGCGTCCCGTATCGCCGGGTCTGATTTAATCGCCGCCGACGCGGCGGCGGAACTTGCGGAAGAGCTTAAAAACAGCAGCATCGAAAACACTCCGAAGCTTCTTGCAAGCTGAATGGCGACATCCAGCCTGATTGCTTCTGAGTTCATAAAAAATGACGTTCCGGTCATTCCAGCAGCCAACCCGATGAACAAAAAGGCCTGAAAAACATAGTGGAAACCGGATATATATGGAGTAGTGAAATGGTAAACGGCGAAAAGAATGATGGCGATCTCTAACAGGGATATCACAACGACGTGATTTGGAGAGGAGAAACCTGCGGGAGCCATGAATAGAAGCGACGCTAAAATCGCGAGGAAACAAACTGCCGAAGCTCGAACGGAAAATCTGGCGCGCTGGCCGCCTGTAAAGGATGCGGCGGACATCAGCCAGCTGAGCAGAGCGGCAGCCTCTAAAGCCGCGATAACGGCAGATGGCGCTCTTGGAAAAAGCGCCGCCAAATTCATCGCAGAGAAAAAAATGCCGCCGCCGAAAGCGAATGCGAGCGATTTTCTCGGCGTCTTAATGTAGTATAGAGCCGTCAGCCCGAGAAGCGCTCCGGACATTGCTAGATTAGCGGCTTGTGTCAAAGAAATTATATTCATAAATCGCAGTTATTTTAGTCTTTGGCCTTTATGCAGTCAAATGACCTAACGCAATTTTGCTTGGCAAAGATATTTCACGATTTCGGTTTCACAAAATTTGGCAGTTGACGCTTATACATTAGTACACTATAATCATATACAGCTTATTATGGCGCTTAAAGTGAGATTTGATAGAAAATACACGGAAGCGTATACGGGAGGAAGAAAATGACGCCTGTCGGACTGACTGAAAGACAAAGAGAAATCCTCGGCTTCATACACTCATACGCCTCGGAAAAAGGCAATCC
>ERZ795059.2771-NODE-2771-length-17738-cov-7.252163_pt1 | contig 17738 bp, 9 predicted proteins | sample MGYA00375143_ERZ795059 | MGnify/ENA primary metagenome ERZ795059 (study PRJEB30188, sample SAMN05720168) | activated sludge metagenome | isolation source: Anaerobic digester | place: USA | collected 2015-01-07 ... | reverse complement strand
ATAGGCCTGTGCAATGGCAGTGTTGGTCTTATGGGAACCGGAGTAGTTGCCTCCCTCGTACTTGTAGTATATCTTGCTCCTGGTTCCTATTGCCTTTTCCAGATTGACCGCCCTGAACATCGGACTTGGCCGGTATACCTTGTACAGATCCAGGACTTCGTCGGGTATATCAATATACCGTTCTGCAGAAACCTCCTGTTTGATCAGTTCCATTGGAAAAACCGCGGCAAGTGCATCGGGTCCAATGGGCTCGCGTGTCACCGGATGAAGAGGCGGCAGCGGTTTATTGGGCATATCTGCCACAATATTATACCATTGCCGGGGGATTTCTTTTTCACTGAGCGAAATTTTTGTACTTTTTTTCATGACTTTATTTATTTTGGTTAATGAGTTTTAAATAAAAAAGGCATGCTGTGAACAGCATGCCTTTGGCGGGAAAATATCTTTGCGAAGATTATATACAGGCCTTATTCACAGCTTGCTGATTGATGCTGCGCCAAGACCAGATATATAACATTCCATGGTTCATGGCTCCAAAATTATTTAATTTTTTTAAATTCCAATAAAAAAGTTCTTTTTTTTAATGATTTTCAGAAAAAATATATCTGACCGGGAAATCTTATAGCTGCCTGCAATTATTATTCAATAACAGAAACACCTGCTTTCATGAGGTCATTGAAGAAATCCGGATACGATTTTGCCACACATTGCGAATCAGCTATTGACACCCTGCCTTCGGCCCCTAGTGCAGCAACAGCGGCTGCCATTGCGATCCGGTGGTCGTTATGCGATGATACTGCGGCTCCCATTGTCCTGCCTCCGGTAATCAGCATCAGGTCATCCTCGAGTCTTATTTCAATGTTCATTTTACCGAATTCGCTTATAAGGGCTGCTGCCCTGTTGCTTTCCTTGTGGATGAGCCGCGATGCACCCTTAATCCTTGAAATGCCGTTGCAGTAGGCTGCCAGGGCGGCAAGAGGGGGAAACAGGTCGGGCGCGTCGGTGGCGTCGAACTCGAAAGCTTTCATATCGGATTTGGTTACTGAAATCCAGTCCTGGCTTATTGTGATCATTGCTCCGGCTTTTTCCATGGCTTCCAGGATTGCCCTGTCGCTCTGGCAACTTCCTGCCTGAAGGCCCCTGACAACCACGTTGCCGTTTATTGCTCCCGCAACGAGCAGGAAAGCTCCGCCGCTCCAGTCGCCCTCTACTTCAATGTTTACCGGGGAATAGGCCTGCCTGCCCCTGATAGTGAACAGTTTATAGTCTTCATGGCTTACCGTTATGCCAAAATCCCTGAGAACTTTCATTGTCATGTCAACATACGGCTTGCTTTTAAGGTTGGTCACGAAGATCTCGGAATCTTCAGCGGTAAGCGGCAGGGCCATTAGGAGCCCTGTAAGAAGCTGGGAACTCACCGATCCGTCAATTTCGCACCGTCCGCCTTTTAACGGCCCCTGAATTGTAAGTGGAAGAAAACCGCCGGTACTTTCAAACCTGGCTCCCAGCTGGATTAATGCATCCCCTATCATTTGCATCGGCCTGTTTCTGAGTGAGCCTTTTCCAAGCATGACGATCTTTTCGGGAAACAATGCCGCAATCGGAGAGAACATCCTGATGGCAAGACCTGACTCTCCGCAATTGAGAGTATTGTCCGTCACCCCGGGCCGGCCTGTGACATACATCAGACTCTCTTCCGGCACTATTTTTGCTCCAAAACCCCTGGCAATACTCATAGCAGCGAGAGAGTCATTGCAATACGAAGGATTCTTTATTATACTGCTTCCTTTTGCAAGCATTGCTGCTGCAATGGCTCTCTGTGTCATGCTCTTGGAAGATGGTGATTTTATCTCCCCTGCGATAAAGGATGGATCAACAGATCGAACCATATCACTGCAAAATTAATGTTTATCAACGGCAAGATTCATGACACCATTATTCATTACTCTCATCTGGTGGTTGATCGATTCCTGGTGAATGGCCTTAAAGACGGTATCTATCAGTTCCCTGCTGAGTCCCTTGGACTCTCCGTTGATCATGACCTTGCTGATGATCTCATCCCAGCGGGTTGACTGCAGGATAGTGATATTGTTTTCCTTTTTGTACTGGCCGATTGTTTCTGCGACTTTCATTCGCTTCTCCAGAATATCGAGGAGGTAGTCGTCGAAAATATCAATCTGCTGCCTTAATTCTCCGAGAATATCGAGCAGTTTCGGATCGGAAGGTACCGGGCTTCTCAGGATCAGCCTGCTGAGAAGTTCCCTGAGATCATTGGGGGTAACCTGCTGTGCTGAATCACTGAGAGCTTTATCGGGATCGATATGAGATTCTATCATTAAACCATCAAAATTCAGGTCGAGGGCTTTCTGTGCGATTTCATACAGGTATCTCCTGGCCCCGGCAATGTGACTTGGGTCACACAGTATTGGCAGATCCGGCATGCGTCTTCGCAGCTCAATCGGCAGCTGCCAGTTGGGCTGATTACGGTAAACTGTTTTTTCGTATGTTGAAAATCCGCGATGAATTGCCCCGAGCCTGCTTATCCCTGCCCTTGCAATACGTTCGATGGCACCGATCCACAGATCAAGATCGGGGTTGATGGGGTTCTTTACCAGTACCATGACATCCACACCGTTGAGTGCATTTGAAATTTCCTGTACGGTGAAAGGATTGACAGAAGTCCTGGCGCCTATCCACAGCATGTCAACGCCATATTTAAGTGCTTCATAAACGTGTTTTTCGTTGGCAACTTCCGTACCGACCATCAGGCCTGTTTCCTGTTTCACATTTCTCAGCCATTTGAGTCCTTCAATACCTATTCCCTCAAATGAATTCGGCCTGGTTCGGGGTTTCCAGATGCCTGCCCTGAAAAGGTTGACTTCTTTGAGCTGGGCCAGTTCCTTTGCAGTTGCCATAACCTGTTCCTCGGTTTCAGCGCTGCAGGGGCCCGATATCAGGAAAGGTCTGCCCTTGTAGCCTCTCCAGTCCCTGATGTGTGTTGTTCCCGTTTCAAGTACCATGTTATTGTTTTTTAGTGTAATATTTTCCTGATCTTGTTTGCCTCTTCCATTAATGCCATCAGGCCCTCTTTATTCCTTTCCCTTATCATTTTCTTGAACAGATTCATTTTTTCGATATAATTATCCATGACTTCCAATATGAATTCGGAGTTTTCCAGGAAAATGGGAGCCCAGGTTTCGGCACTGCTCTTTGCCAGCCTGACGGTGCTTTCAAAACCGCCGCCTGCAAGGGTTGTAATGTGCTCTTCCTCCTTCTCCTTGTCCAGCACGCTCAGGGCCAGGGAGAAAGAAGTGATGTGGGAAATATGCGATACATAGGCCACATGTATGTCATGATCAGCAGAATCCATGTATATCCTCCTCATGTTAAGAGTGTCGAGCATACTTTCGACTATCCTTCTTGCATCAACATCGCTTTTTTCGGCATCGCAGATTATTGCGATCTTGTAATCAAACAGCTTGCCAATGGCCGCAAGCGGTCCGGAAAACTCTGTTCCGGCCATTGGGTGCAGGGCAACGAATCGCCCCCTGCCCGGGTGATGTTCCGATACCCTGGCAATACTTGCCTTGGTCGATCCCATGTCGCTAACCACCTTGCCGGTACCCTGAATTCTGTCGAGGATTGACGGGAGCATCATGCAATTGGCATCGACCGGGCTGCTTAAAATGACCAGGTCGCTCCTGTCAACGGCATTTTCAAGCGAATCGGTTTCATCCACAATGCCGCAGAGCTGGGCTATGTTCCGGTGCTGCATATTTAAATCCACGCCAATTATTTTCTGGGCAAACCCTCGCTTGCGAAGATCGATCATCAATGATCCTCCGATGAGCCCTATTCCTACAACAGCTATTGTCATGAGAGTAAAGTTGAATGCGAATGACCGTGTTTTGCAGATGTCAGCCTGTCCCGGGCTTCTGAAAGCCGGTCCTCGCCGGCACATAGTGAAATACGGATATATCTCCGTCCGTTCTTTCCGAAAATAAATCCCGGAGTAATAAAAACATGCGCTTCTGTCAGTATTTTTTCTGAAAGATCTTCGGCGCTTACAGCGTCGTCCGGTATTCTGCCCCAGAGGAACAACCCTGCCTGGTCAGTGTCGAAAGTGCAACCCAGGATTTCAAGGATTGATTCTGCTATTTTCCGGCGACTGAGATACAGACTGTTCAGGCCTTCATACCATGAATCCGGATTACTGAGCGCAGCAACGGCAGCCATTTGCATTGGCATGAACATCCCTGAGTCCATGTTGCTTTTCACTTTCAGAATAGTGTTTATATACTCCCTGTTCCCTGCTGCCATTCCAATCCTCCATCCGGCCATATTATGGGATTTACTCAGGGAGTTTAGCTCGATTGCCGTGTCCATTGCATTTTCGGCACTCAGGACGCTCATGTATTCGGTGTTCAGGATGAAACTGTATGGATTGTCGTTGCATAACAGGATACCATGGCTGGAAGCAAATGAAACCATCTCCGATAATTTTCCAGCTGAGGCTTTTGCTCCGGTTGGCATGTGAGGATAGTTTATCCACATGATTTTGGTCCTGGACAGATCGCTTTTTTCAAGCAGATCAAGATCAGGAAGCCACCTGTTTTCCTCTGTGAGATCATAGTACCTGACCCTGCCGCCCGCGAGACTCGTTGCCGATGAGTAGGTTGGATATCCGGGATCAGGCACCAGAACTTCATCACCGGGGTTTACAAAGGCCATGGTGATATGCATAATGCCTTCCTTGCTGCCAATGAGCGGCAGGATCTCACCTTCCGGATCAAGCCTTATCCCGAAGTACCTCATGTACCAGTCGGCAAATGCTTTTCTGAGTGCAGGGATACCAGTGTAACTCTGATAACCATGAACATTGGGTTTTGCAGCCTCAGCAGTAAGGCGCTCAATCGTGCCGGCTGACGGAGGCTGATCGGGGCTGCCGATACCAAGATTTATAACATCGGCCCCTCCCTTGCGCATTTCCTCAATCTGCTTCAGTTTGCGGGAGAAGTAATATTCCTCGACCAGTAAGGTCCTGTCTGCAGGTTCAACTTTCATGGATCATTTCTCCTTTATTGTAAATACCCAGTATTTCCAGATTGCTGGTATCCTTGTAAAGAATTTCCTCAATAGTATCAAGCGAGATTCCCGAAGGAAGCTCCAGATCGAGATAGAACATGTATTCCCATCCTCCGTTGAGCCGTGGTACCGACTGTATTTTTGAAAGGTTGATGTTCATTTGTGCGAGCCTGACGAGTACTGTTGCAAGTGACCCGGGCTTATGGCCTGTGGCAAAGCAGACTGACATCTTGTTGCCGTCCTTTTTCCCCATTTGCTCATTACCGATAACCAGGAATCGTGTATAATTCTTTTTATAGGTTTCAATGCCGGGAGCAATTATCTCAAGACCGTACATCTCGGCTGCCTTTGAAGAAGCAATGGCTGCTATCTTTTTAAGCTTGTGTTCCGAGATTAGTTTTGCACTTCCTGCAGTATCACTTGCCTCAACGAGTGTTATATTCGGGTAATTGTTCAGGAAGGTCATGCATTGAGACAATGCTATCGGATGCGACCTGATCTGCTTAATGTCATTAATTGACTGTCCGGGCAAAGCCATCAGATTCTGGACTATCCTGAGATTGTGCTCTCCAAGCATTTTCAGCCCCGATTCCCGGATAAGGTTGTAGTTGTACAAAATGCTTCCGGAGCGGGCATTCTCAATTGCCATCATGGCCAGGTCAGCGTAACCTTCCTGCACGACTTTAAGCGTCTGGTCAAAAGTTGAACAAGGAATCATGTCAATGACGGCATCGTTGCCGAAATACTGTCTTGCCGCTACTTCGTGAAAACATCCGGGTTCTCCCTGCATTGATACTTTCATTTCCTATGGTATTAAAATTAAGAAGGGTCCCTTTTGGGGACCCTTGCTTTCATATTGTCTTTTTATACGTATACAAAAATCCCCTTATCTCTTTTTGAAATAAAAAAAGAAATAAAAGAAGAAATAGTTGTATACGAAATTCATTGTCATTTGCTTTACTGGGTGACAAAATTAACTCATAAAACAATAATTCCAAAAAAAATAAATAAAAATAAAGAATTACTGTAATTTTTTATGTTTTGAGCGGGATATCGATAAGAGTGAGTCTCACATGGAGCATCTTTTCTTTTATTGGTTTGATGGCATTTTCTTTTTCTTCACCATAAGAAAGTGACATCAAAAAGGGAGGTTCCGCGCCGCCAAATCCAGGATTTGCTGTTGCGAATCATGTAAAATGCGCAATAACCAGGCTGAAATAAATTAATAACTGCTGTCAGGATATAGAATCTGAATTTTTAGCGGGTTTGTGTCTTGAAAGAAGTACTTTTTCCACGTCGGAAAACGACAGTTTTTTGGCTTTAAGCAGTATCAGCAGATGGTAAAGCAGATCAGCTGCTTCGTTAATGAACAGGTTATTGTTATCATCTTTTGATTCTATGATCAGTTCAATGGCTTCTTCACCCACTTTCTGGGCCATCCTGTTTATTCCCTGCCTGAAGATCTTGTTTGTGTAGGAATTCCCGGCATTATCGTCAATCCTTTGATTTACGATTTTTTCAAGCTCGTATATGAATCCCTTGGGAACTTCACTGCCAAAACAAGACTTGTTTCCCGTGTGACACACAGGGCCGGCGGGATTGACCCTGACAAGCAATGAATCCTGGTCACAATCTGCTGTTATTTCTCTAACATACAAATAATTGCCGGAAGTTTCCCCTTTTGTCCACAAACGGTTTTTGCTTCTGCTGAAGAATGTAACCCTGCCTTCAGCCACTGTCTTTTTCAATGCTTCCTCATTCATGAACCCTACCATTAAAACCTGGAGGGTGTTGTAGTCCTGAATGACTGCTGGGACCAGTCCGTTTCCTTTACTGAAGTCAATTGATTCCATAGCCTGTTTTTCTGTTGATCTGTATCTTGTTTTTATTTATTTCTGATTATCTGTGAAATGCCCGGTTGCTTATTGGATTTCCGCAATTGCTACCGGGGGCGGAACGGGTGTATTATATTCTTACCTGGATATTTCTGGCGGCAAGATATTTTTTCAATTCAGGGATGGAAACTTCCCCGAAATGAAATATACCTGCCGCCAATGCGGCACTACAGCCGGTTTGACTGAAGACATCCACGAAATGATCCATATTTCCAGCTCCGCCGGAGGCGATAACCGGTATCTTTACAGCTTCAGTTACCATTCTGGTAATTTCGATGGAAAATCCCGATTTTGTACCGTCGGCATCCATCGAGGTCAGAAGGATCTCCCCGGCTCCCAGTTTCATGACCTTCACTGCCCACTCAACTGTTCCCAGGGTTGTCGGAGTCTGGCCGCCATCGACAATAACGTTCCAGTTTCCGTTTATGCGGTCAGTGTCTATTGCAACCACAAGGCACTGGCTCCCGAATTTCCCTGCAATTTCTTCTACCAGGCCCGGGTTCCTGACTGCAGCTGTGTTTATGCTTACTTTATCTGCACCGGCGGCAAGGAGTAACTCAACGTCTTCTGCAGAGTTTATGCCTCCGCCGACAGTAAATGGAATGCTTATTTCTCCTGCAATCCGGCTTACCAGTTCCGTAATGGTCTTCCGTTTTTCCACGGTGGCGGTGATATCGAGGAAAACGAGTTCATCGGCTTGCTGTTTTACATATTCCCTGGCAAGTTCAACAGGATCGCCTGCATCCCGGAACCTCACGAAATTAACCCCCTTGACTGTCCTTCCGTCTTTAATGTCGAGGCATGGAATGATTCTTTTTTTCATTATAATATAATTTTGATTTTAATGGTATGATGCCCGCCTGACCCGTCGGGCAGGGAACCGCACATGATTGACTTTGTCGAGCTCGCAAGCCCGGTTGAAAATTACATTCTTATCGTGTTTGTGATTGTGGTCAATCATGTGGGTTTCATCTGTATATCATTTATGTTTTAAAGTCCGGATGCCTGTCTGAGCCCCGGGCAGGGGACCACACATGACCGGATGAGTTTATATCCATCCGGGTTTATGTTTTTGGTTAACCTTGAGGGTTTCATAGCAGTTTGCTAAGTTCATTTAAATCCATTAAACCTTCATAAAGTGCTTTTCCAATTACAGCTCCTTCACATCCCATGTCCGAAAGCATTTTCACATCTTCAATTGTCGAAATACCACCACTGGCAATAAGGTTTATTCCGGGGATCTCCAGGATTTCCCTGTAAAGGCTTACTGAAGGACCGTTAAGCATACCATCCTTTTCAATGTCGGTGCAGAGGGCATACTTCACGCCACGTGCGGCATAGCCGGTTAAAAATTCAATGACCTCAATATCTGAATCCTCCATCCATGCTCCTGATGATATCAGCCTGTTCCTCGAATCAGCACCCAGGATTATTTTTTCCGGTCCGAAAATTTCAATCCAGTTCATGAAGAGTGCTTCATTGGTTACTGAAATACTTCCAGCGGTAATCTGATTTGCCCCGGATTCAAAAAGAAGCCTGAGGTCGTCGGTAGTTCTGATGCCTCCTCCGAAATCGATCTTCAGGGATGTGGCGGATGCGATCTTCCTGAGAATATTGTGATTGATGATCTTTTTCTCCCTGGCGCCATCCAGATCGACCAGGTGCAGGTAACTGAAGCCGTGATCCTCTGCCTGCCTTGCCACTTCAAGGGGGTCCGAACCGTAAATCCGGCGTGTCGAGTAATCGCCCCTGGTGAGCCTCACACATTTGCCGTCAATAATATCCATTGCAATAATTATCCTCATAGTTCGGGTAGATTATAAAATATCCGTATGCCCGGCTCCGGGTATGATCATTTTCCCGGCAGAAATAATTCCCCCGGGATCGCCGGCGATCCCGGGGGAATTATTTCTGCCGGGAAAATGATCATACCCGGAGCCGGGCATACGGATATTTTATAATCTACCCGAACTATGAGGATAATTATTGCAATGGATATTATTGACGGCAAATGTGTGAGGCTCACCAGGGGCGATTACTCGACACGCCGGATTTACGGTTCGGACCCCCTTGAAGTGGCAAGGCAGGCAGAGGATCACGGCTTCAGTTACCTGCACCTGGTCGATCTGGATGGCGCCAGGGAGAAAAAGATCATCAATCACAATATTCTCAGGAAGATCGCATCCGCCACATCCCTGAAGATCGATTTCGGAGGAGGCATCAGAACTACCGACGACCTCAGGCTTCTTTTTGAATCCGGGGCAAATCAGATTACCGCTGGAAGTATTTCAGTAACCAATGAAGCACTCTTCATGAACTGGATTGAAATTTTCGGACCGGAAAAAATAATCCTGGGTGCTGATTCGAGGAACAGGCTGATATCATCAGGAGCATGGATGGAGGATTCAGATATTGAGGTCATTGAATTTTTAACCGGCTATGCCGCACGTGGCGTGAAGTATGCCCTCTGCACCGACATTGAAAAGGATGGTATGCTTAACGGTCCTTCAGTAAGCCTTTACAGGGAAATCCTGGAGATCCCCGGAATAAACCTTATTGCCAGTGGTGGTATTTCGACAATTGAAGATGTGAAAATGCTTTCGGACATGGGATGTGAAGGAGCTGTAATTGGAAAAGCACTTTATGAAGGTTTAATGGATTTAAATGAACTTAGCAAACTGCTATGAAACCCTCAAGGTTAACCAAAAACATAAACCCGGATGGATATAAACTCATCCGGTCATGTGTGGTCCCCTGCCCGGGGCTCAGACAGGCATCCGGACTTTAAAACATAAATGATATACAGATGAAACCCACATGATTGACCACAATCACAAACACGATAAGAATGTAATTTTCAACCGGGCTTGCGAGCTCGACAAAGTCAATCATGTGCGGTTCCCTGCCCGACGGGTCAGGCGGGCATCATACCATTAAAATCAAAATTATATTATAATGAAAAAAAGAATCATTCCATGCCTCGACATTAAAGACGGAAGGACAGTCAAGGGGGTTAATTTCGTGAGGTTCCGGGATGCAGGCGATCCTGTTGAACTTGCCAGGGAATATGTAAAACAGCAAGCCGATGAACTCGTTTTCCTCGATATCACCGCCACCGTGGAAAAACGGAAGACCATTACGGAACTGGTAAGCCGGATTGCAGGAGAAATAAGCATTCCATTTACTGTCGGCGGAGGCATAAACTCTGCAGAAGACGTTGAGTTACTCCTTGCCGCCGGTGCAGATAAAGTAAGCATAAACACAGCTGCAGTCAGGAACCCGGGCCTGGTAGAAGAAATTGCAGGGAAATTCGGGAGCCAGTGCCTTGTGGTTGCAATAGACACTGACCGCATAAACGGAAACTGGAACGTTATTGTCGATGGCGGCCAGACTCCGACAACCCTGGGAACAGTTGAGTGGGCAGTGAAGGTCATGAAACTGGGAGCCGGGGAGATCCTTCTGACCTCGATGGATGCCGACGGTACAAAATCGGGATTTTCCATCGAAATTACCAGAATGGTAACTGAAGCTGTAAAGATACCGGTTATCGCCTCCGGCGGAGCTGGAAATATGGATCATTTCGTGGATGTCTTCAGTCAAACCGGCTGTAGTGCCGCATTGGCGGCAGGTATATTTCATTTCGGGGAAGTTTCCATCCCTGAATTGAAAAAATATCTTGCCGCCAGAAATATCCAGGTAAGAATATAATACACCCGTTCCGCCCCCGGTAGCAATTGCGGAAATCCAATAAGCAACCGGGCATTTCACAGATAATCAGAAATAAATAAAAACAAGATACAGATCAACAGAAAAACAGGCTATGGAATCAATTGACTTCAGTAAAGGAAACGGACTGGTCCCAGCAGTCATTCAGGACTACAACACCCTCCAGGTTTTAATGGTAGGGTTCATGAATGAGGAAGCATTGAAAAAGACAGTGGCTGAAGGCAGGGTTACATTCTTCAGCAGAAGCAAAAACCGTTTGTGGACAAAAGGGGAAACTTCCGGCAATTATTTGTATGTTAGAGAAATAACAGCAGATTGTGACCAGGATTCATTGCTTGTCAGGGTCAATCCCGCCGGCCCTGTGTGTCACACGGGAAACAAGTCTTGTTTTGGCAGTGAAGTTCCCAAGGGATTCATATACGAGCTTGAAAAAATCGTAAATCAAAGGATTGACGATAATGCCGGGAATTCCTACACAAACAAGATCTTCAGGCAGGGAATAAACAGGATGGCCCAGAAAGTGGGTGAAGAAGCCATTGAACTGATCATAGAATCAAAAGATGATAACAATAACCTGTTCATTAACGAAGCAGCTGATCTGCTTTACCATCTGCTGATACTGCTTAAAGCCAAAAAACTGTCGTTTTCCGACGTGGAAAAAGTACTTCTTTCAAGACACAAACCCGCTAAAAATTCAGATTCTATATCCTGACAGCAGTTATTAATTTATTTCAGCCTGGTTATTGCGCATTTTACATGATTCGCAACAGCAAATCCTGGATTTGGCGGCGCGGAACCTCCCTTTTTGATGTCACTTTCTTATGGTGAAGAAAAAGAAAATGCCATCAAACCAATAAAAGAAAAGATGCTCCATGTGAGACTCACTCTTATCGATATCCCGCTCAAAACATAAAAAATTACAGTAATTCTTTATTTTTATTTATTTTTTTTGGAATTATTGTTTTATGAGTTAATTTTGTCACCCAGTAAAGCAAATGACAATGAATTTCGTATACAACTATTTCTTCTTTTATTTCTTTTTTTATTTCAAAAAGAGATAAGGGGATTTTTGTATACGTATAAAAAGACAATATGAAAGCAAGGGTCCCCAAAAGGGACCCTTCTTAATTTTAATACCATAGGAAATGAAAGTATCAATGCAGGGAGAACCCGGATGTTTTCACGAAGTAGCGGCAAGACAGTATTTCGGCAACGATGCCGTCATTGACATGATTCCTTGTTCAACTTTTGACCAGACGCTTAAAGTCGTGCAGGAAGGTTACGCTGACCTGGCCATGATGGCAATTGAGAATGCCCGCTCCGGAAGCATTTTGTACAACTACAACCTTATCCGGGAATCGGGGCTGAAAATGCTTGGAGAGCACAATCTCAGGATAGTCCAGAATCTGATGGCTTTGCCCGGACAGTCAATTAATGACATTAAGCAGATCAGGTCGCATCCGATAGCATTGTCTCAATGCATGACCTTCCTGAACAATTACCCGAATATAACACTCGTTGAGGCAAGTGATACTGCAGGAAGTGCAAAACTAATCTCGGAACACAAGCTTAAAAAGATAGCAGCCATTGCTTCTTCAAAGGCAGCCGAGATGTACGGTCTTGAGATAATTGCTCCCGGCATTGAAACCTATAAAAAGAATTATACACGATTCCTGGTTATCGGTAATGAGCAAATGGGGAAAAAGGACGGCAACAAGATGTCAGTCTGCTTTGCCACAGGCCATAAGCCCGGGTCACTTGCAACAGTACTCGTCAGGCTCGCACAAATGAACATCAACCTTTCAAAAATACAGTCGGTACCACGGCTCAACGGAGGATGGGAATACATGTTCTATCTCGATCTGGAGCTTCCTTCGGGAATCTCGCTTGATACTATTGAGGAAATTCTTTACAAGGATACCAGCAATCTGGAAATACTGGGTATTTACAATAAAGGAGAAATGATCCATGAAAGTTGAACCTGCAGACAGGACCTTACTGGTCGAGGAATATTACTTCTCCCGCAAACTGAAGCAGATTGAGGAAATGCGCAAGGGAGGGGCCGATGTTATAAATCTTGGTATCGGCAGCCCCGATCAGCCTCCGTCAGCCGGCACGATTGAGCGCCTTACTGCTGAGGCTGCAAAACCCAATGTTCATGGTTATCAGAGTTACACTGGTATCCCTGCACTCAGAAAAGCATTTGCCGACTGGTACATGAGGTACTTCGGGATAAGGCTTGATCCGGAAGGTGAGATCCTGCCGCTCATTGGCAGCAAGGAAGGCATTATGCATATCACCATGGCCTTTGTAAACCCCGGTGATGAAGTTCTGGTGCCTGATCCCGGATATCCAACCTACTCATCGGCAACGAGTCTCGCGGGCGGCAGGGTCAGGTACTATGATCTCACAGAGGAAAACAGGTGGCTTCCTGATCTTGATCTGCTTGAAAAAAGCGATCTGTCCAGGACCAAAATCATGTGGATAAACTATCCTCACATGCCAACCGGAGCAAAAGCCTCAGCTGGAAAATTATCGGAGATGGTTTCATTTGCTTCCAGCCATGGTATCCTGTTATGCAACGACAATCCATACAGTTTCATCCTGAACACCGAATACATGAGCGTCCTGAGTGCCGAAAATGCAATGGACACGGCAATCGAGCTAAACTCCCTGAGTAAATCCCATAATATGGCCGGATGGAGGATTGGAATGGCAGCAGGGAACAGGGAGTATATAAACACTATTCTGAAAGTGAAAAGCAACATGGACTCAGGGATGTTCATGCCAATGCAAATGGCTGCCGTTGCTGCGCTCAGTAATCCGGATTCATGGTATGAAGGCCTGAACAGTCTGTATCTCAGTCGCCGGAAAATAGCAGAATCAATCCTTGAAATCCTGGGTTGCACTTTCGACACTGACCAGGCAGGGTTGTTCCTCTGGGGCAGAATACCGGACGACGCTGTAAGCGCCGAAGATCTTTCAGAAAAAATACTGACAGAAGCGCATGTTTTTATTACTCCGGGATTTATTTTCGGAAAGAACGGACGGAGATATATCCGTATTTCACTATGTGCCGGCGAGGACCGGCTTTCAGAAGCCCGGGACAGGCTGACATCTGCAAAACACGGTCATTCGCATTCAACTTTACTCTCATGACAATAGCTGTTGTAGGAATAGGGCTCATCGGAGGATCATTGATGATCGATCTTCGCAAGCGAGGGTTTGCCCAGAAAATAATTGGCGTGGATTTAAATATGCAGCACCGGAACATAGCCCAGCTCTGCGGCATTGTGGATGAAACCGATTCGCTTGAAAATGCCGTTGACAGGAGCGACCTGGTCATTTTAAGCAGCCCGGTCGATGCCAATTGCATGATGCTCCCGTCAATCCTCGACAGAATTCAGGGTACCGGCAAGGTGGTTAGCGACATGGGATCGACCAAGGCAAGTATTGCCAGGGTATCGGAACATCACCCGGGCAGGGGGCGATTCGTTGCCCTGCACCCAATGGCCGGAACAGAGTTTTCCGGACCGCTTGCGGCCATTGGCAAGCTGTTTGATTACAAGATCGCAATAATCTGCGATGCCGAAAAAAGCGATGTTGATGCAAGAAGGATAGTCGAAAGTATGCTCGACACTCTTAACATGAGGAGGATATACATGGATTCTGCTGATCATGACATACATGTGGCCTATGTATCGCATATTTCCCACATCACTTCTTTCTCCCTGGCCCTGAGCGTGCTGGACAAGGAGAAGGAGGAAGAGCACATTACAACCCTTGCAGGCGGCGGTTTTGAAAGCACCGTCAGGCTGGCAAAGAGCAGTGCCGAAACCTGGGCTCCCATTTTCCTGGAAAACTCCGAATTCATATTGGAAGTCATGGATAATTATATCGAAAAAATGAATCTGTTCAAGAAAATGATAAGGGAAAGGAATAAAGAGGGCCTGATGGCATTAATGGAAGAGGCAAACAAGATCAGGAAAATATTACACTAAAAAACAATAACATGGTACTTGAAACGGGAACAACACACATCAGGGACTGGAGAGGCTACAAGGGCAGACCTTTCCTGATATCGGGCCCCTGCAGCGCTGAAACCGAGGAACAGGTTATGGCAACTGCAAAGGAACTGGCCCAGCTCAAAGAAGTCAACCTTTTCAGGGCAGGCATCTGGAAACCCCGAACCAGGCCGAATTCATTTGAGGGAATAGGTATTGAAGGACTCAAATGGCTGAGAAATGTGAAACAGGAAACAGGCCTGATGGTCGGTACGGAAGTTGCCAACGAAAAACACGTTTATGAAGCACTTAAATATGGCGTTGACATGCTGTGGATAGGCGCCAGGACTTCTGTCAATCCTTTCACCGTACAGGAAATTTCAAATGCACTCAACGGTGTGGATGTCATGGTACTGGTAAAGAACCCCATCAACCCCGATCTTGATCTGTGGATCGGTGCCATCGAACGTATTGCAAGGGCAGGGATAAGCAGGCTCGGGGCAATTCATCGCGGATTTTCAACATACGAAAAAACAGTTTACCGTAATCAGCCCAACTGGCAGCTGCCGATTGAGCTGCGAAGACGCATGCCGGATCTGCCAATACTGTGTGACCCAAGTCACATTGCCGGGGCCAGGAGATACCTGTATGAAATCGCACAGAAAGCCCTCGACCTGAATTTTGATGGTTTAATGATAGAATCTCATATCGATCCCGATAAAGCTCTCAGTGATTCAGCACAGCAGGTTACCCCCAATGATCTCAGGGAACTTCTCAGCAGGCTGATCCTGAGAAGCCCGGTACCTTCCGATCCGAAACTGCTCGATATTCTCGGAGAATTAAGGCAGCAGATTGATATTTTCGACGACTACCTCCTCGATATTCTGGAGAAGCGAATGAAAGTCGCAGAAACAATCGGCCAGTACAAAAAGGAAAACAATATCACTATCCTGCAGTCAACCCGCTGGGATGAGATCATCAGCAAGGTCATGATCAACGGAGAGTCCAAGGGACTCAGCAGGGAACTGATAGATACCGTCTTTAAGGCCATTCACCAGGAATCGATCAACCACCAGATGAGAGTAATGAATAATGGTGTCATGAATCTTGCCGTTGATAAACATTAATTTTGCAGTGATATGGTTCGATCTGTTGATCCATCCTTTATCGCAGGGGAGATAAAATCACCATCTTCCAAGAGCATGACACAGAGAGCCATTGCAGCAGCAATGCTTGCAAAAGGAAGCAGTATAATAAAGAATCCTTCGTATTGCAATGACTCTCTCGCTGCTATGAGTATTGCCAGGGGTTTTGGAGCAAAAATAGTGCCGGAAGAGAGTCTGATGTATGTCACAGGCCGGCCCGGGGTGACGGACAATACTCTCAATTGCGGAGAGTCAGGTCTTGCCATCAGGATGTTCTCTCCGATTGCGGCATTGTTTCCCGAAAAGATCGTCATGCTTGGAAAAGGCTCACTCAGAAACAGGCCGATGCAAATGATAGGGGATGCATTAATCCAGCTGGGAGCCAGGTTTGAAAGTACCGGCGGTTTTCTTCCACTTACAATTCAGGGGCCGTTAAAAGGCGGACGGTGCGAAATTGACGGATCGGTGAGTTCCCAGCTTCTTACAGGGCTCCTAATGGCCCTGCCGCTTACCGCTGAAGATTCCGAGATCTTCGTGACCAACCTTAAAAGCAAGCCGTATGTTGACATGACAATGAAAGTTCTCAGGGATTTTGGCATAACGGTAAGCCATGAAGACTATAAACTGTTCACTATCAGGGGCAGGCAGGCCTATTCCCCGGTAAACATTGAAGTAGAGGGCGACTGGAGCGGCGGAGCTTTCCTGCTCGTTGCGGGAGCAATAAACGGCAACGTGGTTGTCAGGGGCCTTCAGGCAGGAAGTTGCCAGAGCGACAGGGCAATCCTGGAAGCCATGGAAAAAGCCGGAGCAATGATCACAATAAGCCAGGACTGGATTTCAGTAACCAAATCCGATATGAAAGCTTTCGAGTTCGACGCCACCGACGCGCCCGACCTGTTTCCCCCTCTTGCCGCCCTGGCAGCCTACTGCAACGGCATTTCAAGGATTAAGGGTGCATCGCGGCTCATCCACAAGGAAAGCAACAGGGCAGCAGCCCTTATAAGCGAATTCGGTAAAATGAACATTGAAATAAGACTCGAGGATGACCTGATGCTGATTACCGGAGGCAGGACAATGGGAGCCGCAGTATCATCGCATAACGACCACCGGATCGCAATGGCAGCCGCTGTTGCTGCACTAGGGGCCGAAGGCAGGGTGTCAATAGCTGATTCGCAATGTGTGGCAAAATCGTATCCGGATTTCTTCAATGACCTCATGAAAGCAGGTGTTTCTGTTATTGAATAATAATTGCAGGCAGCTATAAGATTTCCCGGTCAGATATATTTTTTCTGAAAATCATTAAAAAAAAGAACTTTTTTATTGGAATTTAAAAAAATTAAATAATTTTGGAGCCATGAACCATGGAATGTTATATATCTGGTCTTGGCGCAGCATCAATCAGCAAGCTGTGAATAAGGCCTGTATATAATCTTCGCAAAGATATTTTCCCGCCAAAGGCATGCTGTTCACAGCATGCCTTTTTTATTTAAAACTCATTAACCAAAATAAATAAAGTCATGAAAAAAAGTACAAAAATTTCGCTCAGTGAAAAAGAAATCCCCCGGCAATGGTATAATATTGTGGCAGATATGCCCAATAAACCGCTGCCGCCTCTTCATCCGGTGACACGCGAGCCCATTGGACCCGATGCACTTGCCGCGGTTTTTCCAATGGAACTGATCAAACAGGAGGTTTCTGCAGAACGGTATATTGATATACCCGACGAAGTCCTGGATCTGTACAAGGTATACCGGCCAAGTCCGATGTTCAGGGCGGTCAATCTGGAAAAGGCAATAGGAACCAGGAGCAAGATATACTACAAGTACGAGGGAGGCAACTACTCCGGTTCCCATAAGACCAACACTGCCATTGCACAGGCCTAT
>ERZ795059.2770-NODE-2770-length-17739-cov-10.740387_pt1 | contig 17739 bp, 12 predicted proteins | sample MGYA00375143_ERZ795059 | MGnify/ENA primary metagenome ERZ795059 (study PRJEB30188, sample SAMN05720168) | activated sludge metagenome | isolation source: Anaerobic digester | place: USA | collected 2015-01-07 ... | reverse complement strand
CTTCGTGATAGAACGTGAACGTATGCGTGCCCACGGCCAAGGGCACATCGAGCGTGTGGCCGCCCGCGCTGTTGAGCCAAGGAACCTCGTCTCCAGCGGGGGCCGGCGCCTTGCCCTCATACAGGAAAAGATCCCACGCGCCGTCGATGGGGCCCGAGTTGTAGCGGTGGGCCGGTATCACCGTGCCCTCATCGTCACACGCGCACAGGGTGACCGCCGTGAGGCCGGTACCCCACGCTATACACGAGACCGCCATTAGCAACGCAACTGCACCGAGGTAGAAAGCCGCCCGGTTTCCCGTCCGATTCTTCGTAGGTGTCATAATCCAATCTCCCTTGGCGTCCGTCACGGACGCAGCTTCATTCAGAATCTTATAATAGCACAAGTTGGCTTCCGGATACGTATCCGGTCACGTGTCCGCCCGGGGGTTAGCCCATGCTTGTCACGCCCGAAAACCCGGATAATAATAGACCTTCACCCCCCCGCCTCACAAGGTATTGAACCTCGGTTGAATTTCCTTACCATGCGGCGTGTGAACCATCCGGTTTAGGGCTTGGGTGGTGGATGGCGTTCCAGTTCGATGCGGAAACGGCGAGTCATACTGCGTTGGTAGACGCCCGGAAACAGGCGGGAAATCCAGTAAGCCAGTTTGCCCGTCGGCGAGATTACCAGGAGGCGTTTGCGTTTCCAGGCAGCGGCAAAGATAGCGCGAGCGACGGTCTCGGGCGTCATCAGAGCCCCGGTGGTTGACCGCTCGAACGTTAGCGTGGAGCCGTCGCCCGCGAGTCCCGATCGGGCGAAGTCCGTGGCCACGAAGCTCGGGCAGACAAGCAGGACGTGCACGCCTCGGTCGTGGAGTTCCGCGCGCAGCACCTCGAAGAAGCCATGAAGGGCGTATTTGCTGGCGCAATAGCCGGTCCGCCCAATGACCGGGGAGAAACCGGCGACGCTGCTAAGCACAATGATCTGGCCCCGCTGTGCGAGGAGCATCGGAAGCGCCACTTTCGTAAAGGCTACGGTGCCGAAAAAGTTGACCGCCATGACGCGGTGGTAGACGTCCAGATCCGTCTCGATGAACGGGCTGACGTGGGTAAGGCCGGCACAGTGGACGAGTATGTCTAAACGGCCGAAATGCTCCTGGATTCTACCGACCGCGTTGCCGATGCTTTCCGGCTGGGTTACATCGCAGACCAAGGGCAGGACTTCGGCGGCCGTTTCAGCAACCGAGCGGGCGGCATGCTCTAGAGCCTCACCATTGCGGTCGAGCAGGGCAATCTTTGCCCCGGCTTCACCGAAAGCGCGCGCGACCGCGGCGCCGATGCCGCCGGCGCCGCCGGAAATCGCCACTAGCTTGCCTTCAAACACGGTCCGTTCCTCGATGCGCCAGGTAGAATTCGAAGGTCTCGCGCGTTGTGTAGCGTGGCATGTAGCCAAAACCGGCTTTCAGGCGGTCGTTGGCCAGTACCGGCCGGTAGCGCAGGAAATCGACCTGCTCGGGGCCGTATTGCGTCAGGCCGAAAGCATGCAGGAGACGCAACCCGAATCGGATGGCCGTGGGCGGGATGGCGAGGTACGGCTTTCCGAGTATGCGGGCGATCTCTCGAAGCGACAGCGTGCCGTCACCGGCGAGGTTGTAGATGCCTTCGGCCTGTTCAAGAACGCCCTTCGTAATGCAGGCCGCCACATCTTGACCCCAGATGAAGACGAAAGGGGTGTCGCAGCCGCGCAGTCCGAGAATGACGCGTTTTTCGAAGAGGGCGGTGATCTGGTTGCTCGTCTTCTCGCCCAGTACCGTGCCGGGACGCAACACAAGCTGCTTTAGTTCGGGATGCGTCCGGCGGTATTCCGCAAGCATTTCCTCGATTTGGCGCTTGTGATCCGAGTACGTGAATTCGGGATTGCCTCGGATAGCGTCGTCTTCGTGCAAAGGCTGAGGATTGTCGGCATAGTAGCCGTAGGCGGCGCCACTGCTCGTGACAACGAGATGGCGCACGCCCATGGCCACGCAGCACTCAAGCACGTTTCGCGTACCGAACACGTCGACGGAGTACTCGAACTCGCGATTGGAGCGCTTGCCGGGCGTGACAATGGACGCGAGGTGTACGACGGTTTGAATCGCGTATTCGCGCAACACATCGGCCAAGCCTGGGTCCCGTACGTCGCCCGTGAGGTAACGGACATTCTTCATGCGCTCCATTTCCGGGGTCTCGCGGACATCCAGCGCTACGAGACTCTCCGCGGCGCGCGATTCAGCGAGATGGCGCACGGCCTCTCTTCCGATGTAGCCGGCGGCCCCGATGACGAGTACCGAAAGTCTGTGCGGCCCGTTCATTCTGGCGCCTCCACTGCAACGAGGTCAGGCGCGCGGCGCGCCCACAACGAGGCCACCGTGAGCCCGGCAATGACGTGCCAGATGCCCCATGCCGCTGCAACCAGCGCCATGCCGCCCCGCCCGTCGAAGAAAGCGAACACGAGGACAAGTCCGAGGGCGGAATTGCGAATACCGACTTCGATGGTGATGGCACGCACGTCGCGCGAGGACAGGCTCATGAACCGCGAGACAGCGTAGCCAGCCAGGAGGCCCATGGCGTTTTGCAGGAACACGGCGACGGCGACCCAATGGATGTTAGTAACGAAAACGCCGTAGTTGCGCGCGAAAAGGTAACCGACGAAAGCGATAAAGAAGACGATGGAACCGTATTTGAAAGGGGACTGAAGCCGTGCAGCCGTCCGAGGAAACCGGCGATTGAAGGCCATGCCCGTCACGAGCGGAACGGCCAAGATGACCAGAACGGTTAGCACCATTTGCAGCGGATCAAGACGGATCGTCTGCATGATGGCGCGTGTTGCGGGATGCAGATAGGCCCAGAGCGTGACGGTAAGCGGCGTCAGTAGGATGGCGGCGAGGGTCGAAACCGCCGTCATCGTTATCGAGAGCGCGGTGTTGCCTTTGGCGAGATGGGTGAGAAAGTTCGACAGATTGCCGCCAGGGCAGGCCGCTACCAGGAGCATGCCCAATGCGATGCTTGGAAGGGGGCGCAGGATCAGTATCAGGAGAAACGTTGCGGCCGGCAGCACAACGTATTGTGCGAATAGGCCCACAGCCACCGGTTTCGCGGAGGAAGCCACGCGCTTGAAATCCTCAACGCCGAGATCGAGCGCGACACCGAACATGATAAGCGCGATGACGCCGTTGAGCAGCCAAAGCCCATGGCCCTGGAAATCGATTCGCACGGCGTCGACGAGCATGGGCGCCTAGGCTCCCGCTGGTTCCTGATGCATTTTCTTGAAGGTCATCAGATTGGGCGCCCACATGTGTTTGACAGGGTCCACGTCGACGTGGATCACACTGGGTTTGCCGGAGGCGGCACATCGTTCGAGGGCCGGTTTGAGCTGGCCCGGCGCGCTGACGCGTTCACCGTGAGCGCCCATGGCTTCGGCCACCTTGTCGTAAGCGATCTCGCAGAGATCCGCGTTAATGGTTTCGCCCGGGTCGAGCGATTTCTTGATCATGGTCTTCCAGGGACGGAAGACGAATTGCTGCGTCATCTTGACCATCCCCCACTGCTTGTCGCAACAGACGAGGTAAATGACGCGCAGGTTGTTGCGAACGGCCGTCTCGATCTCCTGCACGTTAAAACCCATGGCGCCGTCGCCGATAATGCAGTAGACTTGCTTATCCGGCCGGGCCACGGCGGCCCCGAGCGTTTGGGCAACGCCCGCACCGAGCATGCCGAATTTCGCCGTGTACAAAAACGTATTCGGAACGCGTACTTCGTGGTAGAACATGCCCCAGATCGTCGTGTTGCCGCCATCGATGATGTACACGGCATCGTCATCGAAGAACTCCTGGCACACGTTCGCTACGTGGGCGGTAACCAACGGGGTGTTCAGGTCGTTGAGCGACTTGTCGAGCTTGGCGCGCTGCTGGGCCTTCGCCTCGGCGTAGCGAGCGACGGCTTGACGCCGGGCTTCAAGCGGCATACTCCCCTCCTGCTTCTCGAGTGCCGCGTTCAGCCCTTTCAGGAACTCCTTCGCATCGGCAAGCACGGTCAGCGCCGCCGGTTTGTTGAGGCCCAAGATTTCCTCGTCCACGTCGACTTGGATAAGTTGCTGCTTCGGCGGTTGGGCCCAGTTCGGGGCTTTTCCCCACCAGTCTGTCTCGCCGAAACGCGAGCCGAGGGCGAGTACGACGTCGGCCTCGTTGCGGACTTGATCGTTGAGGTCGACGTAGACCATCGGGATGGCGAGTTCGTGTTGTTCGGGCAGAGCGCCGCGTCCGCCCCAGCTCGTGCATACCGGCGCGTGAAGCAATTCCGCAACACGTTTGATCTCATCGAAGGCGCGCGCGTGGGTCACTCCACTGCCCGCGTGAATCAGCGGCAACCTCGCATTGGCCAGCATCTCGGCGGCGTGCGCGACGTGGTCCGGCGCGGGGGCAATGGGGGCGGTTCTTCGATAGGTTTTCGGGTCGGGAAGTGCACCCATGGGATTCTTGCCGTTGAAGATGTTCTCCGGAATGTCCACGTGCACGATCCCGGGACGGCCATGGAAGGACTTGCGGAACGCGCGTTTCATGAATTCGGGGATGCGTTCGAACGACGGCACCGCGCCGCTCCACTTGGCCATGGGTTCGATCACGCCGACTTGATTGAAATACTGATAGGACCCGCCGCGATCGGGATAGCCGATACCAACGCGGCGCGTGCTCGTAATCAACAGGACGCGGTTGCCTTCCCCATTCTCCACGGCCACGCCGGGCAACACGTTGGCCACCCCCGGCCCGTTGCTGGCGATGGCCACGCCCAGCCTGCCCGTCAGTCGAGCATACGCGCCCGCCATATGGACGGCGCACGCCTCGTGCCGCGGGGAAATGAAATCGATACCATGCTTGCGGAAGGCGGCATAAAGACCCACATACGTGCCGTCGATAATCCCGAAAACCTTCTCGACCCCTTCATTCTTCAGCATCACGGCGACCACTTCGCCGCCCGTCATCTTTTCCATGAACACACTCCCTGTGCTGTCCTTCGAGCGGAGAACGGAACGATTCTACATCGTGACACCGAACAAGTCAAACGGGATACCGGATTGGCGTGATGTTCATATTCGTACGGAGGAACGACATTTGATATGGCTGGGTTCCGGAATATATCGTTGGATAGGTGCAGCCGTGCCGCGTGTTCTGACCGTTTGAGCGTTCGTCGCGTGCGGACCCGCACCCATGTCCGGTTTGGAACGAGAAGTGAAAAGAGACTGCACGCCGTGAACAAGATCAGGCGAAAGAGATTCTTGGAAAACGAAATGGCCTTCCGCGTGTACCGCGCCGGCCGTAGGGACAACCGCTCATGATGCCTTCGTGGCTATACAGACAGCCGACGGAAATCCGGTTCGGTTGCGGCATACGTCAAGAGCTTGGCGGCGTCGCTGCCTCCCTCGGCAAGCGCACTGTGCTTGTGACCGACCGTACCTTGGTTAAGCAGGACACGACACTGGAGGTCATCCATCATCTCGGCGGAAACACGCCCGTCTTCAGCGACATTGAACCGAATCCTACGGTCCATTCGGTCGACCTTCTGGCCGGCGTGATTCGACAAGAAGGTTCCGACGTAGTCGTGGCGCTAGGCGGCGGCAGTTCGCTCGATTGCGCGAAAGCGGCCGCCTCGATCGCGCTGCAAGGCACTCCGGCCCGCGCCTATCACTCGGAAGGCAAGACGTTGGACGCGCGACACCTTCCCGTAATCACCATACCGACTACGGCGGGAACCGGCAGCGAGGTCACGCCGATCGCGGTCCTGGACGACCCTGAAAAAAGCATCAAAGCCCCGCTCGTCCATGATAATTTCTTTCCGAAGGTGGCGCTTGTGGATCCGGAACTTACGGTAACGATGCCGAAGTTCGTTACGGCATGCACGGGCCTGGACGCCCTGGCTCATGCGGTCGAGGGATATTGGTCCCGGAATCACCAACCCATCTGCGATCTCATGGCCCGAGAAGCGGCTGGACTGGTGTTCCGCCACCTGCCGTCTGCCCTCGCCGACGGCGGGGATTTGGGAGCGCGCGAAGGCATGAGCCTGGCAGCCCTCTTGGGGGGCCTCGCCTTCCAACTGCCGAAGAACGCCGCAGTGCATGCCTGCTCATTTCCCTTGTCCAACCGGTATCATCTTGCGCACGGTCTCGCGTGCGCCATGACGCTCGACTGGTTCATACGCTTCAATACGCCCGTCCTGGGCGGGCGAGGCTTGGCGCTGGCGCGCGCGGCGGGCTTCAACGATCTGGACGCCATGGCGGACGCGGTAGCAACTCTAAAACGACAGGCGCTCTTGCCGCTTCGGTTGAGCGAGGCAGGCGCGAAGATCGAGGAGGTGGACTCGCTGGTGGAAGCGAGTTTTCATCCCCTGATGAAGAACAATCCAAGAGAAGTCACGGCATCCGATTTGAGATCGTTGTATCTGGAAATCATGTAGCAACGAGCAGTCTTGAGGGAAGGTGCGCGATAAACGTGGTGGTCGGGTCCGTGGTGAAAGGGTTCGTGCTCAAGCTAGCCGTGAAGCAATGGAGCGGGGATAGGATTCGAACCGCCGACCAATAGGTAAAAGTATCTCTTTCCTCATCGAATAGGAAAATGCATGACGTTACGGTCCCACCCCACAGGTTCCTTCATTCCGCACGGCTCACGAAACTCCTTCATGATGAGAACTATGAAGCGCCCATTTTTGCACCTGACGAAGCCCAAGAATGAAGTCGAGTCGGGGACAAGCGTCAGCCTATGCGCGTTCACGGATCGCCGGTACGGAGTGATATTCCGCTTGGAGAGGACCCCTACGGTGCAAAGAACAATCTTGGATATTCAAAAGACTCACTTAGCCTAAGCATGTGCCGTTGTCGTATGCTTCACCACGCGACGGTTGTCTGATTCATCTTTGGTGCCGTGGCAGGCCACAAAACACTTTGACCGTCATCCAACGCCGCCTCCAAATAATACTCCACCGCGCCTTCCGGCTGAGCGGGTAGAGAAACACGGTAGGCCTGGCGGGCGCGATGTGTTGCTTCAATTTTGGAATAGCCGCCTTTCCCTAATGGCCTCCAGAATAGATTAATGTTCGTGCATTTCTGAGCAGACAGAACGAACGCCCTTATTTCCTGATCCTCGCCCGCATTCACATGCGAACATCGGGAGGAAACGAAAATCCGGGGCTTGCCGGTATAGGCGGTGCTTACAGAGGTGTCATCGGGCAGTGGACCTCCCAGCAACTCCTGAATGGCCGCGTCATTAGAAGTCAGAATGCGATTGCGGTTGCCGCTTTCAATGCTGGCAATCGTGCCGATTTCACCTGGCGATTTTGCGCAATCCACGTAGGTTCCTATCATCTCTTCATAGCTCCGCGCAAGCTCGATCCGCAACGGCAGGACTTGTTTTTTGACGAACGCCTGAACCTTCTCAGCACCCGCTTTCTTCGCCTCTTCCATCCGAACTGCCAAGCGGTCCGCCAGTACCCAGGTGCGCACGCGAAGTCTCGTTGCGCGAATGAAGTTGAGCCAGTAATCAAATCTTTCCAGATTGTCGGTGCCTGAGATCCGCGAACGCATCCGCTCCATTTCGGCCAACGGTGCAAAGAACGATTCCATTTCAGCATCCGTGGTTCGACTGCCTCCTTCCACGAGTTCGTTGATGAGGATGTGCCCTCCATCGAATTTGCCGACAAGCCCTCCGGCCTCGGCACCCGCATCGCCACCAAAAAGGTTGCGGCCCCAGGTTGCCCAGAAGTCTTCAGGTATCGGTGTCTTGCCATTGAAATCCCATCCGGACTCGGACAGTGCCATGATGTTCGGCGAAATTGCAGCGGTTCGCCAGTGGATCGCCATCATGCCGTCACAGCCGTAGCGTTGTGCGTCTGCCGAGTTCATGAACATGCGGTTTGCCCAGAGCTGCAAATCCCAGCACGTGCAGCAGTGGGCACCCGCGGTGCCATCATCCTCGGCCCACCCAATGACCCATTTGGACCGGCCGGTCATTGCTCCATAATACGTTTCAACAGGGTCCCGCCCCAAGGACGTTCCAATAGCCGAACAAGCCCAGTCCTTCGGCGCGTGCCTGTCCGTCCAGGATGCGTCATCGGGCGTGCCCAAGCGCCAGCCACATGTCGCGAACTTGAACGGCGCCTCTACTGCCTTGGCGGCCGATTCGGCTAATGCGAAATCGCGCGCGACGTTCTCCCGCGTGGTCATTTCCCAGCCTTTGCAGCCCGGTTCCATCCCCAGCCAGGTCTCGGGCGTCCAAAACCAGAAATAGTCCGGCTGCATCTTCCGCATCAGCCGGAGAAAAGTGCCTTGATACAGATTTCGGATGACTTCCGGATCATCTTCACGAAGACCGCGTGTCTCAAGCCTCGCCGCCAGTTCTTTGGGCACACCGAGCGGCACTTCTGTCCCCAAACAAGTCTTCACCCCCAGGCGCCGCGCATGTTCAAATACCGCTTTCTGAGAATCCCCATACCGATTGAACATCGCGGTCGCCGCATCGTCGTTCTTCGGCCATTCCAGGCAGTCAAGCAGGTAGTCCGGACCATAGTCGTCGTTCTCGAAAAGGAGGCCCGCTCCGGCGGCATACTGGCTGGCCGGAAAAGGCGTCACGGCCCAACCACGCCGCGTGGTCACCACACCGGCCTCGTAGCCGCTCTTCACGCCACCCTTTTCGTCAACATCTTCGGGCGGGCCTATCCATACGTTTGCCTCTGGCCCCGCGCTTAGGTTCCAACTTGGATAGGTGTGCAGGCCGATAAAGTTCATCCGCATCTTGGCCATCTGCGAAAGAACATTTCTGTAATCATGGGTGTTCCACCAGTCGGGGCCGACGGAGAAATCATGAAAGGGCTGCAATCCTCGCAAACTGAAACGGGGCTTGCCAATCTCGTCCATGCCGGGAATGGCGCTCAAGGATGTGTCCGGTAAGATGTCATCATCCGGGCCAAACCGAACCCCCAATTTCTCCGCAAACCGGTATGCACCATAGAGCGTACCGATCTCGTCTCCGCCCACGACCCACCAGACACCATTTCCGTCCACCGTTTCGCTTTTGAGCCTGAACTGCTGAGGCTCCAGTTCTTGGCCAAGGCCCTCGCACAGCGCCCGATTCTTACAGATCACGACGATACGGCTACCACCGGATAGGTCCTCACCAACCTCAAGCAACCTGCCAGTACGCAGATAAACGTACCGTCGCACTTCGTTGGCCGCCAGCCGTTCTTGCGCTGAAGCATCCTTGCTGATGGCAATCGATTCCGGCTCCGCGCAAGACCCTTTGCCGTTGCCAAGCGCCGGCAAAAACACGACAATCAAACAGCAGGTGTACCGCCAAAATCCTCGCGTTTTCATGTTTACAGTACCTCCTGAAGCTGCGCCATGGGCCAGTATCGCGGGAGTATTTTCCGCCGTTGCCTGGATCTTGAAGTGTCCATTTGTCGTTTAAGGTATCGCAGTTGGCCGCCTCCATGTAAATGGGGTCGCTGTTGATGGGGCCTTGATGTTTCTCAAGTATACTCCAATCCACTGTGGCAACGTGTGTATAATACCGGACTCCACATCGTGGTTGAAGACGCTGGCGTTCAGAAGTGGCGGGTATGTTTGATATGAAGAATCGAGAAGAGACATTGGAGAACGCGGTGCTTCGGGAGAAGCTTAGCAAAAGCTATATCATAGTGAATCCAGAGTGTCTCCTGGATGAAGTTGAATTTCCTACGACCTAAAAACCCAACAGGTAAAAAAAAGACCTGCGAAAACCTTCGCAAGTCCTTTATTTTCAATGGTAGCGGGGGTAGGATTCGAACCTACGACCTTTGGGTTATGAGGGCAACCGGTGTTTTTGCGCGTTAACCTGGAACCATCTTAAAAGTTTTTGCTTCTTTTTCAAAAAGAAGACCATCTTCTTAGGGGATAGCCAGGGGTATGGGGGCGGCAATGAGCACCCCATCAATAAAACAGAGTCATGGATCATAAGCCAGGTAGGGGATATAGCGACCAGGGCAACGAAATCAGGAAAGGCGGATTCATGGCGTCCGGATGTGGCGAGGTACGAGACCACATTCGGACGCCATGAATCCGCGTAAAGTGATTGGATGGCATGGTGATTGCTTCGCGCGCGCGGTTTATCTTGAATACTAGAAATAAAAGTCGGCGTAAATTTTTCGGCGTTTTGTCATCCTGGGAGGGGGTAAAGTTGCGATGGGCAAGAAATATTTTTGGCGTTGATTTTTAAAGCTGTCATGATTCAAATAATTTATGACAGAAATGACAGTAAACTAGGGTATTGACAGAAAGAAAGCAAAAGTGTACAGTAGTGTACATTGCACAACAAAAGGAGGAAAAAATAAATGACAGTTTCAAAAAAGATGGGACGAATAATTGTTTCGTTACCAAAATCGGAGATTAAGTATATAGACGGCTTGTGTAAACGGTTCGATATGACGCGGTCGGAGATGGTTCACGAGTGTCTTGAAAGGTCTTTAGGAGTTATCGAAACGCTTGGGGAGTTGACTCTAAAACGTGAGAATCTGAAAGCGTTAAGTGATGCTGTTTATAATGGTGTTTGGGAAGCTATAGTCCCATTTCTTGAAAAGAACGCTGATAACGCGCATAGGGTGAGTTTGAAATCATAAAAACCGAGAACGTGACCCCGCCCAGGCGGTCAACCATAGTCGGGGTCACGCACTCACAACTTGGAGACCAAGTGTATGAGCGACAATATTTTATCACATCCGGGGGGTAAGCAAAAACAAAAAGGTGGGCTATCCAGTATCACCCACCTTGATACTAGTCAAGGAGGGCCACGGGTAAAGGCCGGAGGAGAGGATACGGTAGTGATAGGCCTAGGCGTGGACTGGGGAGAGCAATATCCCACCTTGATAAACGTTTTGCAGACCGCGAAAGAACACGCCCAAAAACAAGGGCATGATATCGCGGTCAAGTTCGAGGGTCGGGAATGCCTGGTCAGTGGTCACGGAACAAAAAGCGGAAACGGTAAGGGCGTCTATTACTCATGGGTGCTGACGTTCGCGGGGTTCACCTTCACGGTTGCGAAACTATCGGAACCGTTCCAACAGACGCCTAATGTCATGGCCGATATCGGAGCAGTTGAACTCATGGAACAAAGCAACGTTTCCACGGTCCTGCAAAATATCAAAGACACTATCAGCGCGATGGGCGGGGCTGTGACCTGGGATAAACTCTCGCGGGTCGATGTCTGCGCGGATGTGTGCGGCGTTTCCATGGATGAATTCGTGAATCTCTTCGTGATGCGTCAATACATCACGCGGGGTCGAAAGTGGACTATCTACGGAGATGAACGGCGGAACACGGGCGTGAGTATCGGAGCCGGGGCCGTGCACTTGCGCGTATACGATAAGCTCTTTGAAGTCGTGCATGAAAAACCGGACTTCACCAAGTTTGAATTGCTGCAGCAACGTTGGGGCGGATGTCCTGATTACGTCTCGCGTGTGGAGTTCCAACTACGGCGCGATTTCCTCCGGGAACATGGCATTGATTCCATAGCGGATTATCTCGAAAAACGGTCCTCCGTGGTGAAATACCTGCTCACGGAGTGGTTCCGTTTCGTCGACGGAATCCCCGACCGGGAAAACAACAATCAAAGCCGGTTGAATGCACACCCTCTGTGGATTCGCGTTTCTGAGGTCTTCGCCTCCTGGATTGAAGATAAAGACGCGCCACCGTTGGCAAAAGTCCAGCGTCAATACAAAGACCCGGTGAAACTCGCTAAACAAGGCTTCGGGTGCCTCCTTGGTGCGATTGCGAACCTTAAGCAAGGCGCGTGTATCTCCGGGTCTCAATTCCTCAATTCATCCTCGGAAGTTATCGACTTCCTTCTTGATTCGATGGGCGAGCTTGATTTCCTCAAACGCTACGAAAGCAAAGCATCACGGGTGCGCGTGGTCTGCGCGTAAAGGATTCATGATGGCGAAAGCGCAGTCATGCGGATTCCCCGTACTGCCATCATGGGCGCACGTTGGAAATCGTCTCGCGGTCGTACCCGAACAAGAAGCGTTTCACACGAAAACGCGGATTGATTCTCTTGTCCGGGAGTACATCGCGCATATCTTCGCGTCAAAACGTTTCTCGGGTGCTCGCGTGGATGCATGGTACCTGCAGACTATGTTCGGAATGCGGCCGAAAACCGGGCCAAGGATTGACGCGGAATTCCTTGAAGAAATTACGGCGACAGCAGTTTCAAGGTTCCTTGATGCACTCATGCGGGAACGGAAGCTGTCCGGGAAAACCGTCAACCGGTTTCGTGAATTGTTGAATAGGCTTATCAACTGGGCCGCCAGGGAGCGCGGTATCATCATGCCTGGGCATGTGAATCCTGTGGCGTTTGTCAGGCCGTATAAAGAGCGCCGTACAGCCGTGCGGTATCTCACGCTCGACGATATCAAACGGCAATTCGATGCACTCGAAAATCATCCCGTTATCAAGGCCATGGCGGCGATGTTCATCTTTGCAGGCCTTCGGCGTTCTGAATTGCTGTGGTTGACCAGGGCCGATGTTGACTTGAAAGCTTCGCGTCATGGCGTGGTGCGAATCCGCGCGAAAAAGGTCTCTGGTCAATTTTGGGAAACCAAGACGGGGAAAGACCGTTCCGTTCCCGTAAACTCGGCGCTACGGTCATTTCTGGACGTTTATGAAGCGATTGCGGACCCGGACAGGGTCTGGTTTTTCCCATCATCCCGCGGGGGCCGTTGGGATCCGGATAATTTCGCGGAAAGGTTGCGTGAGATAAACCGGGCCGCGGGGCTCTCCTGGTCATGTCTCGATTTCCGGCATACCTTCGGTTCTCAACTTGCGATGAAAGGCGTGAGTCTCTACAAGATTTCGGAATTGATGGGCAATTCCCCGGAGGTATGCCGGCGTCATTATGCGGTGCTGTCGATGGAATGCCTTATCGATGAAGTTGAGTTTCCTTCCCTCCTTGAACCCAACAAGTAAAAAAAGACCTGCGAAAACCTTCGCAAGTCCTTTATTTTCAATGGTAGCGGGGGTAGGATTCGAACCTACGACCTTTGGGTTATGAGCCCAACGAGCTACCAGGCTGCTCCACCCCGCGACAGATCGTTTGTGTAAAATAGAATTGTATCAGACGAACCCGCAGAGCGTCAAATGATTTTGAGGTTTTTTTCATGAATGCGGTTTGGGGCTTGGTGAGGTGGGCGTTCGCTTGGGTTTCTCACCGGATAAAACACGCACGTTTGTTAACAAGCTGACGGGGCATCCCATGTTGCCCAGTTAACCTTCCCTGCATGCCCCTTCCACTATCCCGGAGAACGGCGAGGAGTGTTTCCAAATTTTCTTCCACGCCGCCCGGCGGTTTTTCCCGTATCTCAGGCAGGGCGGGGTTCACCTCTGCACGTTCGAGGGCTGCTCAGGATTCACGCCGTTGCGGCCTGCAAGGTGATGATTTTGGTTGACTGCAACAGCAGTCATTCTTCGTTGAGGATATGTACGCCCTGCGCTCTGAGGCACGCTGTCCATTCGGCGATGGCGGCGGATGAAGGGGTCTGTGCCTGGGCCCTGTCTTCAGTGCCAAGTCCCAACCGTTCCAGTTTTCCTTCTCCGAGCGTGTGATAGGGCATGAGTTCGACCCCCAAGAGTCCGGGGAGTTCATGGGCAAGGACGGCAATGGCATCGAAGTGGTCTTGGCGGTCGTTGTATCCGGGGATAATGGGACACCGTAGCGCGATAGAAGCGCCGCGGGCGGCCAGTTCGCGCAGATTGTCAAGAATGCGATCATTGGAAACGCCTGTATATTCCAGATGGCGTTGCGGATTGGTTTCTTTTAGATCGTATAGAAATTGATCGACATACGGGCGGAGCCGTTCGAGCCGCTCATAATCGGTATAGCCGCAGGTTTCGATGCACGTGTGCACCCCTTCCTGTTTGGCGGTGCGGAGCAAGGCCTCGGCAAACGCTATCTGATACGTGGGCTCTCCCCCAGAGAGGGTCATGCCTCCACCGGAGGTCTCGTAGAAGGGCCGATCCTTGAGGACCTCTTGAATTGCCTCGTCCACGGTGATGGTGCGCCCAACAAGTTCCAGGGCGCCGGAATAGCACTCCATGGTGCACGCCCCGCATCGGATGCATTTTTCGCGGTCCAGTACATGGCGGGGCCCCTCCATACGATGGGCATTCCTGGGGCACGTCTTGAAACAAAACCCGCACCCGGCGCATTTGTCCGGCAGGAAGGATAACAGGGGTTGAGATGAGATACCCTCCGGATTATGACACCAGCGGCAACGCAGGGGACAGCCTTTCATGAATATCGTGGTGCGAATTCCAGGCCCGTCATGGATGGAGAAGCGCTGGATGTCGAAAATGATACCTTTGTCCGGGACCTGCACGGGCATGATAATACTCCATGGTTTGATTCTTTGCAGAAGTAGTGTAGAGCAAATCGGACACAAAAACACATCTTATAACTCAGGCAATTGCGAAATAGCCCTTTTTCTTTAAAGATCGGCGGATACAAAGCAAATTACTTGTATTTCGCAGCCGAATCATTGCTTTTTCATTTGCCCAGAGGAGAAAAAGGCCTATTTCGCAAATGCCTCTAACTACAGAAAAACTTGCATAAGGCGATGGTTTTAGAGTAGCATTGCGCTTCCGTATCGCTGATCATGCGGTGCGGGAGCCTGTCGGGCGGTGTTCCACGGATTTCGGCGGGGCGTTAGACAACGATACAAGCGCTATGACAGGCACAAGAACGCAATGAAGTACCAGGCGAGCCTCAGAGGTTTGTCTTAGACCGCCGCAAAAAAACCTGTGGAACAAATCTAGCCATTATGTGGTTCGCCATTACTAGTTGGAGGGAGATAACAGTATGTCTCAACGTCGGTCTCATGTTTTATCACCACCGTCCCTTCGGAGGATTCTGCTCTGCGCCCTCGCACTCGCGATTTTACTTCCCGCGGGCCTAGCGAGCGCCAGTGAAGCGGAACTGAAGATTCCGGATCTGGGCCGGGTAAACTTTCTTGGGCTCAGCGGCCACAATCTGCTGCTGTTCGGCTTGTTGATTTGCGTGGGCGGAGCGGGATTCGGCCTGCTTCAGTTCATGCGTATCCGGAAGCTGCCGGTGCACCGTTCGATGCTGGAAATCTCGGAACTTATTTACGAGACGTGCAAGACCTATCTGATCACGCAAGGCAAGTTCCTGGCCATCTTATGGGCCTTCATTGCGGTGATTATCGTGGTGTACTTCGGGTTCCTTTTAAAGTTCCCGATCACGAAGGTCAGCACCATCGTCATCTTCAGTATTGTTGGTATTCTCGGCAGTTACGGCGTGGCGTGGTTCGGCATCCGGATCAACACGCTGGCGAACTCGCGGACGGCCTTCTCGAGCTTGGGCGGCAAGGCGTTCCCCTGCATGGCGATTCCCCTGCAGGCCGGAATGAGCATCGGCATGCTGCTAATCTCCGTGGAACTGGTCATCATGCTGTTCATCCTGCTGTTTGTGCCGGGTGACTGGGCAGGCCCCTGCTTCATCGGGTTTGCTATTGGTGAATCGTTGGGCGCTGCGGCGTTGCGTATCGCGGGCGGTATCTTCACCAAGATCGCCGACATCGGTTCCGACTTGATGAAGATCGTCTTCAAAATCAAGGAAGACGATGCGCGCAACCCCGGCGTGATTGCGGACTGCACGGGCGATAACGCGGGCGACTCGGTCGGCCCGACGGCGGACGGCTTTGAAACCTATGGTGTGACGGGCGTGGCCCTGATTACCTTTATTCTTCTTGCGGTGAAAGTGAAAGACGCGGCGGGCGCGGTCATTGCGGACGCCACGATGGATCTTCAAGTACAATTGCTGGTGTGGATCTTCGTGATGCGCATTGGCATGATTGTGACCAGCGCCCTGTCGTACTACCTGAACGGCAAATGGGCCAAGGCCAGTTTTGGCGAAGCCAAGAAGTTTAATTATGAAACCCCATTGACACGGCTGGTATGGCTGACCTCTGGCATCTCCATTGTAATGACCTACGTGCTGTCGTTCCTCCTGGTCCCGAATCTGAACGGGGACACCTCGCTGTGGTGGAAACTTTCGACGATTATCACGTGCGGCACAATTGCCGGCGCGTTGATTCCCGAATTGGTGAAGGTGTTCACCTCGACGAATTCCGGGCATGTGCGCGAAGTGCTGACGGCGTCGCGTGAAGGCGGTGCGAGCCTGAACATCCTCAGCGGTTTTGTCGCGGGGAATTTCAGTGCGTACTGGATGGGCATCTCGATTGTAACGCTGATGGGCATAGCGTATGGCGTGAGCGTGACGGGTTTGGACCCCATCATGACGGCTCCGGCCATCTTTGCGTTCGGCTTGGTGGCGTTCGGTTTCCTGGGCATGGGCCCGGTGACCATTGCGGTGGATTCGTACGGCCCCGTGACGGACAACGCCCAGTCGGTATACGAACTTTCGACGATTGAAAACATCAAGGGCGTCGACAAGGAAATCGAGAAAGATTTCGGTTTCAAGCCCGATTTCAATGAAGCGAAGGACTTCCTGGAAGAGAACGACGGCGCGGGCAATACGTTCAAAGCAACCGCCAAACCGGTGTTGATCGGCACGGCGGTCGTGGGCGCGACCACGCTTATCTTCTCAATTATCCAGTTGCTCTCGGCGAAATACGGCACGGAAGGCCCCTCGGGCATTTACGCCGGTTTGTCCATCATGAATCCAAAGTTCCTGCTCGGCCTGATCACGGGCGGCGCGGTGATTTACTGGTTCACGGGCGCCTCGACGCAAGCCGTGGTCACGGGCTCTTACCGTGCGGTGGAATTCATTAAGAAGAACATCAAACTTGAAGGCGGCGGCGATCGCGCATCGGTGTCGGACTCGAAGAAAGTCGTCGAAATCTGCACGCAATACGCGCAGAAGGGTATGTTCAATATCTTCCTGGCGGTCTTCTTCGCGACGCTGGCCTTTGCCTGCCTGAACCATTACTTCTTCATTGGCTACCTGATCTCCATCGCAATCTTCGGCTTGTACCAGGCCATTTTCATGGCGAATGCCGGTGGTGCATGGGACAATGCCAAGAAGCTGGTGGAAACTGAACTGAAGGCGAAGGGCACTGAACTACATGACGCGTCCGTGGTGGGCGACACCGTGGGCGATCCGTTCAAGGACACCTCTTCCGTGGCCATGAACCCGGTTATCAAGTTCACGACACTGTTCGGCCTGCTGGCGGTGGAACTGGCCATCGAACTTCCTGTCAGCGTAAGCATCATAGCAGCAGTGCTGTTTTTTGCTTCCTCTATGGTGTTCGTGTGGCGCTCGTTCTACAAGATGAGAATCCCCACCGACCTCAAATAATGCCTGATATTCAAACCGAGTATCTGAAGAAATAGCTGTCCGGGGTTCCGAGGCAATCGGAGCCCCGGAGTTGTTTTTAGGGCGGGGTGGGAAAAACAGATACTCCCGGCAGATTGGAGACAGCGCGTGTCGAAGCCGGCAAGATATAGTAGAGGGGAAGTCTTGAACAGTGAAGAGCGATCAGCTTTGAAAAATAGGGAGTGGATAGGGCCTATACGACCTATAAGACTTATTTTTCTTTGAGGCGGGAGGTGTGCCTTGCCACGGCGAAGTCACGCGCCACGCGTGACGAAGCCGGGTCCCAGTCCCCCCCGTTCACCCTGTCCATACCCTCCCCTCAGTCCTTTCCGTCATTTAGGTCCTTTTTGTCCTTT
>ERZ795059.2769-NODE-2769-length-17746-cov-7.105138_pt1 | contig 17746 bp, 11 predicted proteins | sample MGYA00375143_ERZ795059 | MGnify/ENA primary metagenome ERZ795059 (study PRJEB30188, sample SAMN05720168) | activated sludge metagenome | isolation source: Anaerobic digester | place: USA | collected 2015-01-07 ... | reverse complement strand
TCCATGATTTTACTAAACACCTCCTATAAAGCACATGACTGGGCGGATCGTGTCATTCTCCGGCATGAGAACACCATACCTACTGCGGTGAATGATCGAATTGAAATTTTGGCGAAAACAGAATTGCACACCAATCCTACACACGGACTTTATACTGACCCTACATTCACGCTCGAGCGATCTATGGATGAAGCCATCCAAAATCCAATTTATGAAACGGAAGATTATCAGGGAGTGCGTGATGTGCTTGCTGTTATTCAGGATGTTAATGTGATCAGACAATTTATAAAACTGATCGAAAATCAAACCATCATTCTGGCAGACGGACATCATCGCTTTGAAGGATCACAGGTTTATAGGAAGCAACAACAAGCGCTCAATCCAAATCACACCGGTAATGAAGGATACAATTTTCATTTGATGTACCTCACCAATACAGAAGCCGATGATCTGAGAATTCTACCAACCCATCGGCTTATAAAAGGCATCAAGGGTTTTGATGAAGAAACCATTCTTAAAAAATTAGAAGAAGATTTTATAATCAAGCCCGTTGATTGTGCTGATACCTTAAATGAAATCATTGCCGGAAAAAAATGGGCCTTTGGATTAATGTTTAAAGACACCGCCTATAAGGTACGCCTTAAACCAGAATCGTTTAACAAAATGAATTGGCCGTTTCCGGATGAAGTAAAAGCGCTTGACCTTACGGTAATGCATTATTTTATAATCGAAAAAATACTGGGCATTCCCGGCAAAGAACAACGTCAATCCCTTCATTTGGATTTTGACCGGAGTTTTTCTGAATGTTTGAAAAAAGTAATTCAAGGCGATGCACAATTGGCCATCATTACCAATGAAGTTTCCATTGAAGAAGTAAAGCAAGTTTGCAAAAGTGGATACACGATGCCGCAAAAATCTACTTACTTTTATCCGAAGGTTATTGGCGGTTTTGTTTTTACTTCTATTAAGGAAGAAGAGTTTAGGATGGCTGACTATTCACCGTTCTAAGTTCTAAGTTCCATGTTTCAAGTTTAAAGTTGCTGACGCAAACATTACAATGAATCGAAAAATAATATTAGCATCGAGTTCGCCACGCAGGCAATATTTAATGAAAGAAGCGGGCTTTGATTTTACAGTGGAGAAACCAGACGTGGAAGAAAATTTCCCGGGTGAATTACCCGTGGAGCAAGTCGCAAAATATTTAGCAGAAAAGAAAGCTGAATACTTTCGTTTAGATATGAAGAATGAGATTGTGGTGACAGCCGATACAGTCGTAATTCTAAAAGGCAGCATCATGAACAAGCCTGTCGATCGAAACGAAGCCATTGCCATGCTGAATGCGTTATCCGGAAATACACATCATGTAATGACCGGTGTTTGCATTATGTCGAAAGAAAAAGAAATTAGTTTTGATGATACAACCGAAGTTACCTTTCAACCCCTTACCTCATCTGAAATAGAATTTTATGTTGACAACTATAAACCGTATGATAAAGCCGGTGCATACGGAGCACAAGATTGGATTGGAATGGTGGCCATAAAAAAAATTACGGGCTCGTATTTCAATGTGATGGGATTACCTATTCATTTAGTGTATCAATATCTTCATAAAGATTTTCTTCTATCAAAAGAAATATGAAATATGATGATACGATAAGGTTAATCAAATCATATTATTTGCATTCATCCAAATAAATCCGTTTGGCCTCAACTAACCCCAGAGCAGAGGCCTTTAGCAAATCCTCACATCCGGTTTTTGGTTTTATGTTATTCTTGCAGGTTCCGATTATGCTATAAATTTGTGCTTGCTCTTCTTGTGTAGGATATAATCTTAATGCCCTTTGCAAATCATGTATAGAAAGTTGGTCATTTGCTAAGTAATAATTAGCAAAGCCTCTAGCCAAAAATACTTGTTTCGTTATAATTTTCTTTCCGCATTTGTTCAAATACGGCAGTACCTTATAGTAATCTTTTCGAATTAACAGAATCACTCCTACAATCAAATTTACTGCCTCATCATCCGGATAATGCTTTAGATAAATCCAGGAATCTTTAAGTGCCGCATCATAATTATTCAGCTGGCTATTTACTAAGGCTCTATCTTTCAATACATCGAGATTGCTACTATCAATAGAAAGTGATTTATTTAAATCATTCAGTGCAATTTTGTAATCGTGAGTTTCAATCGCAACTCGTGCTTTTGCATGGAGAAAAGTTTTCTCATTTACATAAAAATGTCTTGAAGAGTCGTTGTCAGCTTGAGCCGATCTGATTTCATCTTTCATCAAATAGGCATACGCCCTATAAAGAAAAAGAGTGGAATCTTGGTATCTATATTGACCATATGCCCTGTTAAAGTCTAGTATACTTGAGTCATATTGGTGAAGGTTCAAATAGGACCTTCCCCTTCTCACATAAGCATCAATTACATTAGGATTAATTTTTATCACCTTTGAGAACTCCTCAATGGCTTCATTGTATGCATGCAATTCATGGAGCAGCGCTCCCTTACTCAAGATGTTATAAGTTGATTCAGGGTAGACCTCAATTAATTTATCAAAATAAAACAAGCTTTTATTGTATTCGCCCGTAGCATGAAAAAACCACACACTATCCTGATACTCATTATATTGTGTTTCCAAACTTTTGATCTGTCCAACGGAATTGGTGACTCCTAAAACAGAAAGATGCAAGATGAGAATAGAAGCCAACGATTTGCTATTAAACATATAGCGAACTTTGAACCTCGCTTTGATTAATGGCTACCGTCATGTTTTTCATGCCCACCATACCACGCCTCTTGCAATGCATGAAACTGGTCATGCAAATCAGTTAATGATTTTGCTAGCGTAGAGTCTGCTTCCGTTTTAACGGCTGTTGCGAAAAGTTTAGTGTCCTTTTTTAGCTTCGTTAATTTTTCCTTTACCGCATCTGTATTTACCTTTTCAGGTCGTGGCGATTCAAACCAGACATTTGCCAGAGAATCCATTTCTGCTGCGTACTTTTTTGCAGGCTCAAGATTAGCAGAGTCTTTAAACGGATGAAACGATTCTGCCATGCTCATGTGAAATTCATCCATGCCTTTCCAGACAGAATCATTAGCCATCGCTTCATGATCATGATGTTCTTCGTGCTTCCCTCCGCAGGAAAATAAAAAGGCTAGTGTAGCTAAGGATAATAGTGTTGATAATTTTTTCATCTCTCTAAGGTATTTTAAGTAAAAGTATAAAATGAAACTATAGTGTTGCAATAATTTTCTACGAATCCAATCAATTTTCATTTCGTCTACGCTTTCTTTGTTTTCTTTGTCGTTCCAACATACTCAAAAATTTCTTTAGGGCATCGGTATAGAGCGTTACAAAGAAAACGCCCGTCATGCTCCAGATCACTGCCAGATTGAAGTATACGGTATCAAATGTTGTTCCTCCAAAATACTTCGTGGGTTGAAACAAGTTTGCTCGAAAATCAAGAATACTCTTCGGTTTATGATCATCGGCATACACCGGATAAATTTTCTGAATCAATTGGCCGTCATACTCAACAATGCGTTCGGTGGTATTAATATTCTTCACGGCATCCGAAACCGCCTGATTAACCAAACGTTTCTTTTGTTGTTCGTAAACTTTTGCCATCTCTGGTGTAGCACTCAATACAGCTATGATGCTGTCCTTGCTGTGCATTGCTCTTTCTAATCGCATCCCGTAATAGGCTTTCAAAACCGTAAGGAAGTGATTCGCTTTCATGTAAACGGTAGAATCAAATTTACCTATTGCCAGCTCTTCTATCTCTTTAAAATTGTCGGCACCCACAAACTTTAATTCGTTTGAAATTTCCGACCTCAATAAAGAAAGTGATTGGCTCATTTTCTCTGCACGTGTATTGCGCCAGTCTTCGCGCTGATTCAAACAATATTCTAAATTCGATTCCAGTTCAGGTATATAGTAGATCCGCTTATACTCCGCTTCAGCAGAAATTTTATCAAGATCATAAAACTGTTTTTCGAAGGCATTATCTTTAAACTGCGTAACCATCAATGCTTCGAAGGCCCACCGCGAAGCCATTACCTCTCCCATGAACGGCACGCCAATCGGCTTACCAACCTTCGGATTAAATTTATCAAAACTGATCACCACACCACTCAACAGAAGTTGCGGAATTACCAGCAGCGGAATCAAAATATAAATGGCGACTGCCGAATTAAAAGCCGAAGAAATATTTAAGCCCAACATGTTGGCAAAACAGGCACAGCTAAAAAGGATCAGCCAATACCTAAACTCGTTTACTGGAATTTCCAGAATAAGATTGCCAACCACAAAAAACAAAAAAGTCTGAATGGCTGAAATCAAAAACATAATACCCACCTTCGAAACCAAATAACTGCTTCTACTCAAATGAAGAAATTGTTCACGCTTTACGATTTTCCGATCCCGGAAAATTTCTTCCGCACTTACAGTCAACCCAAAAAATAAAGCCACCACCACACTCATAAAAAAGTAAACCGGAATGTTGTGGTTGTTGTAAAAACTATACTGTCCGTTACCACTAAAAATATTATAGTACTTCACCATAAAGGCAATGAAAAACGCGAGTACAGGTGCCTCCAGTAAATTAATATAGAGGTATTGCGTATTGGCAAGCTTTGCCAACACATCACGCGTACTGAAAACACTCCATTGCTTAAACCAATTCGGTATTTCCTGCGCTACCGGTAACACATCTTTTGAATGTGACAATTTTGGAACCTTAATCTTTTGTTTAAAATACTGATACCATTGTCCCGGAGAAATTTTTCGGGTATTGGTCAGTCGTCCATATTCGTTTACAACCTTTGTCTCAATGATGCTGAAAATTTGTTCCGGGTTTATGTTACCGCATTCCGGACAAGCACCCTGCGATTTATTAGCAGCATTCACCATGTCTCGGAAATAAATTACAGCGTCAGTAGGATTGCCATAATAAATTTGAAAACCGCCCACATCTAAAATGATTAAGGTATCAAACAATTTAAAAATATCGGAGGACGGTTGGTGAATCACAACAAAAACCATCTTACCTCTCAACGCCAGTTCTTTCAACAAGTCCATGATGTTTTCAGAATCGCGTGATGAAAGTCCGGAAGTAGGTTCATCTACAAACAGAATGGTAGGCTCTCTTAAAAGCTCGAGGCCAACATTCAATCTTTTTCGTTGTCCGCCACTAATCGTCTTATCCATCGCAGAGCCAACCTTCAAATCACGAACCTCTGACATGCCCAGATTCGTCAGGACTTTTTCAACCAATACCGTTGTTTCCTTTTTTGAATAATGGTCAAAGCAAAGACGCGCGGCATAGTATAAGTTTTGAAAAACAGTTAAGTCGTCAATTAGCAAATCATCTTGCGGAATGTATCCAATAACACCTTCTACCTTTTCAGGATGTTCATGAATATCAAAACCATTTGCAATTACGCGTCCGCTGGATGGCTTTTCACTTCCATTCAATACACTTAACAAAGTAGACTTTCCGGAACCACTCGCTCCCATCAATCCCACAAGCTTACCTCCATGTTCGGCAATATTGATGTTTTGCAAGCCTGCCCTTCCACTTTTAAAGTGGTAAAAGATATGATCTGCAGTAAACGTGATTTCCGCCCTACTTGTATCGGTCAAAAATTTTCCAACAACGTCACTAAAATAAATTGAGTCTACCTTATCACCACGGATGGTGCTTCCGGTTGGGAATACATCAATCTTCCTGCTTCGCAGTAAGATGCTGTTCAGGTAAAGCGTGGTAATGCCTAAGTATTTAACAAAGTACAATTCAACACTCGGCAACCGAAGGATTGCAATCAAACCCGTTAAGTTCTTTTCGATGATGCGTGGCCCATCATATTTTCCTTCACCTGAACCCTCATCAATAATCAATACATGCTTGGAGGAGAGCTCGTCAATATCCTGGCCTGTTACAAAATTTGTAATTTCATTAATATCCGATTTGGAAATTTTAAGTGCCTTCCCAACATAAAAAATAAGATTGGCCTGGCGTTCTGAAATTTCAAAATCGGCATAAACCAATTCAACAATTTTAATCACTAATACAAGCTTCTGCTGCGTGGTGAGTGCCTGGTTAACTTGCCTGGCAATTTGCATGATCTTCGCCCAATCGTCTACAAATTGTTGCGTATCATTATCTAGGGTGTTCAGATCAAGTGGTACGTGCTGGTTCTGTGCATTACTCAGTTCATCAAATAACTTCAGGTAATTCGGAACGGCTTCACGGTTTAAATGAAGGCTCAGAAATTCTTTTATGTTTGCGCGCTCATCATCAGTAATACGCTCACGCGCTACGATGGCAAAAAGTTGGATAACCGCACGAAGAAGATCTTCACTCATAGTGTTAGTCGAGGTCGCTAAAAATAAGAATTAAATCAGGGATTTAGGAGACAATCAGCCCAACAATACATCTTTTTTAAGAGTTGTAGTTTCGGTATTTAATGCGTAAGACTTTAATCGATTTTAGTCTTCGTAGGCACTATCAATTGGAAAACAAGCGAAAGACCAATAACGGTAGCGCATCCAATGATGTTATATAAGAGAAAGGCAATGTTGGTGTTTTTAAAACAATACAACACCAATGCTTCCGCAAGAATCGCTGACCAGAATACAGCGGTACCTTGCACACGCTTAACATAAAATGCTACCAGAAAAATACCCAGTATGGTTCCATAAAATAAAGAACCAACAATGTTGACAAACTGAATAAGGTTCTCGGCAAAACTGGCGAGTGTTGCAAAGACCATGGCGAGTAAAGCCCACAAAGCTGTAAACAGTTTTGATGCTTTTACATAATGCTCAGGTGATGCTGATGGCTGGATAGCTCGTTTATAGATATCCACCGTAGTGGTAGAGGCCAGCGCATTGAGTTCGCCAGCCATAGAAGACATAGCAGCTGAAAACATAACGGCCAACAATAACCCAATAATACCATGTGGTAAATAACTCAATACAAAGTTGAGAAAAATATAATCGCGGTCCTGGGTCTTTGCACCGGGAATCGCTTTGGCAATGGTTACCTTAACCGAATCGCGAATGGCGGTTTCATTTTTCTGAAAGCTCTTGATGTTGTTGCGTTCCTTTTCAATGGCCACTTCATCTTTTGCATGAATGGCCTGCACAAGATTGTCAACGGCTGTTCTTCGCTGTCGATATAATTCATTGTATTGATTATCCAACAGAAGGAGCGTATCCGCCTGAACTGTTTGCATGGCACGCTCTTTCAATACCTTGTTATGAAAAACAGGCGATTGATTGAAAAGATAAAATACAAAAACCAACACACCAATAAACAGAATAATAAATTGCATTGGTATTTTAAGCAAGCCATTGAAAAGCAATCCAAGTCTGCTTTCGGTAATAGAAGTTCCGCCAAGGTATCGCGCAACCTGCGATTGATCTGTGCCGAAGTAGGACAAGAATAAAAACGTACTGGCAATAAGTCCTGTCCAGATATTATAACGATCATTCAGAATCAGGTTTACCTTTTGAAAGATATTGAGTTCAGCGACACTGGAAACTCCTGGTGGTAAAGTGCTCTCAATATTAGCAGGAAGAATGTTTACGATTTTGAATTTCCCCAATTCACCTGCAAGACTTATGGTGTCGCCAAATGAAATCGTATCTGGAAGCATAACGAACGCCAACACTCCGGCAAGGATCATCCCACCCATAATAATGGTAAGCTGATAGCGCTGCGTGAGACTTACTGCTTTTGTTCCACCAGAAATTACATAGACAATTACAAGCAATCCAATCAACACGGTTGTGATTGAAATGGGCCATCCTAAAATAGTAGAGAGTACAAGCGATGGGGCAAACAAGGTAATGCCCGCTGAAAGCCCGCGAAGAATTAAAAACAAAATAGCCGCAAGTGAACGAGTTTTTACATCAAAACGTGACTCGAGATATTCGTATGCTGTGTAAACTTTTAAGCGATAATAAATTGGAACAAAGGTTACAGAGATAATAACCATGGCAAGAGGAAGCCCGAAATAAAATTGAATAAACTGCATACCATCTTCAATGGCCTGACCAGGTGTTGAAAGAAAAGTAACAGCGCTGGCTTGCGTGGCCATGATGGAAATGCCAATCATCCACCACTTCATGGAATTGTCGCCCTTCAAATAGGACTCCATTGTCTTACTACCGCGCGTCTTCCAAACGCCATAGCTTACAATGAAAAATATAGTAAAGATTAAAACAGACCAATCAAGATAGTTCATGCAAAAGATTGGGTTAACCAAAAATACAACAATACCTGAATGACCAACGCACCGAGAACAAGCCAGTACCACTTTTTCCAGGAGCTGAAGATTGGAGGTTGGTCGTTTGGCATTGTTTAAAGTTAATCGTTATTAGTTAATCGTTATTAGTTAATCGTATTAAAATATAAGTTCTGTTGAATTCTATTATTAACATTTTACACCATTGAAGCTTGCAGACGTTCACACTCAAAACCCACACCAAGATTAACGTTTAACACTTAACCATTAACCTACTTCCCAATAGAAACCATATTCGCGAAAAGCTTATAGGCACCTGGAACACCTTCCGGCAACTCACGGAAAAATGAAAGTCCGGTATAAATGTAATAGCCCTTGCCGTATTTCGCTATGAGTAAACTTCCATCTTTCGGTGTCTCGCCCTTGTCATTCATGGATAGTATGGCTTCAAAGTTTGGATCCCATTTAGATGGAAAATATAAACCGCGCTCTTGCACCCATCCCTCAAAATCTTTCGAAGTTATTTTGTTGGGTGTTGTCAAAACCGAATGATTGGTTTTAAGTATTCTCACTTCAGCATCTTCTTCTGTTACACGATCACGACCTAAGGTTAATTCATAGGGTGAAAATGCGTTGGTCGCTAAACCATTATTCGTGTTATACTGAACAATCACCGTTCCTCCAATCTTTGCATAGGCTAGCAACTCATTCATGATAAAACTGATTCGTTCATTCGTATTGACAGCTCGAATACCTAACACCACCGCATCGACACGTTTGAGGTTTTCCGCATTTACTTCTTCATCTGTCATTTCCCAAACTTCATAACCCATATTGCGCAGAGCGGATGGCACATCATCGCCAGCACCTTTGATGTATGCTATTAAGTTCCCTGTCTTTTTTAAATTAAGTCGTACCAGTTTGGCTTCTGTTTTTGGTAACAAGGTTTGAGGTGGAATATGATCATACGAAATGCTAAGCAAGGATTGATCGTATTCCTTTCCATTTATTTCAGCGATTGCTTTTATACTGGAGGTAATCTCATCCTTCGCTGGAAAAACCTGAAACGTTACTACCTTCTCCTCTCCTCTCGCTTTTAACTCGAATGGAGCGGAAGCAGGTTGCACAAACCAACCTGCAGGTACTTGAAGTTTTAAAGTTCCAGAGGAATTACCTCCACCCGATGCAATAATCTTAACATCAACGTTACGCGATTTGTCATCGCTGAAAATAAATACTGAATTAGAAAGGTTTAAAAATACCGGAGGAACAATCTCAAAAGGACGGTCGAGTTCACCCTTTACCCGATCGGTAGTTTTATAAATCAACGGACGAATTACTTTCATTTGATCGTTACCTATCCGCAAAGAAAAAGTAAATTGAATGGCAGGATCTTTTTCAGGTTTACCAATTAAGGTAGGGTCGTTTACGGTAAACAATCCAGTGCTATGGTTTTCTTTTAACCAATACGGATCCGAATAGGCAAGCGAAGACTTTACTTTTTTAGTGGTCTTAAAAAGAACGGGTATATTATTTTTTAGACTTGTTGTTGAAGCTGTGTCCATTTCCAAACCTTGTGATTCGATGCGGTCAACCATTACCTCGGCAGCAGAGCGGTTAACCATTTCAAAACTTGCTACGAGGGAACGATCAGGAGTACCAAAATAATTGTCGGCTGTTATTTCCAGGAATAATCCAAGGCAGTCACCAATCAGCTCTTCTACTTCATTTAATTTTCTTTTCTTCCAGATGCTATCCTCCAGTTTTAAAATCTCATTTCGGATTTGAAATAAAAGCGGAACACTTAAAGAAGGATTTTCCATTGCATATCCCTGGATTACCTTATCCACCAAAGGTTGAATCTTCTGACCACCTTTCACTCTGCTCCATGTGGTATTGACACCTTCAAAAATATCTTTCTCCGATTTATCACCTTTCACGTATTCCAAAAACTCCAAACGATCACCGCGCAAGCCGCGCGATCCAAAACCCTGACTCTTATGCTGACTTCTGCTGATGGCCGAAATCTCTGAGTACGATTGACCCAATTGATTATTATAGCTTCCAATATTTAACGCCACAATGCCGGGTGTATTTTCGTTGATGGTATTGTTCCACCATCTCCCGGTATTGGTATAGAGGCGCTTTGCCTGCCAGATACCAAATTGTTTCACTTGCTCCGGATATATTTTTGAATTCGCAGCAGCATCGAAGGCTTCTTGCGCAAGAATGGCGGATGCGGTATGATGACCATGTCCTGCACGTTCATCGGGAGGAAAGCGAGTGATGATAACATCAGGTTGATATTGTCTGAAAACTTTTACGACATCCGAAAGAATTTCATTCTTATTCCAGATCTGAAATGTTTCATCGGCCGACTTCGAAAAACCAAAATCATTTGCCCGTGTAAAAAACTGAATACCACCATCGATTCTTCTTGCTGAAAGTAATTCTTGTGTCCTGATTAATCCCAGTAAATCGCGAAGCTCAGGACCAATTAGATTTTGACCACCATCACCTCGTGTCATCGATAGGTACGCTGTTTCGACTAGTCTTCCATTGGCCAGATAAGTAATGATGCCCGTGTTTTCATCATCAGGGTGTGCGGCCACGTACAGAGCAGAACCTAAAACGTTTAGCTTTTTAAGCTTGAGTTGAATTTCCGCAGTATTGGGTTGATGTATTTGAGAAAATGAAGTAAGGGGAGCGAGCAGAATGAGAAAAAGAATACGGTTCATGCAATACAGTTTGCTGCTAATTAACGGAGAAAATCCGAAATGGTAGAAGGTTTTTATGTGTATAGGGATTTATTGGTTTAGGTGGCGATGTGGCGAAACAATTAAAGCCTTCACCTCGAAAGTTAATGTTACCAAAACGCATCATTCATTGAAAGAATTTTACGCAAGAATCTCTTTTATATTATCCTTAATTCTTCCAGCCAATTCATCGGTAGGTAAATCGTTTACATCCTTGCCAAAAGGATCTTCGATTTCCTCCGCGATCAGTTCAACACTGAGTAAAATAAATGAAATGAGGATTACAATTGGAATGGTTACATAACCAAATGTACTAACGAAGCCAAATGGAAGTGTAACAAGATAAATGAAAATAAATTTTTTGATGAACATTGAATATGAATACGGAATAGGTGTACTCTTGATTCGCTCACAAGCTCCTATAATATCAATAAAGTCCTTTAATTCCTTATCGAGGTTAATGAGCTGATCTCCTGTAAATGTTTTATTAAGATAAAGTTGATTTACTCTTTTATACAGACCCGATGATATTTTATTAGGTTTATGCTTCACCAGTTTTAGTTCATCAAAGAATTCTTTTTCAGGAATATCCAATTCGCCAATCATTACCCCGCTCCGTAAATGTTCTTTCATTGCAAAAACAAAATTGGGAATCATCCGCGAAAACCATTCGCGTTCGGATTGATGCTCAGTTCCCAGGTAAGCATTTAACTTAAGCGCAAGGTTTCGTGTGCTGTTTACAATACCACCCCACATCTTTCTTCCCTCCCACCATCTTTCGTATGCTGAGTTAGTTCTGAATACCAAAAACAAACCCAATACAATACCCAACAAAGAATGCACGGTAGTACTCCCCTGAAACTCGTGAGGTTGAAGCTTAAAGAAATCCAAAATAAGGTAACACACCAGTGCCGCAAATGCCACCATAAAACTCAACATCGGCCATAATGTTTTTATAACATGGCTACTATAGGCATGAAACACGAGGCCAATCCAGGCTTTGGGATTATATTTTACCATATCCGATTTTTAGGATTACAAATATAGAAGGAAGAAAAACAGTGCAGCAATTTTAGCTCGATTCTTTATCCAATAGAAATTTGCAAGAACAAAAAATGGCATTTTTAAAATTGATAATTTGATTTAGCCATTGAAGTCAGATTTTAAAGTAGATTAGCGACACAATTTGTGACTTATGAAAAAACGAACTTTCCTTAAAGCAATCTCACTCATTACATTCGTATCTATATCCGCCACTAGTATCGCGCAAGATTATCTCGTTACTTTAAAAAACGATACCATACGGGGCAACGTTAAGCCTTCGTTTGTCGGTTACAATTCAAAAGTACAGGTAACAACGACTGATAAAAAGAAAACAAGCTATCCTCTTTTTGAAATAAAGGCTTTCACTTTAAAAAAAGAAACCTATCATCCCATGAAAGGTCCAAATGGATACACGTTTATGAAACTTTTAAAAGGTGGATACCTTTCATACTATGCTTTTCAACTTCAAAATCAAGTTACGTTTGATGGTTTCTATCTAGGCAAGATGGATGGAACAGGAATAGAAGTACCTAATCTTGGCTTTAAGAAAGCGATGACAAAATATCTAAGTGATTGCGACAGTCTCGTCATTAAAATAGACAAGGGTGATTTGGGTAAACGCGATATGGAAGAAATTGTAGACTATTATAATAATTACATTAACAGTAAAACAGTTGATGAGAACAAGAAGATTGTTGCAGAGTCCGATCAGGGAAAGAAATTAACCTCATGGAATGCATTGGAAGAGAAACTAAAAAAACAAGCTGATTTTGAAGGCAAACAAAATGCACTTGACATGATCACCGATATTAAAGGTAAAATATCAAGGGGAGAGAAAGTTCCGGGCTTTATAACAGAAGGTTTAAAGAGCATCATCAATCCAACAGAATTGAAAACTGATTTGGAGAATGCTTTGAAAGAATTAAACTAAATCCTTCTTCCTTATTTATGTTTTAAGAAAGGTAATAATGCCATTACCTTCTCTTTATTCCTGAAAAGAACAAAAGCGCTGCAAATGGAAACAATGAGGCATAATGTAAAGAGATAGCCTCCGTCTCCTTCTACTTCAATTCCTAAAATAGTGAGGTGCATTCCAATCGCACCAAACATTAAGCCCAATGCAAGCCCGGCTCCAAGCCAGGCTGTTACATTAATTAAAAGTAAAACAGTCGCTACTAGCTCCAGCACACCAACACCCACTCTTCCCCAAGGTTCCATACCAACGGTGGTGAAAATATAAACTGATTCACTGGCCCCTGTGAATTTAAAATACAGGGTTTGAAACATGATTAGAGCCGCCAGCAGACGGACAGTCCAATAAAACACGGTTGAAGCTTTCATGAAGTAAAAGTATTTAATCCCAGGCTACTCAAATGTCTACCATTTGACAATTGTCACAAAAGTCATTGTCATTTTTTACCAAAATTTAGAACACCTTGTCTTATGAAATCTCTAAATCACTTCGATTGCAGAATTGCACTTTAAGTCACAATTTGGAAATAGACTATATTGTAATCAAATTCCAAACGATGCTTACTGTACATCCCGACATAGCCAAGGCGCAAACCATTTCCACTGACTTCTATCTGAAACCTGAATATTTAGAACTTTCAAAGGAAAATATCTTTGCCAATACCTGGCAGTGCATTGGTGATGTGGATCAGGTAAAAGAGGCTGGTTGGGTTACTCCTGTTAATTTACTTGAAAACTATATCAATGAACCTCTGCTCCTTTCAAGTGATAAACAAGGTGAAATACATTGTTTGTCGAACGTATGCACACATAGGGGTAATCTACTAGTTGAGCGACTTTGTAAACTAAATGACATTCGTTGTAAATATCACGGAAGGCGATTTCAGTTGGATGGTAAATTTACCTTTATGCCTGAGTTTAAGGAGGTAGAAGATTTTCCAACAGAGAATGACAACCTGACCAAACTTCCACTCTTTCAATTTGGCAAGTGGCTCTTCACTTCACTCAATCCAAAACATCCTGCGGAAGACTTCTTTAAGGAGATGATCGATCGTGTGGGATGGATGCCCTTCAACGATTTTCATTTCAGACCTGAATTATCGAAAGAGTATAAAGTGAAAGCCCATTGGGCATTGTATTGTGAAAATTATCTGGAGGGATTTCATATTCCGTTTGTTCATGCGGGCCTTAACTCCATTATTGATTATGGAAATTATACTACTGAGCTTTTTAAATATTCAAGTCTGCAATTGGGTTTGGCGAAAGAAGGTGGAAATGAAATTTGTTTTGATTTGCCCCCTACCTCACCAGACTATGGCAAGCGAGTCGCGGGTTATTACTTCTGGGTATTTCCAAATATGATGTTTAACTTTTACCCGTGGGGGCTCTCTATCAACATTGTAAAACCTACCGGACAATCAAGTTGTAACGTTTCGTTTTTATCTTACGTGTGGAATGAGAACAATCTTCGCATTGGTGCAGGAGCTAACCTTCATCAGGTAGAAATGGAAGATGAAGATGTTGTGGAGCATGTTCAAAAAGGAATCCGGTCACGGTTCTACAACCACGGACGATACTCAGTTAAGATGGAAAAAGGAACGCATCATTTTCATCGACTGATTGCTCAGTTCTTAAGTTGACATCAAACTAAAGTAATAGAACAACTAAACCGAATGATTTTGAATCGTGTGTTTGTTCACTTTGTTTTCTTTAGAGAATTTTCACTTTTGGTTTCTTATCATCTCCTGCATTTCGCTGTCCGTCAAAACATAGATAATACCTAATGACGCAACAACAATCATAAAAATAAGATAGCCTAAAATAAAAGCACCAAGCCCTTTAAAGAAAGCCTTGGTTCTTGAGTTATGAGTATAGAAATTGGAACAGGCAAAAGCAAAATATAGTATAGTGATTATAAATTGTATTGTTATACGTGCACTAACACCAGTAACCTTAAAAAGGAAAAGACTAAGTATGGTCATCCAATAGGCATGACCAAATACGTAAAAGGAAATCACTGCATGTTGCAATGAATTGTATCCGGATTTTCTGAAAAACAACCAGGTCATTAAAACAACTGGCATCACAACAGCAAAAGAAAATATTCGCATATTTTCACCAATAAAAGTTGACGTCCTTGTCTGTAATTCCTTTTCGAATGTCGTATTACCAGATGAAGTTCCCCCGAAAGCTTCCTGCGAGGCAGCAGAATAATCACTAAAGTTAATTTCTAGTATTGACATGATTAAAATAAAGAGTGTAACCATCAGAAAGAAGTATCCAACGGGTCCATAATACTTTATACGATTACCACGAATGTAATCTTTTGCTACTAACCCTGGCCTCAATGTTAAATCCCGAAACGTTCTCGGAAACATTCCATCAAATCCATAGATCCGCGATTGAAAATCGTACCACATGTTTGCAAATGTGATCTTCTTGGGCGGATTGGGTTGGCCACAATGTGAACAGAATGGTGTTGATACTTCCTGGTTACAGTTAATGCAAACTGCCATGATAAAGGGGTTTTGTGCTCAAGTTAATCAGCATTCACCATGAAAAAAAAATGAGTAACCCGAAATCTTAATTTCGGGTTACTCATTTAAAAGAAACTCAAGCGAGTACCTTGATACTATTATTCTACAACAAGAATGGAATTTTTCTGATCCTGATCACGGGAAGAATTACCTGTCATAATCACAAACTCTCCCGGCTCAATCCCATACTTCATGTTGATGTTGTAGAACGAAAGTTTTTCGGGTGTGATTTCGAAGGTAACGGTCTTCTGCTCACCGCTCTCTAAAGTAATTCGCTTAAAATCTTTCAGTTCCTTTACCGGGCGTGTAACTGAACTTACCTTATCACGAATGTAAAGTTGAACGACTTCATCACCTTTTCGGGCTCCGGTATTTTTAACATCCACGGTTACCTTAATGGATTCTCCAATCTTAATGGTAGAGCGTTCCAGTTTAGGTTCTGAAATATCGAAAGTGGTATAACTCAATCCATAACCAAATGCATAGAGGGGACTGACATCATCAAAAAGATAACCACGTCTTGCAGCAGGTTTGTAATTGTAGTATGCTGGCACATGACCAACGGATCGCGGAGTTGTAATGGGAAGTTTACCACCCGGATTATAATCACCAAATAAAACTTCGGCAGTAGCATTCCCTAATTCCTGACCGAGATACCAGCACTCGAAAATGGTCGGTACCTTATTAACCAATTTATTAAACGATAGAGGGCTTCCATTGAACACAAAAGCAATAACTGGTTTGCCGGTTGCTACCATGGCATCAATCAATTCATTTTGCCTACCTATTAAATCAAGGTCAGTGCGGTCTCCCATGTGTTCTCTGCTCCATGCTTCACGCGAAACTTGTTCATTCTGTCCGATAGCTAAAACAATTACATCCGCTGTTCGGGCTGCGGCAATAGCTTCACTAATTAACTTACGATCTTCTTCAATAGTAGGTACTTCTACTTTATCCTGGCTCCATCCACTGGTGGTTGTAATCTTGCAGCCTTCACTATAGGTAATTTTCACTTTATCGCCCACCTTTTGTTTAATACCATCCACGAAAGTTGTGAAGAACGTTGGCTCACCGCTGTATCCACCCAGTAAAAACCGATTGGCATTCGGACCAACTACAGCAATGCTCTTTACCTTGTTTATATCCAAAGGCGCAAGACCGTTATCATTCTTTAATAAGGTAATGGTTTGACGTGCCGCTTCAAGCGCAAGTGTTCTGTTTGCCTCACTCCCTATAAATGCTTTTGCCTTTTCGGGATCCATGTACGGATTTTCGAATAAGCCCATTCGGAATTTATATTCAAGCATCTTTCCAACCAATTCATCAATGAGCGATTCGGCAATGTATCCGCTGGTGACAAGTGAATCGAGTTTTTTAAAGCAATCAATTTCGGGTAACTCAATATTAACGCCTGCTTCGATTGTGATTTTTGCAGCTTCATTTGCATTGGCAGCTACATTGTTTCCAAATAAACCAGAACGATCTGCTAATTCGCGAACAGCATAATAATCAGAAACAACGTAACCTTTAAAGCCCATCTCGCCACGTAACACATCGCGAAGCATCCATTTATTGGCATGTGATGGAACACCATCAATTTCATTATAGGATGCCATTAAACTTCCGGGGCGTGCACGCTTCACCACTTGCGCAAAAGGATAAAAGAAAACTTCACGCAACACACGTTCTGAGATATTAGCCGGTGCAATGTTATTTCCTGCCTCGGGCCAACCATGTCCGGCCATGTGCTTTAATGTAGCCACTACTCTGTCATTACCTTTAAAAGAACCATCTCCCTGAAAACCATTAACTGATGCAACACCCATCTCACCAGAGAGGTAAGGATCTTCTCCATACGTTTCTTCTACCCTTCCCCAACGTGGATCGCGTGCTATGTCGACCACGGGCGAAAGTGCCTGATGCGCTCCACGAAGTCGTGCTTCTTTTGCAACTAATGTATATACCTCTTCTACTAATTCCGGATTAAATGTTCCTGCCAATCCGATGGGTTGAGGAAAGCTGGTTGCTCCTTTTGCGGCATGTCCATGCAGACATTCTTCGTGATAAAATACTGGTATACCTAATCGGGTTTCTTCAACAAAATATTTTTGAATCGCATTAGTCAATACAACAGTTTGATAGGGATCGATTCCGCCTTTTGTATCACTCGGTCTACCTAC
>ERZ795059.2767-NODE-2767-length-17755-cov-4.909266_pt1 | contig 17755 bp, 17 predicted proteins | sample MGYA00375143_ERZ795059 | MGnify/ENA primary metagenome ERZ795059 (study PRJEB30188, sample SAMN05720168) | activated sludge metagenome | isolation source: Anaerobic digester | place: USA | collected 2015-01-07 ... | reverse complement strand
AAATGGCCGGGCAGCACGGCCGAAGGCGTGTCCGGCTCGAGCGAGTAGGTGAAGACGCCCAGTCGCTGGAATCGCTGCGCTCGAACGAAAGCGACTAACTCCTGGAATTGCTCGTCCGTTTCGCCGGGAAAGCCGGTGATCAGCGTCGTTCGTAGCGCCAGGCCGGGGATGCGATCCCGGAGTTTGGCCAGCAAGCTCTCGGTCTGCTGCCGCGTGACCCGGCGGGCCATGCGGCGGAGCAACTCGTCGTTGATGTGCTGCAGGGGAATGTCGAGGTAGGGCACGATCTTGGCCGAGGCCGCAATCGTATCGATCAGCAGGTCGTCGACGTACATCGGATAGAGGTACATCAAGCGAATCCAGGCGATCCTGTCGACTTGTTCGAGCCGTTGCAGCAATTGGGCCAGCCGCGGCTCGCCGTACAGGTCCAGACCGTAGTACGTCGTGTCCTGCGCGACGACGATCAACTCGCGAACCCCGTCCGCCGCCAACTGCTCCGCCTCGCGAACCACCTCCTCGACCGGCTTGGTCGCGTGCTTGCCGCGCATCTTGGGAATCGCGCAGAACGTACACAGCCGGTCGCAGCCTTCGGAAATCTTGAGGTAGGCAAAATGCCGAGGCGTGATCCGCAGGCGGTCCGTGTCGATCAGCGGACGGATCGGGGCCGGCTGAAACACCGCTCGTTGTTCGTCCAAATGCCCGATCAGACGATCGGCGACGCGGGTGATTTCTTCACGGGCAAACACGCCCACCAGCGAGTCGATGCCGGGGCATTCCGCGATCAGTTGCTCTCGTTGCCGCTCCGCCAAACAGCCGGACACGATCACGCCACGCAGCCGGCCTTGCTGTTTCAGTTGCAGCATCTCGTAGATGGCCGCGTACGATTCGGCCCGAGCCCGTTCAATGAAACCGCAGGTGTTGACGACGACGAAATCTGCGCCGGCGGGCTCAGGCACCAGCCGGTATCCGTCGATCTGCAGCAGCCCCAGCATCCGCTCGCTGTCGACGAGGTTCTTGGGACAGCCGAGACTGACAAAGGCATAGGTCCCTTTGCAGGTGGAAGGCGAAGCATCTGTTGTCGATGTCTGAGCCACCGGTGATTCCTATTAGTGAAACAAGTCTGCGACGGCGATTTCCAACCCGGGCAGCGTCGCACCGCCGGTCAGCGTCTCTTCGTTGTTGAACATTTCCGGAGAGGCGGTCGGCCGATGGACCGTGACGGTGTGGAAATATGGGTCTACGACCCAAACCAAAGCGACACCCGCTGCCAAGTACTCAAGAACCTTGTCGCGGATCTCTTCGGTCCTGTCGGAAGGCGAGAGCACTTCGATGGCCAGTGTGGGAGCACCTTCGACCAACGTCGTGTCCTCGGACTGCCGTTGCATCACTTCGGGCGAAAAATACGCCACGTCAATACCCACCACCGTGTCCGGGTCCCGGCGCAGGATGCAGCCCACCTCGCCCGAATGGACTTCTCCCTTGACTCCGGAAAGCCGCTGGACCCAATTGCCGACCAGCCGGCTGGCATTCGCCACAGCCCGCGTGTGAAAACGATTCCGGTAGGTCATGGTTTTTTCCTTCAGTACACCCCGGATCAGTTCCCGATCCATGCCGTTGTCGGGCAGTGCCAGTTCTTCGGTGGTCATGCCGGCGGCCATGGCCGTGCTCATGTCAAAACTCCTCATCCAGCGGTCGATGTCCGCGTCCAACTGCCAATGATTGTAACCCCGCGGGCCGGCGCAGAAAAGCGGCGCAGGCCAGTCCGGATCTGGGCGGATCTGGTTACGGGGCTCTGCCCCGTAACCCACTGACCGGAGGCTCCGCCTTCGATTGAGCCGGCAGAGCCGGCAAGACGGTGCGTTCCCAGGCGGAGCCTGGGAACGAGGGGCGGAGCGCAAGCGCCCCGATCCCGCTGACTCTCCGTTGCCGTTGGTCGCGGCAGATGTTCCTTACCGGCGGCTTGCCTGGCCGATCGCATGATCCAAGTGCCAAAGCAGGTCGTAGACCAGGAACGGCTTGGCCAGAACGGCCGCAACGCCTTCCCCTTTCGCGAGTTCGTAATCCTGCCGTCGCACGAAGTCCAGCAGGATGATGACCGGGGCCGGGCGGTGACGCTGGACGACTTCGCGCAGGAAGCGAAGCCCCGCGGCGTCGCAACTGATCCCGTCGGCCACGGCGGCGACGACGCCGCTGGCAGCGACCGCCAGCGCTTGCGCGTACCAAACGGTGGCATAGCCGCTTGCGTGGCACGCCTCGCTGAGCGTCAGGAACGTCTCGCGAACATCGGCGTGAATTGCGATCAGGCCCTCGCGGCGAGGCCAACCGGGGCTTACCGTGGACGCCAGCTGTTCGTCAAGACTGGCCGTCCGCGGCATGCGCCAAACGTCCGGGATCGGCGCCGAGCCAGGATGCAGGAAGGGAATCAGACGCGGCTGCCATTGGTGCCACAAGACGCGAACGACCCCCGTGGACGGCCGGCCGCTGCGCAACTCGCCTTCGCACCAACTGCCTGCCAGGGCCACCAGCCGTGACAACGGCGAGGCGGCGTGCAGGCGTTCGACTTGTTGCGGACTGAACTGGCCGGGACGCGACTGGGCCACGACGATCACGTCGGGAATCAGCCGGCTGACGGCTGATTCGCCGGCGTCTTCGCTGGGCTCGGATTCCGCCGCTGCCGCAGACCCCATGGCCGCCAGGGCATCCGCGACGCAAGGGGCCAGGGCGAGTTGCGTGTGTGTCTGGAGCCAGGCGAAGGCTTCCCGAAAATCCCGATGCCCGTAGTCGCCGACGAGCAGCACACGTTTGGCCGGCATCATGACCCTCCGAACAGTTCGGCTTCGCGGAGCGCGATCCAGTCCCTTGTCTCCGCGGGTTCCGTGCAGCAGCGTAGTCCGTCCAGGGAAACGCTGTCGCTCAGGAGACGGCTGAGCCGAGCGAGTGTGCGCAGGTGGCCGCGATCGTCCGTGGAGAGGATCAGAAAGAAGATGTCCGTCAGACCGCCGCGGGCGCCCCCGAAGGGAACGCCCTGGTACGTCCGTCCCAAGGCGAGAAACGGCTCGGCCAAGATGCCGGGCATCGGCCTGCGCGGGTGGAGCAGGGCGACGCCGATGTCCAGCGCCGTGGGGTGCAAGTCTTCGCGTTCCCGCACGGCGGCAGCCATTCGCTCCGGGTCCCACAGCCATCCGGTCTGCGCCGCCAAGCGGGCCATCTCGTCGATCACGGAACCCCGCGTTCTCGCGTTCAGCGGCACGGCAATCGCCTGCGGCGGGAGCATCTTGACGATCGACACGACCTCCTCCTGGCCGCCGCGATGCCGGTCGAGCACGTTCTCCACCTGAATCAGCTCATCCTCGTCCGAAACGCCGATGCGGTCCTCCAGCCAGTGGTGAATCTCCGCCTCGGCGAACCGCCACTGCCCGCCAACCTTCCGTCCCGGCAACTTGCCGCGATCGGCCATCCGAGCCACCTGTTGCGGCGACACGTGCAGGTACGCTGCCAGACTGTCAACATCGAAATCTTTTGCTGCCATCACCACCACTCCGACACTGCTTGCCAGCAAGCAGCGTGACGCGTCATTCTCGGTTATTGCTGTGCGGTTTGTCTACCCCGCCCGCACGGATGATGCCGAAAATGCTCCTTGCGCACAAAAAAGCCACGGCGGAATTCGCCGTGGCTTGCCAGCTGCCTTGCCCTCTGTCAAGGAGATCGATCAACCGTTTACTGAACGCCGCTGGATGTTCCTTCACGCTCCAGCTTGACGACCAAATCGTAATCTTGCTGGGCCTTGGCGAGTTCGCCGAGCTTCTTGTAAGCCATCGCACGATTGCGGTACGCCAGCTTGTTGCCGGATTCCAGCTTGATGGCTTCGGTGAAATCGGCGATGGCCTCGTTGTACTTGCCGAGCTTGGCGTAGGTGACGCCGCGGTTGTTGTACGCCAGACTCCAGGTCTCGTTTAGCGAAATGGACTTGGTGAAGTCGCTCAGTACTTCCTCCAGCCGGTGGGCGGCCAGCAGCGCGCAACCCCGGTTGTAATACAGGTCGGCATCCGGCTCCTCCTTGACGGTCAGCAAGTGATCGTAGTCGCGGATCGCATAGTCGTACCCGCCGCGGAGCAATTGCGTGGCGGCTCGGTCGCGGAGATAGGTCACGTTGTCGGGCTCGTCTTCCAGCAGACGATCGTACTCGATCACGGCCTCGTCATAGTTGCGGTCCTCGACCAGTTCCGTCGCCCGCTCGATGACAATGTCCTTGTCCTCCTCGTCATCGCCGTCGTCAGCGTCATCGCCACCACCACCGCCGCCCACGCCGCGGGCTCCGATCGGAGCGGCGGCCAGGATTTCGTTCCTGCCGCTGGTGGGACGGCCGGCAGCCGCGTCCGGCGGAGCCTGGCCGGGGTTCTCCTTGGCACTGGCCTTGGCCGCTTCGGCCGCTTCACGCAGCTTGGCAGCCGCGTCGGTCAACTTGGCAACCGCGTCCTGGGCTTTGTCGCAGGCCTTTTCCGCTTCGGCTTTGCAGGCTTCTCCCGGCTTCGTGGCGGCCGTGTTCATTAGGTTCTTGACCGCCTTCATGGGCTTGGCTGCCTCTTTCAGTAGATTGGCGACTTCCGGCGATGCCTGGCCAATCTTCTCAGCGACCTTCTCGGCCTCGCCGTTGACGCCCTCCTGATTTTTGCTGACCTCCTTGCTCTGGTCCGGACTCATCCCCTGAGCCTTGCCGGCTTCGCAGGACTGGGCCAGGGTCTTTTGGCTCTCGGCCGCCTTTTCCAAGGCTTCGGCCGCCGACGTCAGTTCTTCCGGCGTCGCGCCCGCTCCCGAGCCCGGCTTGCCGCGAGGCACGGCGAAATAGCTTTGCGGTCCGGGCGGGAAGGCGTCTGTCGAAACCTCCGCCGTGAATCCATCACTGCCGTTGTTGTCGGCAGCCAGGAACTGGTCGGTTTCGCTGTTGAACTTGCCGTCGCCGTCTACGTCACGATAGAAATCGCAGCTATCGACGGCAACCTTGGGGCCCTTGGCTGCCGCGCGCTTGTCGCCAGGCTTGGCCTCGCTGGGCATGCCCTGGGCCAGCAACGATGGATTGCCCACCAACGTAATCTTCTCGCCCTTCATGCACTGAGGCGGATAGACGCCCAGTCCCGGGGCCGGAGCACCGCCTCCACATGCCGGGCAGCCGACGCCGCCGCAATGCGGGCAGCCGGGACCGCCGGCACAAGCCGCGCACTTGCAGCCCGGACCGTGTCCACCATGCCCCCCGTATCCGCCATGTCCCCAATCGCCGCCGTAGTCACGGTCCAAGCGTTCCGCGAATTCGACGTCGACCTTTGCCATTTGCTGGAGAGCCGCCATTCGGCTGACGTCGCCCTTGGTGGAGTTCAACGGCTGCCAAGGCGAGACCTTCAGGTTCGCTTGGCGGGCAAAATTCCAATACTGCTGCCACTTTTCGATGGCTTCGTCCAATTCCGGCACGCTCTGTTTCGCATCCAGAGCCAACTTGCGAAGATTCTCGCCGCGGTTCTTGTAGGCCGAGGGCAGTTTGGGATCAACTCGAATCGCTTCGTTAAAATCCCTTTGAGCGTTAATCAAATCGTTTTTCTTCTGGTAGGCCAAGCCACGACCGTTATAGGCCGTTGCGTCTTCGGGATTCAGTTCGATGGCCTTGGTAAAGTCCTGGATGGCCCCGTCGAAATCCTTGCGGCTCGTCCTGGCCATCCCGCGGCTGATGTAGTTGGCAGGATTCGTCGGATCCTCGGCGATGGCCAAGGTGAAGCGGTCGGGCAGCCCTTTCTCCGTTTGTTCCTTCGCCGCCTCCTGCTTGACCATCTCGCCCTTGACGAACTGCTGATCTTCCTCGCTCAATGTGCCCAGAGGCAACAGCACCGTCCTCCCGGTACGGAACTGCAGTTTGACCTGCCCCTCTTGCACGCCCACAAACTCAGCGTCCACCTTGCCCTTGCCGGTGGCGTCCGTCCAGATGCGGGCCGAAGCGGTGGTAGCCAACAGCCCGACCAACAACAGACAAAATGCTGCAAATCTCATCTTTTTTCTCCTGTTAAAGTGCGCTATCCATGCGCCACCAAAACTCGCTCCACCGCGGCACGGCCTCAAAATGTTGGTAGAAATGGAGCCCCTGGCTACAAACAAGTCAACGTAGACCTTTCCCCACCGCTGCTTAAACGCTGCTTGCCTTGAATTGTACTCATTTCAGCGAGTTTTGGCCATGTATTTTGCCCATCCCTTGCGGCATACCCCCCCTGATGAGCATAGCAGTCCGAACAGAACCCCGTTGTCCGTGCCGAACACCAGGCGATTGGGGCCGACGATCATCCCTGCCGAGCGGATCGGAACCCGAAGGTTGGTGGACCAGAGGCAGTGACCATCCGGCCGCAAGGCATGGACGTAGCCTGCGTTGTCGCCGAAGCACAGCACGTCGTCGTCACCGATCACGGGGATGGATTCGACCGCCCCCTGGGCATCGTATTCCCAGCGGATGCGATGGCTGGCCCCGTCGACGCAGACCATCTTGCCGCGGTCCTTTTGGTTCACTTTCAGGATGCTGTTTCCAATGAAGATGTCTCCGTTGCCACCGACCAGGGGCGAGGACAGCATCTGACCGGGAATGTGGACTTTCCAGGCCAGTTTGCCGTCGCGATGAAAGCCGTACAGGTTCTCGTCCCGCCCCGCCACCACGATGATGCCGTCGGGCGTCGCCGCAGGGGCCGAGTTGATGAACCAGTCGGTCTTGCCGCGGTTGTCCAACTGGTCCCAGAGATTGCGGCCCGTTTCTTCACCAAGCTCGATCGCATATACGTAGGCGTCTTCGCAGCCGATGTACAGGATGTTTTGGTAGATCATCCCTGTGGAATCGAATTTCTGCCGGGTGCGCAAGAACGGAGTGCTCTTGAAGTTCCCCCTCGCGGTCACCTTCAGCAGTCCGCCGGTGTAGGCGGAAATGTAGGTATTGCCGTCCGCATCCACCACCGGCGCGGCCCAACCCAGCGGCTCGCCGACAGGCACCGGGTCCCATTCCCGGCAGCCGTCCTGATCGATGCAGTGCAGCCAGCCGTCTCCCGAATGGACTCGGATCAAGCCGTCGCTGCCGATAACGGGCGAGCCGGGCACGTGGCCCACACAGTCGTATTTCCACAGCACCTCCAACCCGCTGTTCTTCCAGTCAAAGGCGACCAGTTCGTGGCCGAAGCAAGCGGCGAATTGCGTCTTGCCGAAGGAGACCGGACAGCATCTCACGGGCGCCGTCGAATAGGGTTGGCCCGGAATCTGCTTGGGCCAAACCCACATGGGCTTGCCCGGTGCCTTCTTGTCCGCCTTGGCAGCCGGTTCCTCGGGCTGTTCGACCGTCTCCGGTGGCTCCTGCTCTACCGCTGCACGCCGGCCAGCAGGAGTTGGCTTTGGTGTTGCCTCGTCACTCGGCGGCGATTCGGTCCAAGCCGGAACCTTCGGCACGGCGGGAGATGCTCCCGCCGGGGTGGGGCCAGCCGCCGGACGAGCTGCCGATGGACCTGCTGGCCGGCGCGGCGGCGGTGTGGCTACGGGCGTTGTCGTGGCGGCGGCCGGCGCCTGTGCCATGGGCGGCAGTTGAGCGACGTCCGATGGCACCACGTTCTCGATGTGCGACGGGCCTACGAACGGCGGCACGGTCGGTGCCGGCTGAGGACGAACCGGAGTCGCGGGCGCCGCAGGCGCCGCCGGAATCGGGCTGGGAGCAACGGGCTGCGGGACCGCGGGCTGCGGAGGCGCCGCGTGGGCGACCGGTGCCCCCGGCGGGCCCACTGGCGAGGGTGGCGTCGGCGCCGGAGGAATCATGGGCGAAGCGACAGGCGTCGAGGGCTGCGCTGGCCCGGCAGGCTGCCCCGCGGGGGCCGCCGGAGGCCAAGCGGGTGCGGCAGGCGCGGCTGGAACGGGCGGCGCGCCAGGGACGGGCGGCGCGCCGCGAACTACAGGAGCTGCCGGCGCGGGTGCGACGGGACCGGGCGGAGGCGGAGCGCCGACACCCGGTCCGGGCCGCGCCGGGCCAGGACCCGAAGGCGCGCCCCCCGCCGGTTTTTCGCGGAACAGTCCGATCCGCCTCTGACCGCAGGATTGACAACTGAGGGGCGGCGTTGGCCGCCGCACTTCAGCACCGCAATTGGCACAAACGTAAGTCTTCATGGTGATTCAGGTTGCGAAATCGCCCCGCGTCGATAAACCATCCAGGCCAAGCCTCAGATGCGCTTGATTCTAACCCGATTACCCCCAAACATGCCAGCGTAGCCCGCATCTTTTGCTTCTTTCTTGTCATGCCGCCTGCAACCGCTGGTCGGCCTTCTTGGCGGCGGGAACCTTGGACGCCTCGGCCGCGTACAGCACGGACAGCGAAATGGATAACAGGAAGGCACGAGTAACAAGGAAATATCTCATGCGGAAGTCCATCGTTCTGACGCTTCGAGTTGTCCGTCAATGACCAAGCAGGCAGCGTTGGACCCAATCGATTTGGTAAGGCTGCGCGCCCAGCTTCAGTAGTCCCGCGTTCTCGTCCTCGGGAAACGTAAACAAGGGCTGGCTTTGAACCAGGATATGCTGCGCGATGGCCTCGGCTTTGCCGCCAGGGGAGGCGTGGGGGATGAGGACGGCGTAGGAGAGGGCGGCGATGAATTCGTTGCGGGCCTGGGCTTGGGCGCCGGTGGTGCGGGTCACGGCGGGGTCGAATGGCGAAAGCACAAGCAGCCGGCCGGCGTCGATCGCCGCTCGCCACACGCGCGGCACCCGCGGGCAGGCCAGGCCCTTCGCCGGGCAGACGATGACGGGTTGCTCGCCGCGGAGCAGAAAATCCAGGCATTCTTTTTCCATCGGCGAATGGAAGCCGCCGGCGACCACGATCCCGGCATCGCGCAGCTCGCGAATCGCGTCGAACGTCTTGATCACGATGCTGCCCGGACAGCGGACCGAACAGATCAGGCCCAGACGCCTGTGACGCAGAATCTCCGGGCTGCCGATCGCCGTCAAGGGCGTCGGCGTTTGGGCCCCCATCCGGTCGGTCAGCATCGGCGGGTAGCACGCGTCGTCCCGATTTATCTGTTGCATCTCGATTCGCGTCACCATTTCGCGGTCGATTCTTCGGAAGGTTCGCTGGAGACCGCCGCACGTGCCGGCCAGGAGAGTCCAAACGTCTACGCGACTTGAGTTGGGGCCCCGCGAAGTGGCCGTCTCAGGTAGGCCGCAACCTGCCCGTACACAGGACCTTCCAGGCCGCCGAGCGTGTGGGTGATATCCACTTCCTTACCCAATTTGCTAGTCCATCCTCCGTCGGCAAGCTGCCGCGCCGCGAGCGTAGGTTTCCCTCGCAGGGCATAGATCGCCACTTTCTCGAAGCCCGCTTCGAGTTCTCCAGTTGGGCATGGCTCGAATCCCAGAGACACAAACGCCCGAAGGAAGGCATCCAAAGTGACCTCGCGAGTTAGGCCTTCAGGCCAGTAGTAGGCCGGGTGTTGATACGGCCACCACCACTGGGATGCACTTCCGGCGGCCCAGGCAATGCAGTTGTACTTCTGCGAAGGTGGACTCGTCTCCTCGAACCCTTCGCTGCGGAGAGCGGGAAAGGCGTCTTCGAAACCGGCGATCATAATCCGTGTTGCTCCCCCCATGACAGCCACGCTTCGGTCATGTTTTCCACATCCCCACATGCCGACGGCGGAATGGGATTTGTGCCTGTGATGGCTTGGAGGGCAACGAACCAGTGATCGGGCTCCCGCCGCAGTTCGTCGAGAAGCAACGGCACGGCCTCTTTGCCCAGGCCGATGATCTCGAGGTAAGCGGGATGGGTCACCATATCGTGTATCGAGGAGAGAAGTCTTGTCCCCTGCTTCCATTGGGCGACGAGTTCGCGAAACCGTTGCTGGATGCGTGGTTCCGGCGCCGAGTGGATCTCGACCTCCGCGCCCTCCGGCCAATCGTCCGGTACATCGACCTCCAGGCGTCGCCCTTTGATTGTGGCCTTAATCATTGTGGTCATAGCTCGCCCTTTTCTTCTTATCACTGGCCACCTGGTCAAACGATTTCGTCGTCCAGACCGGTCCGGTACTGCACGTCGTAGTTGATCGTGTGGATGTCCCGGCGACCTTCAGTGGACCCGGAACCAGCGGCAAGCGGTCACACCCCGACCGCGACTTTCCCGGTCTCGATCGTCGGCGCAGGAATCGGTTCGCCGTGTAGCTGCAGTCCTTCGACGTGGAATTCGATGGCCTCGCGAATCCGACGTTCCAGTTGTTTGCGCGTTTTGGCCGTAGCGATGCAACCCGGCAAATCAGGCACGTACGCGGACCAGTTGTCTTTGCCCCGTTCGTAGATCACCGTGTATTCGGTCATGAATCCTCCTCCAGCCCTGCTTGCCGCAGTACGCTCTTCAACGTCTTGGGATGAACCGTGTCGCTCGGATGTGCGGAGACCGTCACGGCTCCCGGCTTGGACGGATGCCGGAATTGCCGATGACTTCCACGCGACCGCTCGATGACCCAGCCATCCTGAGCGAGCAGCTTCAGCAACTCTCTGACCTTCATCGTAACCGCTCATTTTTCCTGGGCCAACGGCGGTGCCGCGTCCGTTAATTCACCTTCTCCCCGATTCGATTCCTTGCCACGCGTCAACAACCGCTTCCCATGTAAACTGCTGCATCCCGACGAGAAGCCGGCAGCAATGCCCGTCGCCGCCCGGCCACTCTTCGATCGGCGGAGACACTTGTTTCCAGCCCCGCAGGTTGAAGTAGCCGACGCAGAGATCCGCACGTTCCGCGAGAGCCAGCGTTTCACGAAGCGCGGGGAGTAGTGTCCGGTCAATTTTGTCGAAAATGCGCGGCATGAAATCACTTTCCTAGGTACACGCCCAGATTCCGATCTAGTCTGATTGTACACCCGATCGTCGTTCGCCGGATTGGGCTATGCACGGATTTTCTCCTTGGCGCCCTTTTTGACGCGAATGAAAGTTTCGTCTGTCGTCATTTCTCACTGCCTCGCGCTAGGGCGGAAAATGGCAGTGACCATCACCTTCCCAGCGGAGGTTGCGGATGTCTCGTGGTCCTTGCCAGGGGGTGCCGGCGAGGGGACGCTTGTGGCGCCCTGCAACGACTTCGCGCGCGGGGGTAAGGGTCAGTTCGGTGACGGTTCGCCAATTCGCCAGCGGCGGCGTGAAGTCCTCCAAGGAGACGGTCACGGTCTGCCAATCGAGGCCGCCGCGGAGTTGCTTCTCGGCAGCGTGATCGACGGGCGGCCGGCCGGGCTCGAAGGCTCCCCAGCTGTTGGTGCTGACTTTGATCACCAGCCTGCAATCGGCCGCGGGTTTCATCTCCCAGACGAGCTTCGCGCCATCGGGGCCGCGCCATTGGACGTCTTTCACTTTGCGCGTCACGGCCTGCCAGAGCGGCGGGTGATCCCAATTGAGCCGATACCAGTCTCGCCAGGCGTGGCTGCCGTCGTCGATCATGCGTTCCGGATTGGCCGTAGCCTTGACTCCGGCGCTGCGCAATTCGGAGGCGGCGACGCACCGCACGCGCGAACTGAGGGCAAAGATGTCGGTCTGGCGACTGCCCGCCGGCACGGGGATGTCGCGGTACCGTTCCGGCAACTCGTAGATCACGGTGCTTGCATCGTCAAAACTCGGTGCGTGTGGGCTTGCCGGCCTTGGACGTGATTTCGATCCAGTCGATCTCGATGGGCTGATCGTGTTTGGGCAAGTAGATGCGGACGATGCCCAACGGGCCGGTCGCGGGGACTTCGATGGTGAGTTCCTGCCAATCGCCGCTGGGAAGGGTGAACGGGACGGAACTCGCCTGGTCCTGCACGCCGCCGGGAAGCCAATCGAGGTGCGAAGCGCCGCCGCCCGCTTTGATGCGCAGCTTGACCGTGCTCGGCCCGCTGTGCTTGCCGGCGGCGAAGCCGAGGAAGCTGGCGTTGGTGAGGTTGCTGACACTCACGATGCCGCTCTTGACCGCGGCGGTGCAGCTGCGGGCCTTCCAGCCTTGCAGCGCCGGGTCGCCGTCGTCCTTGGCTCGCGGCTGGGCCTTCGGTTTGCTCTTGGGCTTCTGCCGGCCCTCGAGTTCGGGATGATACTTTGCCGGATCGAAAGCGGGATTGGGGACCGGCACGACGGCCTTCGTGTCGGCGAGAAATTGGGCGATCAGCACGTCGAGTTCACCGACCAACTCCGGTTGCTGAGCGGCGAGATTGTTCTTCTCGCTGAGATCATCGCGCAGGTTGAACAGCAGATAGCGATGCGCGCCGTTGTCGCCGCCGTGAAAGATGCGGATCAGCTTCCAGTCGCCGCGATGCACGGAAACGGCGGGCGGCAGCCAGTCGGGTACACCGGGATTGTGCGGGAAATACTGGAACACGGCGCCGCGGTCAACGTCTGTGCCCCGGAGGGCGGGAAGCATGCTGACGCCGTCGAAGCGCTGACTCGGCGCAGCTTTCAGCCCCAGTCCTGCGAGCAGCGTGGGATAATAATCCTCGCTCTGGATGATCGCATCGCTGCGGGATCCCGCGGCGGTGATGCCAGGCCAGGCGATCACGCAAGGCACGCGCGTACCGCCCTCGAACATCGTGGCTTTGCCGCCGCGCAGCGGGGCGTTGCTGGTGGGCGTGGTGCCGTCGACTTCGTTATACATGTTGCCGCCGTTGTCCGAGGTGAAGATGATGATCGTGTGGTCGGCGATTTGGAGCCGCTCCAGCGCGTCGAGCAGCGTGCCGACGGCGTCGTCCATGCTCTCGATCATCGCAGCGTAGGTGGGGCTGCGCTGCGGATCGGCGGGATGCACGCGGGCGCGGTGTTTGTCGATCAGCGCCTGCTTGGCGTCAAAGGGAGCATGGACGCTGAACATCCAGTAGTTGAGGTAGAACGGCCGGTTCCGGTTTTGCTCCATCCAAGCCACGGCTTCGTCGGCCATGCGGTCCTCAATGTGCTCGCCAGGGACGCGTTCTCGGAAACTCGCAAACTTCCACGGAGCCACGAAGCTGCCCGCCGGTCCCGGTCCGGGATGATGCGGCACGTCCACGTCGAAGCCCTGCTCCAGCGGCGAGTACGGCTCCGGGCCCAGATGCCACTTGCCAAAGTGCCCGGTCGCATAACCGGCCTCCTTCAACGACTCGGCCAGCGTGCGGTACTCCGTCTTCAACCGCGTGGGCGGCGTGGGCTGGATCGACTTCTGATCCGGCGCAGCAACTTTCCCAGTCGTGGCCTCCAGCACCAGCTGCGGCAGGTGGCAGTTCGGCGTAGTGATGCCCGTGCGCGCCGGACTCAGTCCCGTGAGAATCGCCGAGCGCGTGGGCGAGCACAACGGACTGGCCGAATACGCTTGGGTGAAGGTCATCCCGCGCTTCGCCAGCCGCTCGATGTTCGGCGTCTGATAAAACCGCGTGTGCCCGTACAGGGTCGTGTCTGCCCAGCCAAGGTCGTCCGCGAGGATGAAGACGATGTTGGGTTGGATGGGTCCCGGTGCCTCGGCAGCAAGCACGACCAGCGGCTCCAGCAGCAGGGCGGTGAGGATGAAGAGTGTGAGTCGCATGGGGTTCGGCTCCTTTCATTTTCCTTTCCAAAACAGCGCGTGGACCTTGCCAAAGTCACGCGAGAAGATGGTCAAGTCCGCGGACTTGCCGGGCTCGAGGCTGCCGGTGAAACGGCCGAGTCCCAGCAGGTTGGCCGGGTTCAACGACGCCATGCGGATCGCCTCGTGGACGGGAGCACCGGTGAATCTCAGGAACCGCCGGACGCCCTCGTTCAACAGGATGCTGCTCCCGACCAGGGTGCCCTCGTCCGCGTAGTAGACGCCCCGCGCGGAACTCGTCACCTTCCGATTCATGTAGTCATACACGCCAGGCTCTCCGCCCGCCGGCGCCACGGCGTCGGAAATGAGAATGATCCGGTCCGCCGGCTTCGCCCGGCGGGTAATCCGGAGCAAATCGGGCGCCACGTGGGTGCCGTCCGGGTTCAGTTCGACGTAGGCGTGACTCTGGTTCAGTCCAAACGCGGCGAGTCCCGGCGCGCGGTGGTCCAGTCCGCTCATCGCGTTGTACAGGTGCGTGCAGCAGACCGTGCGGCGGCCGCACACGCTCGCGGCCTGCGAGGCACTGGCCAGGCTGTGGCCTACGCACGGCAGGATTCCGAGCTTGCGCATCGCCGCCGGCAGTTGATCCGCGCCGTCCAGTTCCGGCGCAAACGTCATCATGCGGATTCGGCCGCCGGCGATCTGCTGGAGCTTGCCCAGATACGCCAGGTCCACGGGCCTGACGTACTGCGGTTGCACGCCTCCGCGTTTGTCCGGGTTGATGAACGGGCCCTCCACGTAGATGCCGGGCACTCGGTCGGAGCAGGCCGCGGTCTCCAGGAGACTCGCCACGCGCCGGATCACCGACTCGTCGGCCATCATCGTGGGCACGAAGCGAACGATGCCGTGCGCCAGTAACGCGGATTCGAACTGCTTCAGCCCCTCGGTCGTACAGGTCTCCCAGCCCACACGGCCCGCGCCGTGGATGTGCACGTCCATCAGCCCCGGCGTCACGTACCCGTCGCAGGCATCGATCTCGGCAGCGCCGCGCGGCGTTTTTCTTGCCTTGCCGGCGTACCGGATGTGGCCGTCGGCGATCACGACGGTCCCGCGCGGGACCGAGCGATCCGGCAGCACCAACTCGCCGTTCTGGATGCAGATGGTACTCATTAGACCGGCTGCTTTCGGTGTGCCCAGACCTTCTCGAAGAAATTCGCCTGAACTCGTTGTTGGCCGAGCCGAGCGGCACGGAGGACGCGGCTCGACGCCGTGATCACATGGCCCCTCGCTGCCGCGGTCCTACGGTGCTCAGGTCGATCGGCTCGAAGCCCAAGTTGAACGCCGGGGACGTGGGCTGCAGGCGGTAGTCGTGCCGCTGCGCGTCCACGAACTGCGGGTCGGCGATCAGGCTCGACTGATCGAAACCCAGGCCCTGCCAGAAGGTCCAGGGGCGGAACCATTGCGCGTACGGTTCGTTGCCCGGCGCAAAAACCCGCACCTCCTGGCCGGCGTGCCAGTACAGGTTGTGGTCCCACCGCGCGATGGTATGGGCCGCCTGGCGGCCGCAGTAGATCGCCATCGAATCGGGCGCTGTGTAGGCCGCGATGTTGTGATGGAACTCGGTGCCTCGCGAGTTGTCGGAAAAGTTGGCGATCAGAAGCTGCCGGCGCGGGCCGTTCTCGACAAAGATGTTGTTGTAGATCTTGTTGTTCTTGCCGCCCTGCACCATCAGCCCCCCGTCAGACGCTCCGTAAACGACGTTGCCGTAGACGGTAAAGCCGCCGGCAAAGGAGTCCAGGTAGATGCCCCACGAGTTCCACATGTCGCGGCCCATCATCGACGAATACCCGCCCGTGTCGTGGATCAGGTTGTAGCGGAAGATGCTGCCCGTGTTGTGGTCGCGGGAATGCTGGGTGACTTCCAACCCGCCGGTGTCGTAGGTCTCGGTGTTCAGATCGTGCAGGTGGTTGTACTCGACGATGTTCTTGGTGCTGGAAGTATGGCTGACGCTGATGCCCCAGCGGGTCGTGTCGTGAACGTGGTTGTGGGCGATCAGCGCGCCGTGTACCTGGTCCCTGGTCGAAATGCCCGCGACGTGCTTGTAGACCCACCCCAGGTGGTGAATGTGGTTGTCGGACACGACCGTGCCGCTGGGCGAGTTGTTGACATAGATGCCGCCCTCCGCGCCGTGGCTGATCTCATTGCCCACGAACCGCGTGTCGCGTCCGAAGGAAGTGTGCAGCCCCGCCTTGCCGATGTTCCACAGGCGGCAGTTCTCGATCGTCACGTCTTGCGTATGGGCCAGCGTGACGACGCCGTCCTGATTGCTGCCGTAGGCGACAAAGCCGTCGTCGGGAGTGTAGTCCGTCTCCTGCAGCGTCAGTCCGCTGAAACGTATGAACTGCACCGGCTGTTCCGGCGTGCCGCGGAACTCGACCAGTCGCGTCAGACGCGGGGCGATGACCTGCGACGCGCCGCTCAGCGGCGCCCTCGGCCACAGGTACAGCTTGCGATTCGCACGATCCAGGTACCACTCGCCTGGGCTATCCAACTCCTCGAGGAGGTTCTCGACAAAGTAACGGTCGCCGCTACAGACCTCGACGGCGGCTTCCTTGCCGCTGACCACGATCACCCTTTCGGTCTCGTCAATGCGGTCCAGTTTCAGGATCTGATTGAACGCGCGGCAGGAATGAGGCGACGAGGGCCAGACGTGTACTTCGGCATCCGGTTCTTTCGCCCAAGAAGCCTTCGCCGTGCCCGACAGGAACGGGAACTGCGTCTTGCTCGCCGCGCTCAGTCCCCCGCACTTGACGATCTGCAGTCCTTCGCAGGCTTTGTAGTCCTCGCACTGGATCGTGATCAGGTGCTTGCCGGCCGCGACCGGCGGACGTTTCCAGGACACAGGACGCCAGGCCGGGTCGTCCGTCAGGATCAGCGCATCCAGGTTATAGCCGCCACCCTTGTCGTTGGACCAGCGCAGCGTGTGCTTTCCGGCCGTCAGGGTCAGCTGCGCGGTATTGCTCCATTGGTGGACCTGCCAGCCGCCGGTGTCCGGCAGGTTGGTGAGCGTCACCTTGGGCCCGCCATCCACCGCGAGGCTCGTCTGACCGGCCATGTCGTCCCGGCCCAGCTGCTTCATCCCGTGTGCGTACAGCGCCCAGACGGCGTAGTCGCCGGGCGCCGGAACTTCGCAGTCCCACTCCAACCAATCGCCGCGGTTGTGCATCGCGCCGACGGCCTCGCCGAAGCAGTCCGGACGGATGTACAGAAATCCTTGGCGATGGGGATCGGCGGGGAAGTAGTTGGGATAGCGTGCGCGAACCATTCGTTGGCCGTCGACGAACAGCGAGCGAAAATACGTTTCCGGAGGCAGGCTCTCCGGCAATTCCGCACAGACGATCTCCCCGCGCCATGGCTTGAAGTCCGTGACGGCCACACCGCCGCTGATCACGGGCGTCTCGCCGGAGCAGGCGACGTACGAGATGGGACACTGTGCGGTGCCCGAATCCTGAGGTTCGAGCGTGAGCATTTCGCGCGGCCGGTAGGCGCCGCCGCGCACGCGAACTTCGATCGGCGCCGTCAGCGACCCGGCCGCCTGCAGCTTGCGGATTGCGTCCCGCGCGGCGACCAACGAGGCCAGTGGACCGTCGGAGTTCGCCGCGTTGGCTGAGGCGAGCTTGCCCGACCAGACATCGTTGCCGGAAGGGGAGACGTAAAACACGTTCGTCGACGAGGGTTCGTTGGTCCGCACCTTGCCTTGCGCTTCGTCGGACACCGTCTTGCCTACGTGGTCTTCGGCAGCGTTGCCGGCGCGTTCCAGGACGGACAACTGGAGGATCACGGGGACGACATGACGTTGTCGTTCCACGCCGACATCGGTTTCCAGTTTGCCGCCTGAGGCATCCACTGCATGGTTCGACTTGGCGCGCGGGTCGGGCGTGTTCGCATCTTGGATGCGGGTCTGCGGCTCAAAGGGACGTGCGTAATTCACCTCTTTCACCGTTGGCGAGGCCGGCTCGGCAGCCCCAAGCAGCAGCGTCGACAACACGGCGGTCACAAGCACGCACGGCCCGACAAACAGACGACAGGCAGGATTCATGGCAGTGCTCACGAAGTTCGAAGAAGCAGGTCGTTTCGAAGTTGCGACGCCATCGCTCCGCATCACGCGGGCTGGCTCCGTGTCGCTTGCCGCTCATCAACGGGGCAGGGTTACTGGCCGCCCCCCTCGTTTTC
>ERZ795059.2763-NODE-2763-length-17757-cov-8.863744_pt1 | contig 17757 bp, 13 predicted proteins | sample MGYA00375143_ERZ795059 | MGnify/ENA primary metagenome ERZ795059 (study PRJEB30188, sample SAMN05720168) | activated sludge metagenome | isolation source: Anaerobic digester | place: USA | collected 2015-01-07 ... | reverse complement strand
GAACCTACACCGTGACCTATAACGTCACCGACGCCTCCGGCAACCCGGCCCCCCTGCTCTGAAAATACGACCCGGGGCTCGTTTCCCATTCCCCCAAAAGGGTATTTTCATGGTTTCTGGGGGAATCGAAGATTCATGATAACTCGTTTCCCGAACCGTGATTGTTGAAGGCTCCTGCATTCCCCCCAACCACACCGCCGACCAAATCGCCGACTATGTCATTGACCTCTCCGAACTCCTCCGCGTTATCCAATTCTTCAACTCCAACGGCTTCCACTGCCAAACCGGCACCGAAGACGGCTATGCCCCAGGTCCGGGAGGCGATCAGACCTGCGCCCCCCACGCCAGCGACTACAACCCCCACGACTGGACCATCGGCCTCTCCGAGTTATTACGCCTCATCCAATTCTTCAACTCCGCCGGCTACCACCCCTGCCCTGGCTCCGAAGACGGATTTTGTCCGGGCGTTGGCGCAGAATAATTCTGCGCCTCTTCAAACAGCGCAGAACGATTCTGCGCCAACTTTCTCTCAATTATTGGCGGGAACAAATCCCGCCCTACTATTTTCCCCTAACGGCCAATCCGGCGCGGCGCGGAACTAACGGCTAATTCCCTCCTCGTTTCGTAAAATAGCGAATCGCCCACCTGGGCGTTCTTTCTCCTTAGCCCGTATGCGGGGTGAATAAAAGGAGGACTCGTCTCCCAATCTTCCAATCTTCCTAACTGCCCTCTACAGACTAATCCTCCCCCTTGTTTGCTGTTTCACGTTTTCCGTTTAGCGTTTCCTGTTCCCGTATTTGCCCATATGCATGGGAAGGAGTGAAAGGCGGGAGCAAGCTCCCGCACTCCAAAGTTCTCCTGTTTCCCATCTTGTCTTACCTACAGACTACTCCGCAGCAGGCGGACTCACGACCCGTGCATATTCACCCCGTTGGCATCGGTGTGATAAGATTAGACCCATGGCTACTCAAAAAACGTTAGAGGATTTGTATCACCCGGTGGCGGACTGCCTGGTGGAGGTGCGCGGCGAGATCGGGCGCATCTGGGAAGATGCATTACGGCTGGTACGGATAGATGCGGGGCCGATGCCCAAGGCGGGCGGCAAGCTGCTGCGTCCTGCGCTGTGTTTATTGTCCGCGGGCGCTATCGGCGGCACGGACCTGAAGCACTATGTCCGGTTGGCGGCGGCATTTGAAGCCCTGCATATCGCCTCCCTCGCACACGATGACGTAATTGACCGGGCGCTGATGCGCCGGGGCAATACCTCCTTAAACGCCCTGTGGGACAATCACGCGGCGGTGCTGGGGGGGGATTACCTGGTGGCGCGGGCGGTAAACCTGCTGGCGGGGTACAACTCCTGCGCCGTGATTGACAATGCGATTACCTCCGTGCGCCGGATGGCCGAAGGCGAGCTCTATTTCTTCGGACGCGACGTGACCAGCGTCACCCAGAACGAATGCATCCAACTGGCGGAGCAAAAAACGGCCAGTCTGTTCGCCGAAGCCTGTTGCGCACCGACGTTTGTCATTGATTCCAACTACCACGATGCTTTGCATCGGTTCGGCATGTCGCTGGGCGTGGCCTTTCAGATCATTGACGACCTGTTGGACCTGACCCAACCGGCGACAAGCCTCGGCAAACCCGCGTGCGGTGACGTGGCCGAGGGAAAGTTCACCCTGCCGATTCTGTTCATGCGGGAAATGCTGCCGCCGGCCGAGATCGCACAACTCGACGCGATGCGTGACACGGAACTGACGCTGGAGAACCGCACGTGGGTCTCGGATAGAGTGGAATCCACCGGCGCTCATGAAAAAACCATGAGAGCCGCCCAAACGTTCATAAACCAGGCTCTGGAGTCTCTTTTAACCCTTCCGCCGAGTCAATACCGTAGTTCCATGGAAGGATTGGCGGAATTTATTCTGGTGCGCCATTCATGATCCTATTCAGGGGATTTTTGATCGTTTTCCTATGCGGGCTGATGGCCAGGCTATCCCACGCCGCGGAATGGCCCGCGTGCAGCGTAGTATCCGGAACAAAAGGCGGCCCGGCGATCATCGTGAATAAACAAACCTATTCACCCATCTTCATTTCCCTCAATAACCAATTCAACCGCGATGACATACTCTTGGAAGAACTTCATAAAGCCGCTGAGGCCAAGTTTCCTTTTTTCAATATCAATCTATTCACCGCCGCGCAGACTTCCGATGCCCAGGCCGCTGAAATCCTGGATCGCTTCTGCGGCGCACACCCGGAGGGATATTTCCTGGTGCGCACCTGGCTTGGGGCAGCACGGGAATGGATCCAAGAGCATCCGGAGGAATGTATCACCAAGGCCAATGGAGATCGGATGCCTTACGCATCGCCTTCCAGCGCGCTCTGGCGGCAGACCATGGGCGACCTGCTGCGGCAACGCATCGGGCAGATCATAAACGGCCCCCATGGCCATCGCTTTATCGGCGTGTGCCTCTGTTACTTGCAGACCGGCGAATGGTTCTACAACGACACCAACGATTTCATGGACTATTCCCCCGCTAACCTGGCCGCATTCCGGGAATGGCTCCACAAAGACTATAAAAAAGTCCAGCGGCTGCAAGAGGCTTGGCTGGACCCACAAGTTACCTTTGAAAACGCCGCCTTCCCCATGCCCGAAGAACGGGATGCCGCGGTCTGGGGCCCCTTCCGCAGTCCCCTGCGGCATCGCCGCGCCATGGACATGCAGCGTTTCCAGCAGGAACTTATCGCGGACACTATCGCCTGCTTCGCACACATCGTGAAAGAAAGTACCCAGGGCCGTTCCCTGGCAGGCGCGTTCTATGGCTACACTATGGAATTGAACAACAATGGCCCGCGCGCCTTGGCCCATTCCGGGCATTTGGCCTTGCAACGCCTGATGGAGAATCCGGACCTGGACCTCTTCTTCGCGCCCTATTCCTATTTCGAACGGAGTCTCGGACAGCCGGGTCATTTTCACAGCCCCATCGATTCCATGGCCCTGCATGGAAAACTGGCGATCATGGAAGAAGATACCTATACCCACTTGAGCATGGACAAATCGCCCGAGGGAATCATCGCTCCCGGATGGCCGGAACGAACCAAAACCTCCGAAGAAACGTTGTCAATAACCCAACGCAATATCGGCAATTTCCTTACCCATCGCTGTGGGATGTGGTTTTTCGATCTGCTGGCGGATGGACGCTGGAACGACCCGATGTTTTGGGCTTCCACACCGTTGTTGCGCCGGATGGCCGCCGAACTGCGCGGCGAGGGGCCTTTTGCCCCGGAAGTCGCCTGTATCATGGATGAACAGGCCGTTCATTACCTCCGAGCCTCCACCCATCCGCAATTACTTCACTCCTTCTCGTATTGGCGCTCTGAATTGGACCGAATCGGCACCCCCGTCGGCTATTATCTTCAGAGCGACCTCAAGAGACTTCCCCCCTCTGTTAAAGTGTTAATAATGGCCAATGCCTATTCGGTATCTCAGAAGCTTAGGAAGTGCATCAACCGGTTCTATGAACGGGGGGGTACGGTGATTTGGACCTATGCCCCCGGCATCACGGGCCCGGACGGGCCTAACCCCATGCGAATACAAGATCTTACGGGATTCCCGGCAGAACCCCGCTCGGATAAAATCCCCATCCGTATCCGGGAGGAATTTACCGGAGAAGTTCGGGAAATTGACTCCACCCCCTGGGATCTCCGCTTTGTCATTCCAGGCGAACAAAGCGATGTCATTGCCCGGTATGCACTTACGAACGAAATCGCCGCCGCCGCCCGCCCTGCTGGAAATGGGGTGTGTATCTACACCACCGTGCCGCGTCTCTCTGCGGCGACCTTGCGGGAGATCTGCCGCCGCGCAGGGGTGCATCTTTATCGCGACAGCCCCGGTATGGCGGGCGTGGCAGGGCAATATCTCATCGTTCATACCGGCCAGGAAGGCGAACACACCTTTTCCTGGCCAACACCCGCTATTGGCGTGATCCGGGCCGCCCCCGGGCGCCAGAAAGAACTGCGCTTGGGGGGGGATGGGAGCCTCGGAGACCTTTTACCGGCAAAAAGTACCGCCATCTACCGTTTTGAAGCCCCCTGAAGCTTTCCTTCATAAAGTATTGAAGAAAAAGTGAATAAGAGGCTCCAAGAGGCGTCTATTTCCATGGAAAGTTAAATCCGAGAAATGGCCATTGTGAAAAAATTCCGCTGGAAGCGTGCTTGCGGTATGATAGGGTTCCTATGAGTGAGCACCTGACAGACAACAGCATGCCTTCAGGAACAGCGGCGGATGCCGCACTGGTGGATCGTGCACAAACGGGTGATACCGGGGCCTTTGAGGAACTGGTTCGCCGGTACCGGAACGATGTCTTCGCCCTGAGCTACCACTTTCTGCGGAATCGCGAAGAAGCCTGGGATACGTCACAGGAAGTCTTTATTAAAGCCTATCATTCCCTGCGGAACTTCCGTGGAGACTCCAGCTTTAAAACGTGGTTGCTGCGGATCACGGCCAACCACTGCAAGGACCATTTCAAAAAGCGAAAGTTGGATACAGTGCCACTGGACGAACGTCTGGATGCGGATGCGCCCGGCTTCCCGCCCAACCCGCGCGAAGCAATGGAATCCGCGGAATTGGGCGCGGCCATTGAAAAGGCCATTGCGTTCCTGCCGGCGAAACACCGGACAGCGTTCGTCTTGAGGGAATTTGAAGGAATGTCATACCAAGAGATGGCCGAGGTGATGCAGTGCAATGTGGGCACGGTGATGAGCCGCCTCCACCATGCACGCCAGAAACTGCAATCCGCGCTCATGCGAATGGGTGTGACGGAGGCCGGATAAATGCTGAATTGCCGTTGGACAAAAGTAATCGAAGCGCACTTTGACGGCGAACATCCCGCGGATGAACGCCTGAACGCGCATCTGGCAAACTGCCCTCAATGCAAGGCGCGGTGGGCGGAGCTTGAAACATTGCGCCGGGGCGTAACGCAGGTGCGGCGCGTCGAGGAAATCGGCGATGCGCAATTCCCCGCCTTTATGCGCGGCATTCTGGACGGCCTGGAACCGCAGCCCCGCCGCCGGACAAATTTTTGGGCGGTGCTCTCGCTGACCATGGCCGCCCTGGTCATTTCCTTCGCCACCTTTGTGATCTTTTTCGGGGCGCCCGGCGAAGTGAAAGCCACCGAAGTGGAACAAGTATCCACCGATTTGGAAGGCGCGAAAGTAAACGCGTATAGTTCCGGGGATGGCACCACCACCGTATGGGTAACCATAAGCAAGGACGATCTGGAGTGAGTATCCGTAAGTTATATAGCTGCATGCACCCAATGACTTCCCCAATGTTCCGTTCGAGAGAAAACAGTATTTTGAAATCCAAAGTAGAACTTTGGGGACAAGTGCGTTCCCAAGTACAACTTGGGAACGAGTGGAGATTCGGTTCCCAATCGCACCTTGGGAACACGTGGATAAGAATGGGCCTTTTGTGTGTTGCCCTGAGCGTCGCGCTGCATGCTAACGCAGAAGACCGTGTAACGTTATCCTTGTGGGCCGCGCAAGCCACCCAGGAAGGGAAAACCCCCAAGGAATTCGATCCTGGATTGGAACCCATTACGAATGCCGTGGCCGACCTTCCCTTCGACACGTATAAAAAGATTCTTGCGACAAAACAATCCATCGTATTAAAAAAAGAGACCAAGATCCCCGTGGAGTCCCGTTACTCGCTCTGCATCACTCCGATGTCCAAAGAATCCGACGGCCGCATGCGCATGGACATTCGCGTGGAAATAACCCCGAAAACGCCCGGGGATAAGCCTGTAGTGGCACTTTCCACCCGCTTGATGCTGTCTCCGGGAAAACTGGTCAAACTCGGCGGATTCCCCCTTGAAAAAGGTGAATTGATCATCGTGCTTTCCGCCATCCCGTAGTACGGGAAAACATTCTCTCATTCAAAGGCCATGCTTTCCCTACTTCATATGTACACCAACCCGGCATCCAAAAAGCTCAAAGAGTGTGCAATACCCGTTCAACGAATCTAGTAACGCTAAACGGGAGAGCATTCCCTTTTCCGAGGATTTGGCTCCCCAATTTTCATGTCAGTTCAAAGTGCAACCGGGATCGTCTGTTACCAAATGACACAGTTGTTCAAAACGGGTGTATGAGGTTAAATCATGATCCTATCATGACTTATGGGCACCACAATAAGGTCCCCCTGACAGCATCTGTGTCACTTGTCTCTGTTTGGCACAGATTCTGCTCATTCTTCAGTGTACAAAACAATGAGGCCTCAACGGGAGGGTATTTAAATGCAGTGTTGTCTACTGCAAGCATGTTTTGGAACGAAGGCATTGCGCAGCAACGTGGCTATGCAAACTGGCGGATCCTGTAATATTCAGAGGGATCGGTTCGTCCAATTCGGGTTGTTGCTCCTAGCATACAATAAAGTGCTATGGAAGAAGGGGCAACCACGTGCGGCCATGGATAGTACATAGGCACTCTACTCACAGCCCCAAATCTCACCAGCAAACCATCAGACTGCAAAGGCAGATTCTTCGCAGGGGCATTAGCACGATTTGCAGTTTAGATCCAATCATAACTTGACTCAGGCAGGGGAAATGAGAGTAACATGAATCCAAGAGCTAATGAGGACAGAGCTTTGTGAAAAACGAGCACATGACAACATCAAAGCAAGTGCCGAACAAGGAAAGGCGGCACTTCAACTATCTGGCTTCCGTTTATGGGACTATTGAAGAGGCGTCTTCGTCTCCTCTTGCGGACGGGGAGTCGTTGGCGAAGCAGTGCCTTGACCAACTCCGCGCCATTGAGAATCCCGAACAATTCCCACCATGTTTGCTGATACTGCTGGCGTCTCAGGCGTATCTGGAAAAGACCAAAGCACAACAACTCCTGGCGGGCGTACACAAGGGGTTCCTGGATGAATTGCACCAGGAAGTACCGCTCATCGGCAGTTCGGTCTTAGGCGTTATTTTCGACCAAAAAGTGCATGAACAAGGCGCACTGCTGATATGTATGGCTTCGCGCGTGCTCGATGTTCGTGTCAACGCCGGACTGGATGCGCGTAATGATCCTCAAGGAGCCATTGATTCGCTCTTGACGGGACTTCGCCTCAACCTTGAGGTGCCCGGAACGGACAAGGACCTGAATCCTTTAGGCAACCGGTGGTTGTTCACGTTCTTCCCAGGATTCGGCGATGGCCTCGCTTCCAAGGAATACATCGCGCTGCAACTTCACAGCCGGTTGCGCACGCGCACCATGGGCCGGATAGGGATTGTGGGGGGGGTCTCCTGGGCAAATGAAACACTCGGGATGGCGGGTCTACAATTTGCCGGAAAAGACGTCCATGTTGACGCGATCGTGACAGCCCTCATTGAATCGGGAATACCGTTTGGTATTGGCGTTGCTGATGGCCTGACTTCGACTGGCGATATCCTCCGCGTGAGACGCCTATCGGACGACGAAATGACCGTTGAGGAGTTCTATGAAGAAGGGCCACCAGCGGAAGTCCTCCACCGCATTTCGTCAGACATCCTCCTTGTTCGGGAAATGTCAGTAGACCCTCATCCGCTCGTGATGCGGCCGCAGTTCCAGGATGATGGTTCGATCCGACTGCGCCGACCGGTCAACCAACACGCCACTTTTGAGATCTTCAAGCCCGACAGTGAGAAGGTCATTGACGCCGCGGCTGAGACTGCACGTCAGTCACTTGAGCGTATGCATATTGACAATCCGAACGTCTATCTAATCTTTGTTTTCGCAGACCGATATCACGCGCGAGAAGAGATCGGCATGGAGATGGAACCAGCAATCTATAAAGTTGGAGAGGTGTTGGGAAAGGAGGTGCCCTGTTTGGGGGGGCTTTTCAATGGAGAAGCGGGCATCAGCCTTACGAGCTACTCGATCCTAGCCAACTGGAGCGTCACCGGTGTCGTGTTTGGCGATGAAATGCGCGAACGTACTCTTGCATATCGAGGTTTCGCAGCCATGCGGAAATGTGTTCCCTCCTTGCTCACAGCACGAACGCGCGAGGAAATTGTAGAACTCTGTTTAGACCTTGTTTTTGAAACAGGTTATCCAGGCGCAATGCTGAGCCTCCTTTTTCGCGACCGTCCCCACGATTGGATTGTTGCGGTTGGTGCACACGGAGAGCGGTTTAAGCGAATTGCAAAGATGACGGTTAGGCCTATGCCCGAAGACGATATACTTGCCATCGTAGCCAGGGAGAAGAGCCCAATATTCGTACCGGATTCCCGAAAAGATCCAAGGTGCGACCCCGACGCCATTAACATCTCCGGGCTTGTAAGCATGTATAACATTCCTCTAATAACACCCGATGGCGACACATTTGCGGTATTGCAGATCGACATGGGCGATGTTGCTTACCTAGGACATCCTCACGAAGTTGAGGAGCGTGTGCTGAAGTCGATAGGGGAAGAGGTTGGCGCCGCCTTGACACGGTTCATGGAACGCGAAGAGCTGCGGATCACACACGCGCTTGACGAAGCCCTTGCCGGGCCACTCGCCGCTGAATCGGTGGAGAGGGCAGTTGAAGAATACACCAGGGCTGCACTGGACGCCATGGGCGCGACAATGGGACACGTGCGCCTTGCAGACAGAGATCGGCGTCATCTTAGATTAGTAGGTGGCGCGGGCCCATACTTTGAAGTCGCAAAGAAGGAGAGAGGCGTGATCGATGCTCACGATTCTTCTCCCACATGTCGGGTGTTTCATGAGCCCCAAATTCTCATCGTCAATTGGGCGGATAAGGACCTGGATAGCATAGAGATGCGCGAGCGCTTTGAGAAGGGCGGGCGTTTGCGGGAAGCTATCGAAGGACTGAAGTCGTACTCGAATATACCTCTTCGCGATGAGAAAGGCAGCGCTATCGGCACAATCAGCATTTGCGCGGATCAGCCGTGGTTCTTCACGAAATGGCACGCACGATGCCTCACAGATCTCGGCCACCACTTTGAATTTTTGATCGAGCACATCACACAAAGACGGAAACAAGAAGAATCACGGGCTCGGCTCGATTTTTTCCTGAGCGTCGCACCCCGTATGGTCAAAACAGCGAACATTAAAGATGTTCGATCAGTACTGGGAGGCGTTACAGAGAATCTCCGCCGTGCGGCCAATGCAGAAATCGCATCCTTGTACATTTGGGACAATCGAATCGAAAAGTTCGTCCTCCGCACCCAGTCCGGGTGGGTTGACCCGGAGTGGGTCGACGCCGCGCAATACAGGAGGCACCAAGGGTGGACGGGGACTGCTGCGCTTGAGGATCGACCTCGATGTGAACCAGACCTCCGTAGTCACAAGAAGAAAACTGGACAGAAGACACTCGGATTGTACACCACAGAGATATTCGGGGCCCGGTTGCGGGAGGGCGATACCGTAGAAGTAATTGCGTTGCCCCTGAGAACGGCTGACGAACAACTCGGTGTACTGACGCTGCATCGGGTGAAGCATCGGGAAACCGTTGTCATCGATAGCGGATTCACGACATTAGATCCCAGGCTTTTGCAGAATGCTGCTGATGGTTTCTCTGCTTTGATCAACACGGTGTTTTCCCATCAACGGACAATAGCGGAGAATCAGGAGCAGCGGCGCCTCGAAGACATACTCAAAATTCTTGTCGAACAAGGGAGCGAAGAGCCCCTCGAAAAGATCCTTTGTCGCCAACTGATGACAACATATTACGCATTGACATCTCGAATCTACCTCACTGATAAACAACATGAACCCCGGTTTCCCGATCGAGCCGTGGAATACAGACGGGCAAACATCTCCGCACCGGGAGAAGAAGCCGTAACACCGACCCCTCCGGACGAACTCGTCATAAGAACCGGAAAGAGCAAACAGGTGAATATTGTTCGAGTAGAATTGCAAGTTGGTGAGGAGAAGGATCTTGTCGCGTTGAAACGGGAAGGACGCATAACGCGAGTGATTATCCCGATGATTATAGAAGGGGATCGATTGTTGGGCCTTATTGACCTGGAATGGGGATCCGAGGGCCGTAAAGACGAAACGTGGGTGATGCCACAAAGCAACGCGTCGTTCGATGTTCTGGGCAGCGCAGTTGCAAGTGGGCTCAGACGCCACCACCTATTCGTCGAACGAGAAGAAGCCCGAAAGGCGGCCGCCCAGAATGAACGGTCGGCGCAAGTCATGGGGGCGATGATATTTCAGATGGGGCATCGGCTGGGAAACTTATTACAGGATCTTGCCTATGCGCCTGACGATATTCGTAGCGTAGCAACTCCCGAAGAACTTGGAAAGTTGCTTGCGGATCTGGACGATCAGATCGATTTGGGCACGAAGGCCATATGGCGGCCCCGCGAGATTGTTGCGAACGCGCAGCAGGCTACTCGGATCGCACATCCTCTGCAAGACCTTATCGAGAGCGCATTGGCTGAGAATGATGTTGATATCCGGAGCAAGGCCCTCGCAGTCGCCGTCTCCGTCCCACCAGACCTTCACGTCCTGGTCCATCCGGACCAGATGTCCGAAGTGTTTAGAAACGTGGTGCGCAATGCCGTTCAGGCGATGTCCAGAGGCGGGACCCTTCGCATCCATGTGTCTTGGGCTGAACATGGCAAGCAGATTCAGGTTGTCTTCGAGGACAATGGTCCTGGTATGACTAATGAACAGATTAAGGCGGCGTATAGCGGATTTGTCAAGACCCATACAGGGATGGGAGTCGGCGTGCTCATCGCGCGCCTTCTGACCGAGCTAAATGGGGGAGAACTGCAGTTGATCCCCCGCACGGGTGACGGTCTGCAGGTCATTGTGAAGTTGGAGGTTCAATAAATGGAGAACGCAATGGACGCACGAGTTCTGATAGTGGAAGACAGGCCGAGACAACTACGAGGCATCAAGGCTCTACTCGAAAATATCCCCTTGGAGGACAAAGTTAGGTGCGGTATCGGTACCTTCACTGTGGACACTGCCTCGGCAGCCGACGAGGCTCGCGAAGCGCTCTTTCGCGCAAAGACTGCCCACACGCCTTATGATATCATGCTTCTCGATTTGTCTTTGCCGTCTAATATGAATGTAACGCATGAGAATATCGAGGAAGGATTGCAGATCCTTGATGAGGCGATGAAAAATCGGACTTCGGAGGCCATTATCATCATCTCCGTATTCGATGATTATGCCCATGTCGCCCGTGCATTTATCCAGGGGGCCGTGGATTTCATAGCCAAGCCTTACGGTCTTGATGACTTACAGAGACGTTTCATCAAGTGCTGGAACAATCTGCTGCGAGAAAGGAGTCAGAGGATCATTGAAGATCGATTAAAGACGTTGTTCCCGCATGCAGAGGCTGGTTTGGCCTACCGGTTCGGGGTGTGTTTCTCGAAGTTCTTGCAGAATACCTTGCAGGGGGCGGAGCGAGTAGAACATGAACTCGGAAAACGGTTTGGGCTGGAACTGGATAGTGACACCTCCGAACCTTTAGCGAAGCACGTTACGGGTATTAAGGCTGCGATAAAAGAAGCGCGTGAGGAGTGGCAAGGCTTACAGGTGCCACTTGGTCGTAACAAGGGTGAACCTAGAGTGGAAAGCATTGAAGCACTCCTATCCGGATTGAGAGAAGATTTGGCACCGTGCCTCATCACAAAACAAGTTGGGGTTACAACCCCAACGTCGGGTTCCACGCAAGTTCTGAGTTTTGACGACGATGTGGCCGTTGTACTCAGAGAAATTATCGCCGGAGGCCTGAGTGAGCAAAACGACTCACCAAGGGAGAGTTCCACGATCAACGTCCAATTTGAGCAGTTAGAAAACCATATATGCATTTCCTTCACGGACACCTTCCCGCCGATATCCAGAGACCATGCTAGACTGATCAACGAGATGTACGGCATAGCGCCAGATCCAGGTTTTGGACGGATATGGGGATTATTGGTGGTACAGCATATCGCGTGGAGGGGCGGCGGAAGGCTAGAGGTTGACCCGCAAGAGAAAATGGGTAACATCATCAAGTATTACCTCCCGGTGCATAAGTAATGAATAGCATACTTCTCGTAGAGAGTTCGCCGCACGACGCGGCGCGGTATCAGGAGATCCTTGCAAAGGATGGTATCGAGACGAGTATCTGCACCTCGGGGGTAAAGGCGCTACAGACTCTGACGGCCACACAGGCGCAGGCCTATGCCGTGGCCATGGTCCTGTGGGAGATTCCGGGTATACCCTCCGGGTTTGAGTTGCTAGCCCAGTTGCGTCAGTCTTGGCGGCAGATGCCGGTGGTGGTGATCACCGGAACACTGGATGCAGACCTGGCGACACGGGCGCATGTCCTCGGTGCGAAAGATTTCCTGGAGAAACCCATCGAGGCCAGCGAGTTAAGATCCCGCATCGGGCGCCTTGTGGCGGCACAAGACCCGCTTTCACCGCTCGTGACCGAGATGCGTCAGAGAATTCTCGGGCGTTCGCCGGCACTGTTGTCCGTATTGCAGCAGGTAGCGAATGTCGCGACTCATGAGAAGCTGTGTGTACTCCTGGCCGGTGAATCAGGTACCGGCAAGGAACTCTTTGCAAAGGAAATCCACAGCCTTGGTCCGCACCCCAAGGCCCCTTGGATTCCGGTAAATGTGGCCGCAATTTCGGAACAACTGATTGAGAGCCATCTGTTTGGTCACGAGAAAGGGGCCTTCACCGGTGCTACGGAGCAACGAAAAGGATTCCTGGAAGAAGCCGGAGAAGGTGTCCTGTTCCTGGACGAGATCGGCGATCTCTCCCTGGACCTTCAGGTAAAGTTGAATCGGGCCATCGAGGCGCGGAAATTCCGCCTGGTCGGCGGGAAAGACGACAAGGACTTCAAAGCGCGCCTGGTGTGCGCAACCCACCGCGATCTAGCTACGGACGTCGAGCGGGGGGTGTTTCAACGCGACTTGTACTACCGGATCGCCGAGACCACGATTCATGTCCCACCATTGCGTGAGCGCGGTGAGGATATTGACCTTCTCATGGACCACTTCATGGCTGAGTTCAACAAGGAGACTGCTTTTCAGGTTCGCTTGTCACGCGAGGCACGGAGCATCCTGCGGAGCTACGCATTTCCGGGAAACGTGCGCGAGCTCAAGAACGTCGTGCGTGGCGGCGCCGCCCAGTGTTACAGTGGAGTGATTCTGCCACAGCACTTGCCGCTTCAAGAGATGGGCATTTTCCTTGGCGCAGAATCCAGTCTGGGAAGCCTCGACGACATCGGCTTCTGGCCGAAGTTGTTGTTCAGCCTTTTTCATGAGGATGCAGAGAAACAGGTGGTCCGTGCTTTTGATCGCCATTATCTCCGCTATCGATTAGATCAATCTCACCAGAACATCTCCCGAGCCTCCGCTGACGCTAAAATGGATCCCAAGACCTTCCGAAAGCGTTGGGAGGAGTGCGGTCTGCCCCCTCTCAAGACACGAAAGGACAATAGTTATGCATGACATCCGTCCAAGAATGCTACTTGGTGACGTGGATGATGGACGATACAAGTTCTTGTGTGACATTCTTAATACTGAGTTCCACATCTACAAAGTGGTGCGATGCATGACCTTTGATCAATTGCTTGGTTACCTAAGGGAACACACACAAAAGCTAGCGTCTCTTGGGCATGATGACCTCTATCCCGTGGTTATATTAGTTGCCGAGGGGCTCCTTCACTCTGGAACCAACCCCGTTCGTTTACCGCCAAACAAATACTCCGACATGGTATGCGGTTCTTATTCCGATGCGAAATTTCTTTATATCTCAAATATACCCGCTCCATGTACGGATCTGATCCAACGTGGAATACACAGCATGGTCATCTCTCCTAGTACGACACAATACAGCCATGAACAACGCGGAGAGGTTATGTGGGTGCTCGAGAATAAATTAACCTTAAAACGCTTGCCACGTGTCGACATTGTGAACTTCCCCACAGATGATGCGCTCTTGGCTGAGCAAGTTCGTTGTCTGAACGTCGATCGTAATCTGCAAAGTGGAATAACTTTATTAGGGCAACTAGTTGGTAAGTTTTACAATTCTGAGCGTGTAGAAGTATTTCGTCTAGGCCAAGGTGGATCGGGAGCGTCGGTATTCGGTATTGAACCGAAGAAGGGTGGTATGTCGCAGGGCAAACACGTCCTGAAACTCTGTCCTGGGAGATTTCGGTGGAAAATCGACGCGGAAGTGAACCAACATCTGCAGGCAAATCCTGAATTGGACACAGCCATGCGCCAACATGTCCCCGAACTACAACCGTGCCGCTATCCCCACTTGGAGGGATCGGAGTACATAGCTTCGTATTCGGGGTGGCACGCGATTTGCATGAGTTTTCTCGGCGCTGGCGATCTCGGCGCGGTTGTTGATCTGGAGACGATCCTGATTGGCGCACCGGACGAGTTGACTGACAAGGCCAAGGGAACGGATTTTGCCAAGAGGTTTTCTGACCTTGCTCAGGTACCTGTTGTACGATTTGAGCTTCTCGATGTTTTCATGCAGTGGTTGTTCAAGGAGTTTTATGACGAAGGAAGGAAAACGAATCGGAACTCAACGCCCACACGCATATGGGATGCGGAGGACGCTCCAGCAGAAGCCTATATCGCACTACCACCATACAAACTCCCCGCCCGAACAAAGGGATATATCCTCAGTTTCTTGGACAGCCGAGACGCCAGACTCGGCAAACGCTTCTTTGACTCTTGGGATACCGACTTGAAGGCCATCCGGGACCTTGTGGCCAAAGAACCGGGCCCACATGTCGGAGTTGCAGCATTGGATCGGGAACTAAACATGGTGTTGGGCCCGGCTCATGGCGACCTACACGCAAACAACATCCTGATGTGGCTTGAACATCCGGACCAGCCGTTCCTGATTGATTTCCCGTTCTACAGGAGGGAGGGAGTGCATGCCCTTCAGGATTTCGCGTCCCTTGAGGCATCTGTCACGTTCGGCCTGATGGACCGACAGATCAACGCTTCCCGTGAGGACCCTCCTGCGCTTGACTACACGCATACTCAGGTAGCGCTTTGGCGCGAGATGCAAGGGCAACTCCTCTCGGGCAGGTGGGAAAAACCAGCAAGCGTGTGGAATCGGAAGAAGAGCGCCGGAAATGTGAATCTTAGCTTTGAACTTGTGAATAGAATTCGTAACAGGGCGAAGCTCTTACAGGAGCGCCCGGTACCAGGCGTTGATGACCTGCCAAGTTTCGCTGATGAGTACTTTCCCGCACTCCTCTATCACACACTTCGCACCATCGGCTATCCTTCCCTATCGATTTTCAAACGGCTTCTCGCCGTATACAGTGCTGCTCGTATACTCGATCGTCTCCGCGCTTAACTCGCAGGGCATAGGTCATGTTTGAATATCTTTGAGATCTTGTCTTCATATTTTGTGAAGATATTTGTTCTTCAGGGACCTCACTACGGATCACCATCACCTTGATCATTCTCCTCTTTTCCTCCTGGTGCCTCATCTGTCTCCGCGATATGGACAGCGGCAAACGACGTAGTTCGCGACAGTAAGTGACTCCGAGGAGAGTGTGCTCGTGTAACAGTACGTCTAGTTTGGCTCAGCATTTCTCGGAAATGCTCCTTCGACACAAAGACCCCACCAGTGCACGCGAGAGGACAGGATAGTACATTCCAACGGCATTCCATCAAAGCCCTTGCCTTTCCAAAGCTCCTTTTCTTTACCTTATGGCAGGAGGGCTTTGTTAACCTTTGGGCTATGGACTGTTGTTTGGCTTCTTCCTTCAGTGCACTGCTTACGAGCATTGGTGTAGCATCTACCTCAAACCAACGCACCTCTCCGTTTTGCTTTTCGAAAAACCGTCTCTCTCCAGTCATATTTTCCGACTTGACAAAAAACCAACCCGTCTTGCCATCCTGAGTTGGACGGTTTTCCTTCCATTCGACGCATATTGTAGACGACATAACTAATTCTCCTTTTTTTGGTGCTTTAAACTTCATTCTGAATTGAGGAAGCATTTTTTATGCCCAACGCGATAGTTATATTCACGAAAAGATTAGCCAGTATCACAACTCTAGTCCTAACAATTGGTTACATGATAAAAAGGGAATTACAAATACCCAAACAAGAAGTCCATGAAAGAACGAATGCTGGGGAGTAGGCTCCACACAACTGAGTCACGACTCCCCGGTCAACCAGTCTTGGCCAGTGGCCACCATCGCTACTTAGAAAAGAATTCTAGTCAATTAACCCAAAGCCCACCTGTCATTGCGCCCCCTGGCCACCTTTATATGAAGAACCGTTTTTGTTGGCACAAGAAAACTGATTGCTTTCTTCAAAGAATTGTCACCAATAATTATAGCGGAATAACAACGTTTCGGTCGTTTTCTTCCCCACGGGTCCATTCTTTTCCGGGAATCAACGATTTAGCGGCGAATTGCGGATCGCTCAGGCCACAGGTCTGCACTTCGAGCCGATCCTCATACACCTTTACCTCGCGGTATTCCGAGGGATATTCCGGCATAGCGCCGGTGACCACATGCGTCAATCCAGCGGTGTGTTCTATATAGTGCATGTGCATGTGACCGGAAAAAACCGCTTTCACCTGGGGATAATCGTGTACCATATCCAGCAGCACCGCGGCGTTGTCAAGCGCGCCGCTGTCCTTAATGCCTGGCCGCCGTAGCCGCTCCGGGATCGGCATGATGGGAACATGCACTGCAATGATGGTGGGCAATGCATCATGCAGGCTAAGGTCCGTTTCCAGCCAGTCGAACTGATTGGGAGGGATAGCCCAGCCGGCCTTGTCCAGCGTGGCATCCAAATCCGCGGCGACGGAGGCCTCGCTAATGGGGCTCAAGGTCCCATCACTCCATTTCCACCACGGATCCAATGCGCATACGTGCAGATTCTTGTGTGAAAAGGAATAAAACGTGCTCGGTTCCGGCAAGCGGTCGGCAAACACATCGATGAACCAATCCCGCGAATCTTCTAACACGAAATCGTGGTTGCCACCCATGGGATAATAAGGAACGCCCAGCGAGTCCATCCGATCCCTCGCTTCCAACATCGCGGGATGCGTCTGCTTGCTGCATACATCCCCCGTGAGCAGGATGAAATCCGGTTGTAACACCGCCAAGTCCTTGCGCAGGCATGCCATCACATCAGGCATCATGCTGCATAAGAACCGGTTATTCCATTCGCCATCCCGCTGGCTCGCCAGATGCGGATCAGACAAATGCACAAAACGCCACATAAAACAATTCCCAATCCTGAATTAAACGATACCATACTCATTCAGGGATTGCCAATAGCGGGTATCGGGTGCCGGGTGCCGGGTTTCGAGTCCTTATGTCTCGCTATCGGCATCGGGAAACGGGAGAAGCAAATGCGGAACGTTAGAACTTTGGAGTGCGGGAGCTTGCTCCCGCTTTTTACTCCGGACCCCGATACCCGATACTCGGTTTGCGAAACGAGTTATCATGAATCTTCGATTCCCCCAGAAACCATGAAAATACCCTTTTGGGGGAATGGGAAACGAGCCCCGGGCCGTATTTTCAGAGCAGGGGGGATACTAGTCTGTAGATGCCGTTAGGTCTGGGAAATCTGGGACTGATAAGACCAATAGACCCGATAAGACCGGCTGGGCAAGAGGGAGGACGAGTGAGCGTGCATAATTAAGGGGAATGATGCCGGTGACGATTTTATAAACCGGGACAGAAGTTGTCTTCGGAGCCGGGGCAGGGATGGTAGGCGCCGGTGTTGAAGAATTGGATGAGGCGTAATAATTCGGAGAGGCCGATGGTCCAGTCGTGG
>ERZ795059.2761-NODE-2761-length-17758-cov-6.755296_pt1 | contig 17758 bp, 18 predicted proteins | sample MGYA00375143_ERZ795059 | MGnify/ENA primary metagenome ERZ795059 (study PRJEB30188, sample SAMN05720168) | activated sludge metagenome | isolation source: Anaerobic digester | place: USA | collected 2015-01-07 ... | reverse complement strand
AATAAGAACATTAAAAAAGATAGCGTCAGTTTAACCGGCGTGATCATTGCGATTTTACCGTTGAGACTATAGCTGTACAGCGCGGGGATTTTTTCAAGAAAGAAAAGTAATTGCGCGCCTAAGAATGCGGCGATGAAAGCAGGAATTCCAAATCGAAGGACAACGTGCCAAGCCACATATTTAAACAAAAGAATCATTTTTAGGATATTATTAAGAAGATGGACAACCGCTGTTAACGCGATCGCGGTATCAAGAGGAAAGAAAAAAAGAAAAACCGGCATCAGTATTGTTCCCAAACCAAATCCGGAAAAGAATGTTAGGAAGGACGCGCTTATCGCGGTTAAACAGATGATGAGGATTTCCATAAAGCCCTCTCTTTTTTATTTTATCTGTTATGGTGAGTTAAATATGTTTCTCGCCTTTGACCGCAGCGGCTTCCCATTTTCCCAGCCCGTCCATAACATCTTTAAAACACAATTTCGCTAAGTCATCGAAATTGCTTTCTAAGATGCGTTGAATGCGTCCAGGCTTAGAATAGAATTCGCGCATCGCCCATGCGCCTAAACGGCCTAAATCTTCAATACTTAAATGGTTGGTTGGAACGACCGGATGAAGAAAATCCCATTTGAGCATATCAATCTTATCGGGGTCGACCCAACCTTTTTTAATAACATCTTGCCAGATAGGCGATCCCGGCGGTGGCGTAAGATAGCCGACCCACATAACATCCGGGTCCACTTCATCCGCGAAGGCAAAACGGTCTTTGATGATTTTTTCTGTGTCATAATCAAAGCCGATCATAATATCTCCGACGATAGCAATATCATTTTTACGCAAAATTTCAATGGTTTTGTAGATTTGTTGGACGGTAATGCCTTTATCGAGCTTTCGTAGTTCATCATCACTGGCGACTTCAATGCCAAAAACGGCCATAAACATCCCGGCCTCTTTCATTAAAGGAATATCTTTTTCAAGCCTCACCCAGTCACTGGCGCAACCTAAACTGACCCATTTCATTTTAAGCCCACGTTTTATTTTTTCATGACAGAATTCTCTCACGCGGTCCGCTTTAAGGTTAAAATTGTCCTCTTGAATAACCATGACTCTTGTCCCGAGTTTTTCCAAAAGTTCGACTTCTTCAATAACGCGTTTGGCGGATTTACATCGCCAGCTTCTAAATTGATCTAACGCGCGAGGGTCATGTTCGCTCCATTCATAACAAAACGTACATCCATGGGTGCATCCGCGGGAAGTCACAATTTCGACAAAAGGTTTCCAATAAGTATGTCCCACATATTTTTCCATTGGGAAAAGATCATAAGCCGGCAAAGGTAACATATCTAAATTTTTAATGGATTCACGCACCGGGCCAAAGACAACTTTGCCGTCTTTTCGGCTCGCGAGTCCAGCGATGGTGCTAAAATCGGTTTTTTTCTTATTTAAGGCATCCATCAGTTCACTAAAAGTAATCTCTCCTTCTCCCATCACAACAAAATCAATGGCGGGATTTTTTTCTAAGGACTCTTTGCTTAAAAAAGAATACCATAATCCGCCGACGACGATGATTGTTTTAGGAAGGATTTCTTTAATGTATTGGGCGGTATCATTAAAATATTTTTGCACCGCAAATCCGCCGTAGGAATGAAGCACGTCGCCTAAGACAACAACTTCAGGAGCTTTTGTTTTGATGATTTGAAGCATCTCGTCTTTTTCAATGCCTAAAACTTTGCAGTCAAGCGCTTCGGCGGTAATTGTTTTTTGTTCTCTGGCATAAGCCGCCCAATGCGCGTGCATTTGATTGGGCGCGACGTGATGGCCGTGGGTGGCCCAGGAACCTAATTTTGGCGTAACAAAAAGTACTTTCATTTTCTTACAGCTCCTTTTTATTTTTTTCTTTAAAAGATTATTTTTAAAAGCATTGTGAGCATTTTATCTTGAGAGGTTTTTTTGTCAATATTTAAAAAGAAAAAAGAGTTTTTCTACTCGAAGAAACAAAACATTTTTTGCGAAAGGATATCCGCCATGATTTTAAGATTGTTTTCTTTAATATCAAAAATTTTTATGACTTCATTGTATTTGCTATATTGCGGACAGATTTTTTTTAGATTTTTTGGGATATCGTCAAAGAATTTCTGATTGATAATATTATGTGTAGCGTTGGGAAATAATGCCAGATAAAAAATGCCTGTTTCGACAAGATCTTGGAAAAAATGCGTGCCAAAAGAGATTTCGGGTGTGGCATTAGCGGTGGAAAATGCGATTTCTCCTAAAATAGAAATATGATTGATTTCCGCAAAATTAACCGGGACGCCTAAAGAAGGAGTCGAAGTCCCCCAGCGGCCAGGACCTAAAAGCATGGCAACTGTTTCTTCTTTGTTTTTAATCCCACGATTGATTTCTCCAATAGCGCGGGCGATTTCATATCGGTCTGATTGTGTGGGCAAAAGGCTGTAGGCCTTCGGGTCCACATAAATAATTTTATTGATATTTTGAGAAATATTCCCGCCTAAAAAATTTCCTTGTGATTGAAAAATAATTTTTTCTTTAGGAAGATTCTGGGGGATCGATACTTTGTTCCCTAATCCTTTTGTTTGTAATGGGCGGCATTGTAAAAGATTGATTTGAAGTTGGTCGGTTTTTTTTACATTAACAGTAAATTCGATATCCACGGGATAGCCATAAGCTATTTCTAAACAGGAAAGAATTTTCTGCATGGTTTTTTGAAAAGGTGTTTTGGATAAAAGATTGTCAAAAGTAATAACCCATGCGTCTTCTGCTTTTCCCATTTGCTGAAGAATTTCGGAAGCCGTTTCGTTTTTTGTTCCAAATAAAATTAGGTTGAGGTCTATATTCTTTTCTAAAAGTTCGGTTAAAGGAACTGTTTCAAAAATATTTTTTTTGACGTTAATCACGTCTATTTCATGTTGAGAAAAACGTTGGGCATTTTCTATGTCGGCAATCGGTTTTCGTAAAGGATCATCCAAGGCGACAATACGCGGATAATCGCCGTCCACGCGATTTACCGCGCGCGTTCCCATGCCCACAACAAGCCGTAACATGCCGGCTTTAGGATTAAGCAATTTATTCCAGACAAAGATATTGTACGAAACGCCAACGCCCGCCATATCAGGGAAAAAATACTCTTGATGGTATGCGCCAGAAACACGTTGGACCAATAACGCCATTTGTTCGTCCATTTGGTCAAGCCCGCGTTGTAATCGATAAGCTAAAGCATCTTCATTCATCATAGAGGCGTAGATTTGTCGCACGGCATGGACAAATTGCGCGTAACGCTCTTCGGGCGTTCCTTGATTGACTAAAAAAATGCTGTCATATTTGCCGGCGAAGGCGTTACCGTAGCTGTCTTCTAATAAACTGCTTGAACGAACGATAATCGGCGACTGTCCGAAATATTCAATCATTTGCTGGAATTGTTCCTTGATTTCCTCCGGGAAAGTGCCGTGTAAGAGTTTTTCTTTTAATTGACGCGCGACTTCAAAATAGCCTTCTTTCGTGCGTTGTTCCATGCGCGCTTTCCACCAGCCGTTTTCAACGATATACGTATAAAAAACATCAGACCCAACATAAAAAGAATCATGTGGTTCAAAAAGTTTTTTTGTTTTAAGCGACTTTTCTTTTTCAAGAATCGCGCGGGCTAAAAGCATGCCGGCTGTTTTTCCGCCGACAAAGCCTGTGCCAATCATTTTTGATTTGACATTAAGAAAATCTTCTAATTTAAAATATTTTTTAGCTAAGCCAACCATTTTTTCATCTCGAGCGATTAAAATGCGGCAGATCTGGTCCATCATCTCTTTGATTTTTTCATGGGATGTATTTTTTTGGCCGCAAAGATCTTCTGCTTTTAAAAAAAGCTGGTCCCAATAATCCAATTTCCTTTTTGGGCTTTTAGTCCCGCGTTTAAAAATATTAGAAAAAAGTTTTGCGGTGTCCACGCTGTTGGCGATAGGAACGAATTGATTTTTCTTTTTGATGTGCGGCAAAAACATGGTCGGAGAATAGCGATTCCATACCTTTAACGGGTGAACATAATAATTTCCGCCGTAGAAATAGGCATCAATTAACAGTTGGGTCGTGTCACGAATACGCGCAACAGTTTTAAAGGAATGGTTATTGCGCAGAAGAGAAAAATAGGCGATCGTGTCTAATTCGAAAAGAAACGGACAGGTGATTTTAAAAAAGTTCCCGATCATTAAATCATTCGACCAGGCCGAAAGTAAATCGGAGAGACAATCAAAAATATAAAAAACGCCTTTTCCTTCTTTTTTAATAATACTGTTGAGTTCTGAAGAGAAAGATTCAAAGCCGACCGTCGGATCTAAATCATAAATGGTTATGGCATCGTTTTTTTCTAAAATCGGTTTATGTTGGGCAAAGCGGATATAGACAAGCCGTCGTTTGTCTTCTAAGGATTTCTTGATAAACGGTTTGACAAAATCGATGTAATGGTTGATATCATCAATTTGCCAGACAACATTGTCCCCCAATTGAAGACCTGTAATAACTTTATCAAATGCCTTATCTCCGGAACTTATCATGTTGTAGGTCGCTTTCTTTTTATTCTTTTTGCAAAATGAATGGCTTGTTTAGGACAAACACGGATACATTCGCCGCATTTTAAACAATCACGGTGGTCCATCTGCCGTTTTTCATCTCGTCGAATAATTGATAATTCCATCGGGCAAGTTTTTTCACATAAGAGGCATTTAATACATCGTGAATCATCAACTTCAATGATTTTTTTCCCTGGCCCTAAGGCATATTGCATCGTCCCCATCGGACAAAACGCGCACCAGCTTCGTGCTCGCCAGATGAAAGATAAGCCAACTCCGATGAGTGTTGTGATAAGACAAATAAACCAAAATACCCTTCCCCAATGATAAATATCGGATGGATTTCGGGATATTTGAAAAATCATTAAACCCATTAAAAGGATCATGATAATAATGCGAAATGGCATTCCACGAAGAAAAACAGGAACATGTTTTTTGGGTGAAATCGGGGCTATAATCCTGTCATAAAATCCGCCGCGTGGACATAAATTGCCGCAGACAAACCGTCCGTTAATAAATCCTCCGAAAAATCCCATAATCATGACAAGTGGAACGCTTAAACCAAGCAAGGGGAATTTCCAGCCAAAAATAATTACAGAAAGGACAATAGGCGCTAAAATCCATTGAAGGCGCGCGTGGTTATTTAAAGGTTGTTTTAGCATGAGGATATAATTGTTATTTTGATTTTTTTCGGATTTCTTCTTCGACTTCTTCTTCCCCTTTTTTGTAGAATTTTTCTTCATCTGGGGCAAGCTCTTTTAAAAGTCGTAAAAATTCTCCGGCATGCACGCGTTCTTCATCCGCGATGTCTTTAAGAACATCTTTGGCCAATTTATGATCGGTTGATTCAGCGAGTTGCATATACATCTGAACTGCTTCATATTCCGCCGCGATCATAAAACGAATAGCGCGAATAAGTTCTTCTTTGGTGATTCTTTTATCTTTGGCTAAACCTGAAAATGGGTTGGCAAATTCTGGCATAAAATTCTCCTTTTTAGAAAGGCATTGTTGAAATTTGTTTTAGAATATTTTTTCTGTCGGCGTCTGTGATTGTTGGCACAGCAAAGAAAAATTGATGGGAGATGATTTCCATCCCGCAAAAATTGAAAATACCATTTTGAAAGGTTTTACTGATAGCGTCTTTAAATCCATATTGGACGTATTGATCTTGCGTCTCACCGGTTGTATTAAGGATAAAAACTTTTTTTCCTGTAAGAAGTCCTTCAATACCTTTTTCGCCTGCGCGATAAGCAAAGCCATAAGAAAAAACACGATCAATATAACCTTTAAGAATCGCGGGCATCCCAAACCACCAAATAGGGTGAATAAGAATGATTCTATCAGCGGATTTGATATAATTTTGTTCTTCGACGATATCAAGAGGAATTTTTCCTTCTTTAAATCCGATAAAATCAGATCCTTTTAAAATAGGATCAAAGCCCAAGGCATAAAGATCGCGGATTTCAAAAGATTTGTCTTCTTTCGTAAGTTTTGAGATAACAGCGTCTTTAATGGCGTTATTAAAACTTTTTGGGTTTGGGTGAGCATAAATAATGAGATATTTCATTTTTTTCTCCTTTTTTATCCTAAGGCGACATCTAAGATCATCATGATTAAAAATCCTAACATGACGCTTAATGTGGCTAAATCGGTATTATTATTTCGTTGTGATTCGGGTAAAACTTCTTCAACAACGACGAACATCATAGAACCAGCAGCAAACGCTAAGGCGTAAGGCAATAATGGTTTGATAAAAAATACAGCTATCGCGCCTAATATGGCGGCTAAGGGTTCCACTGCCCCAGAAAATGAGCCCCACCAGAAACTTTTTAATCGGGACATCCCTTCGCGTCGTAAAGAAGCAGAAACAGCAAATCCTTCTGGGATATTTTGAATGCCAATACCAATAGTTAATGTTATGGCCGCCGTAAGGGTAATAGATGATAATTCTGATGAAATAGCGCCAAAGGCCACGCCAATGGCTAATCCTTCCGGAATATTATGAAGAGTTATTGCTAAAATAAGAAGAATGCTTCGTTTCCAGGATGTTTTAATCCCTTCGGCTTCGGATGAGGGAAACCCTAAGTGTAAATGCGGAAGGATTTTATCAATAATTTTTAAAAATAAAACCCCTGAGGTGAATCCGATGGCCGTTGGGAGCCATTTCATTACGCCTAAATGTTCAGACATTTCAATCGCCGGAGATAATAAAGACCAGAAGCTCGCCGCGATCATAATTCCGCCGGAAAGTCCGAGCATCGAATCCATGAGTTTTTGTTTAAATGCTTTTGTGGCAAAAATAACAGCGGCGCCTAAACTTGTCAATCCCCAGGTGAATAATCCCGCAAGAAAGGCTTGAGTAAAAGGATGAAAATTTTCAAACGTCATAACAATTATTTTTTGGGATTTTTATAATATGCGATAGAACTAAAATGTGCTAAGACTTCTTGATGTTGATTATAAATTTTCCCGCTATAATTTCCTAATCGACGGCTTCGGGAGTCTTCTTTGACTTCCGCGTAGAGATCATCGCCAAGTTTCCCCGCTTTTATATAATTGATATTCGCTTGAATGGCCAGGCCTGTTTCTCCTGTTGTATTGGCCGCAAGCGCAAAGGCAAAATCCGCGAGGGAAAACATCACTCCTCCGTGGGCTAAATCAACTCCGTTAAGAAAATTCTTTGTTATGGTAAGCTTCACTTTGGCGTAAGCGTCTTTGACTTCTACAATTTCAGCGCCTAAATGTTTGGCTAATTTATCTTGATAGGCAGGATTTTCCATATTAGATCTCCAAGACTTCTTTATCGGAAAGAACTTTAAATCCTTTTTTCTCTAATAATTCTTTCACATGGTCTGCGTTTTTTACTTCAATAAAAAAAACAGCGCCTTTAATGGTTTCGGCGGCGAATCCATAAGCGTCTAAGATGTTGACATTGTCCTCAGGGAAAATTCTTAATAAACTGAATAATGATCCAGGTTTATCGGCCAAAACAATAGCTAAAACATCTTTTTGTTTACAGGCAAATCCTTTTTCTTGAAGCGCTAAGACAGCTTCATTGGGTTTATTGACAATGAGTTTCACAAGCCCGAATTCTCCTCGATCTTGAATGGCCATTGCGCGAATATTAATCTGGGCATGCGCTAAGACTTCGGTAATCGATTGAATGCGTCCAATTCTGTTATCGACAAATACATTGATTTGTTTCGCCATGGTTTCCCCCTATATTTTTTCTCGTGCATCAACAACACGTTTTGATTTCATTTCAAAAGATGGTAAACTTCCTGGTTCATGCAACTCAACAACCGGATTAAGGACAATGCTGGAACGCAAAAGTTCTTTAATGCGATTTTTTAATTTTTCTAAATCTTCCAAATCGCCGGCAAATAGTTTTGAATAAATTTCCACTTTAATGATGAGTTTATCTAAAGCCCCGTCTTTCGTTAAATAAAGTTGATAATTATTCCCTACTTCCGGGACGTTCATAATAATTTGTTCAATTTGCGACGGGAAGACATTAACGCCATTAATGATGAGCATATCATCGCTACGTCCCATAATCCGTGAAATACGTCGGTGCGTTCGTCCGCAGGCGCATGGACCAGGAATGATTCGCGTAAGATCGCGCGTGCGGTAACGTAAAATAGGTGTTGCTTCGCGTTTGAGCGTTGTCAATACTAATTCGCCGTCTTCTCCTTCTTTGACGAGCTCTCCTGTTTCGGGATTAATAATTTCTAAAATGTAGGAATCTTCCCAGAGATGAAGTTCTTTTTTAAAGACACATTCAAAGGCAACGCCGGGACCGTTCATTTCGCTTAAGCCATAGGAATTATAGGCGTCGATTTGAAACGCATCTTGGATTTTAAGTCGTGTATTTTCTGAATAGGGTTCTGCACCTAAAAAGACTTTCTTTAACGAAAGATCTTTTAAGGAGAATCCTTCTTCTTTAATTTTTCCGGTTAAATGAAACATATAACTTGGGGTCGCGTGAATCACGGTTGTTTTAAAATCTTTCATGAGTTGCAATTGACGAAGTGTGTTGCCGGAACCTGATGGAATAACCAAACATCCTAATTTTTCAGCGCCGTAATGAAACCCGAGCCCGCCGGTAAACATACCGTAGGTCATCATATTTTGAAAAACGTCTGTGTTGGTAACACCGCAGGCGGTCATGGAGCGAACAAGTAAATCTGTCCAATTGTTTAAATCATTTTGCGTGTGATAAATAACGGTTGGAATTCCCGTTGTGCCGCTGGAGGTATGAATGCGCACCACGTCTTTCATCTCTGTTGCTAAAAGCCCGTTAGGATAACAATCGTGCAAATCATCTTTAACGGTAAAAGGAATTTTATGCAGGTCTTTCAGTGATTTTATATCTTTGCCCGATTTAATTCCGATTTTCTTGAGGCGATGTTGATAGAATTGTGTTTTAAGCGCTTGGTCAACGCTTTTTTGAAGCTGGTTTAATTGGAAATCTTCGAGACGCTTTCGTTCTAAACATTCAATTTCTTTATTATGGAATGGAATGGCTTGGCTCATAGTCCTTGAATATCCTTTTTCCCAACGATGCGGATGTTATTTTTAGTTAAAGAGCTGATAGCTTTGTCCGGATTATCAAAACGAAATACCACAATCGCTTGATTGACATTTTTTTCGACGAAGGCATACATATATTCGACGTTAATGTCATTATCGATAAGGATTTTTAAGATTTGCGAAAGTCCTCCTGGAACATCTGGAACTTCGACAGCTATTATTTCGGTAATATTCGCTACAAATCCATAGCTTTTTAATGTTTTAACGGCCTGCTCTGGTTTATTGACGATCATGCGCAGGACGCCAAAGTCTTCATTCTCGGCAATTGTTAAGGCCTTAATATCAATGTCGGCTACGCCAAGGGCTTTGGTCGCGTCGTAAAGTCGTCCCTTTTTATTCTCGAGAAAAACAGATACTTGTGTGATTTTCATAATGACTCCTTCATAGTTAATGAACACTTGCGCCCTACCTCTTCGCGCAAGGTGTAAATTGCCTGTTAATGAACACTTGCGCCCTACCTCTTCGCGCAAGGTGTAAATTGCCTGTTAATGAACACTTGCGCCCTACCTCTTCGCGCAAGGTGTAAATTACCTGTTAATGAACACTTGCGCCCTACCTCTTCGCAATGTTTTTTCTATAAACTTCTTTTATCAATCACGCGTTTTGCTTTTCCTTCGCTGCGTTCAATGGTTTTTGGCTCAACCAAACGGACTTTAACGCTTACGCTTAAAACTGATTGAATTTCTTTCGCGATCTTTTTTTCAAAATTCTGAAGATTTTTCACTTCATCCGAGAAGAAAGATTCGTTAAGCTCGACTAAGACTTCCAATTCATCTAATCCTTTCTCGCGCGTGACAACGAGTTGATAATGCGGTTCCGTTCCTTCAGTGTTCAGAAGAACTTCTTCGATTTGCGATGGAAAAACATTAATACCTCGGACAATAATCATATCATCCGTGCGACCTAAAATTTTACTGATGCGGGGCGATGTGCGTCCGCACTGGCATTTTTCATGATTTAACGTGACAATATCGCGCGTGCGATAGCGAATGAGAGGCATGCCGGTTTTTGTGATGGTCGTAAAAACTAATTCTCCAGGAGTTCCATTGTCTGCCGGTTTATTGGTTTTTGGATCAATCACTTCAGGATAAAAAACATCTGACGCTACGTGTAAACCAGATTTGTGCTGACATTCATTAGCGACACCGGGCCCGATAATTTCAGATAATCCGTAGATATCCAGCGCGCTTATGGCCCATTTGTTTTCAATTTCTTTACGCATGGCCTCGCTCCAGGGTTCTGCGCCCAAAATACCGATTTCCCAGCTGTTCTTTTTTGTATCTATTCCCATTTCTTTCGCTGTTTCCGCCATATAGAGTGAATACGACGGCGTGCATGCAAGAATTCTGGGCTTAAAATCTTGAAGGATTTTTAATTGTCGTTTGGTTTGGCCGGATGAGCAAGGAATAATCGTTAATCCTAATTTCAGGCTTCCGTAATGAAATCCAAGCCCGCCGGTAAATAATCCATATCCGTAAGCGACTTGAATCATATCTCCGGGAATAGCTCCCGAACAGCATAAGCATCGCGCGACGACTTCTGCCCATAAATCAATATCTTCTTTAGAATATCCGACGGTCGTCGGGTTTCCTGTTGTTCCGCTTGAAACATGAATTTCTTGGATGTCGCGAAGATTTTTAGATAAAAGCCCAAAAGGATAATTATCACGCAAGTCATCTTTTATTGTAAACGGAAGTTTTGTAATATCGTCAATGGATTTAATATCTTCTGGGGAAATGCCATGTTGAGCAAATCGTTTTTGATAAAAGGGTGCGTTTTTATAAACGTAAGAAATTGTATTTATGAGCCGTTCAGATTGAATCGTTTTTAATGCTTTCGCATCCGCGCACTCTATTTTTTCATTAAAGATCATTTTTGTTCTCCTGAGTGTTTTCCTTTAAGAAAAAAGTTTTTATTTTCTTCTTGGGCATATTTAAAGGTTTGATTTAAGGCGTTTAGCCAATGTTCTGTTTTAATCGGCAAGAATGCGGATAAAACACCTAACATAAACGTATTTAAAAAAAGTTTTTGTTCGCCGACGGCTTCTTTGGCTTTTGCTAAATACGGAAATAAATCGATTCCGTCTTTTTTAAGCTGATGAATAAGCCGAGGGTATTCTTCTTCGTGAAGGCAAATTAAAATGTCCACTGTTCCATCGGCAGGTAAAGGCGAAAAAACTTTTTTCCCGAATCGAATGTAAGATTCAACAGAGCCGCCACGTTGCGACATTCCGTGGACTTCGGTTTTCTTAACATGATACCCCGATAAAAGCGCGGCTAATCCGCAGACTTCGGAAGCTTTGACGTTTCCTTGTCCGCCGATACCGTATAACACGATTGATGTGACGTTGTCATCCTTCATTTTTACCTCCCCACTCCCGGGGTGGGATTGGTGAAAGTTTTAGGGTGCATTTTTTGTTTCATTAAGATGCAGGGTTTTCGTACGATAATAACGGATAAATTGTTTTCATCTAATCTTTTGCGTAAAATTTCTTCAAAATCATTCACTTGTGCCGGATCAATAACATCTATAGAGTCTGCCCCGCATACCTCACAAATTTTTTCTAAACTTAATTGTTTAGTTTCTTCTTGTTTAAGTGTTTTTCCTGTCGCGGGATGGGGCTGTCCACCCGTCATTGCTGTTGTTGCATTATCTAAAATTAAAATGACGCCTTTTGTTTTATTATAAGCCGCGTTAATGAGTCCTGTAATCCCTGAATGAACAAAAGTAGAATCGCCAATGACGCCCACCACCTTCTTGTTTTGAATGGATTTACTTAAACCTTCCTGAAAAGTTACGCCGGCGCCCATACATAAACACGTATGAAGTCCATTAAATGGCGGTAAAGTCCCTAGAGTATAACAACCAATATCGCCGGCGACAATAACATCGAATTTTTTTAATGTGTTAAAAACAATTCTATGCGGGCATCCTTTGCATAATTCTGGAGGACGATTAACAAGAGGTTTATCTTTTTTGGTTTTTCCAGCAACAATTTGCGGGATATGATCGGGCTTCATTTCTCCGATATGAAAAGACGCATCACGGCCATAAACTTTTAAACCCAGTCGTTCGCAATTATTTTGAATAAATGGTTCTAATTCTTCCAAAACAAAAACCTTTTTAACTTTTTTGCAAAAATCGCGGACCTTCTTTTCTGGGAAAGGATAGCTTATTGATAGTTTTAGATAAGAGGCGTTCGGATAATATTCTTTCGCATAAAGATATGTTACGCCGCTTGTGATAAAGCCGAGTTTTTTATCTTTGACTTCCATTTTATTAAGCGGGCTATTTTCGGCGAATTTTTTTAATTTTAATAAGCGGTTTTCGAGTTCGATATGACGCATCATGGCATAACGCGGAATCATGACGTATTTTTGCGGATTAGGCGTAAAGTTTTTTATGGGGACATCTTTTCTTTCTTGAATTGTCACGTTTTCTTTACTATGACAAATACGGGTTGTCATGCGGAAAATAACAGGCGTGTCAAACTTTTCGCTAATTTCAAACGCTTTTTTAATAAGTTCTTTTGTTTCTGATGGAGATGACGGTTCTAAAAGCGGCATTTTACCGACGCGTGCGAATAACCGATTATCTTGTTCATTTTGAGAGGAATGCATTCCCGGGTCATCACAGGTTACAATAACAAATCCTGCGTTAACGCCAGTGTAAGCGCTTGTCATAAACGGATCCATAGCGACATTTAAGCCGACATGTTTTCCAATATACATCGACCGTTTCCCGCCAATAGATGCCGCGTAAGCGATTTCAAAGGCGACTTTTTCATTAACGGACCATTGAGAGTCAATTTCTTTAAATTGAGATAAGAATTGTGTGATTTCAGTAGAAGGTGTTCCGGGATATGCTGCGGAAAATTCTAATCCAGCTTCATAAGCGCCGTAGGCTAAGGCTTCATTTCCGGAAAAAAGAACGGTTTTTTTAGTAGCCATGATGGATAATAAGGAATAATTGATTTATTGATTGAAAAAAAGGTTAATCATTGTTATTTTAATGAATATAAAATTTAAAATATATTATCATAATTTTTATAAATTCAAACAATTTTATTAAAGGAGGTTATTTATGATTATGTTTTTTTTGTTTCTTTTTATGGCGGGTATGATTGGTATTGGTATTTGGGGAATGAAGAAAACCTCAAGTATTGGGGATTTTTTCTTAGGCAATCGTAGTATTGGCCCGTGGATTTCTGCTTTTGCGTATGGAACAACCTACTTCTCTGCTGTTTTATTTATTGGATTTGCTGGAAAATTAGGCTGGGATTTTGGACTAAATGCTGTTTGGATAGGATTAGGAAATGCTTTTATTGGCGCGTTAGGTGCTTGGTTTGTTTTAGGTCGTCGTACGCGTATTATGACAAAAAATTTAGAAGCTATGACGATGCCGGAGTTTTTGCAAGAGCGTTATCAGGGGCGATTTATTAAAATGATCAGCGCGATTATTATTTTTATTTTTCTTCTTCCGTACACAGCTTCTATTTTTAAAGGATTGGGATATTTATTTGAAGTTTATTTTAAAATTCCGTATGATCAAATTCTTTTATGGATTGTTGTTATTACAGGGATTTATCTTGTTTTAGGTGGATATTTCGCTATCACACTTACGGATCTTCTTCAAGGGAGTTTGATGATCTTTGGCGTTGTGGCTATGGTTATTATTTTAGTTGGGAAAGCGAATCTTTTAGCTTCTGGGGATCTTATCTCTTTTATTCAGCAAAAATACGCACAGCATATCCCTTTAGAAAAACAACCGAATATTTTACAATTAGCGAGTTTGGTTTTTATGACATCTTTCGGTGTTTGGGGCCTACCACAGATGGTTCAGAAATTTTATGCGATAAAAAATGAGAAGGTTATCAAAACAGCCATGCTTGTGACAACGATTTTTTCTTTAATTATTGCTGTTTCTGCGTATTTTATTGGTGCTCTTTCCCATGTTTTTTATGAAGCCCTTCCTCTGGTGGATGGAAAACCAGCGATTGACCGTCTTATTCCAGATTTATTAACAAATTATATTCCTTCAGGGCTTATGATTCTGATTCTTCTTTTGATGCTTTCTGCTTCTATGTCGACATTATCTTCTTTGATTCTTGTTTCCGCATCAGCGGTGGCGATTGATCTTTACCAAGGGCATGTTAATCCGAAGGCGTCTAAAGAAAATTCTCTTTTTATGATTAGATTTCTAAGCGCTATTTTTATTGCCTTAGCGTATTTTATTGCTAAAAATCAGTTTTCTTTAATTGTGACTCTTATGTCTTTATCTTGGGGCGCTGTGGCAGGCGCGTTTATGGCGCCATATTTTTATGGTCTTTATTGGAAGAGGACAACTTTATGGGGAGCGAAAGTCGGTATGATAACAGGATTAGGTTTAGCTGTTGGATTATTCTTCCTTTGGGGGCCAGCTAAATCACCTTTAGCTTCAAGTATTGCAATGATTGTCCCTTTTATTGTTGTTCCTTTGGTAAGTTTATTTACGAAAGCTCCATCAAAACAGTTATTAGAAAAAGCGTTTAAGGATGTTTAAACAAAAAAACCGTAAACGAACCTGTGTGGTCCGTTTACGGTTTAGTATTTTGTTTGCTTATTGCTTTGATGTTGTTTGTTGAGTATTAAGATACTGCCCTAATTTAGCCCAAGTTTTTTTACCTACTTTTCCATCCACACTTAAACCGTTTTGTTCTTGAAATTCTCGAATGGCTTTTTTCGATTTTGGCCCGATTTTTCCATCAATAGCGCCTTGATAAAATCCAGCATTTTGAAGGGCTTGTTGAATTTGTTCATCACTTGGCTTTTCAATAACCATTGTGGCGCTAGGATTAGGGTCTTTTAAAAGTAATTGAGCGGCAGTGCCTCGGGGTTCTTGTGTCAGAATTTCATCTTCTGATTCTTCATCTAAAATAATGATTTCTTGATTCTTAGATAATTCATCTGGGGAAGTCATATCTGTTGGTTTATTGCGGCCGCATCCTGCAATAAAAATGATCATTCCCGCGATAATTATCAAGTAAAACTTTTTCATCCTTTCCTCCTTCATCCTCTTTGTAAAATTGTATATAAAAATTTTTGATTATTTATTTCTGCTGTATTAATTTCTCACTATAGGAGAAGGGCTTTCTTTTGTCAATGTGTTTCAAGATAATTTATGGCTTAAGGTTAAGAACGCGCCAAACAGGCCAGTCCAAAGATAAAGCCCCTCCAAAATAAGTGTTAATGCTTGTTAGAATATAGTCCGGATTTTTTAATAAGGAAAGTGGAATCCGTAGTGTTATTGTTTTAGCTTTTCTTTTCAATTCAACCGAACGGACCGAAAGCCGTTTATTTTGATCTGTAATTTTATAACGCAAGGAACCGAAGCGAATACGAATCTTGGGCATTGCGACAAAGGATGTATTTTTTTTATAGCCAAATAAAGATAAGCCGATACCAACATTTTTTCCTAATGGCCGGGATAAATGAATAGTGAAAATGATATTCCCATCATCTATTTTTGTGTAAATGCCTTTGATGCCTACGAAAGAGACGCGTTGTTTAAAAAGGAGTTCTCCGTCCGGAGATAAAATGTCTTGTTTTTTTTCTGAAAGTGCGACATCTTTAAAATCTCCGAACAGTTCATTAGGCCTGACAAAAGAAAGTAAATATTTTTTGCTGGAATTATATTGGGATGTATGGCGTTTTAGCGCTTTTTCTTTTTTGTTCATTTCTTGAGGCGTTAGGCTGTGGAATTTCCAGAGAATCTGATCTTTTAAGATATCCGGCGGAGTCAAATCAATATTAGGATGATGCCCCGGCGGTTGAGGCCATTTTTGAAAGTGAATCGGATAAGGATATATTTTCGGTTTAAGTTAAAGAGTGTCTTCTAAGTTCCATAATGCGACACGCGTAAAAAGATATAAAGCTCGATGATCTAAATTATGATCCGCAGGATGAGAGACAAATATTTTTGTTGGTTTAAATTCTTGAATAATGTTTGCGATATCTTCAAGGATATCTTCTCCTTTATAGGAAGCTTGCGGACGATAGGCGTTTTGATAAGGCACCTGTTTGGCTTTTGTTAGAATGCCTTTAATAGGCGGGCGATTTTTCCCCCAATGAGAAAGCCAAATATCCATCGTTCTAAAATCAGGATAACCCAAAAAAATGAGATTTTCTTTTTTTACCCCTAACTTTTGAGCGGCGTTAACCGCTTCTTGATAACGCACTAAACCCATGGTTTGAACAGATTTTGGCATAAAGACAAAATGTTTTTTATAGGTTAAAAATGACCATTGATTATTATCCCCATAGGTAAGAAAAACAATTTTGATAGGAATTTTTTTTGATAATGTTTTTTGGATAATACCGCCACAGGCAAGAATTTCATCATCCGGATGCGGCGCTAAAATAATAATACGATCTTTCGAGGATAATTTTAAAATGGTTTCGTCGATCAATAAAGGCGGTTGTTGTTTTTCTTGATAATTTTTGAATAAAACAAAAGCGAGGGCGAATAAGAGAAAAAATAAAATGATTTTTTGTTTTGTTTGTTTCATCTTTTATACTGCCCGTCCTAAAATATAATAAGAGGCGTTTTTCTTTAAATGATTTTTTAAATAAGAACGATGTCCTTGAAACAATATCATAAACCCGCATTTTTGAAAGAATTCTTTCGCATTTTCTGACATCGTCCCTAAGTGGACTGCGGAGATATTATTTTCTTTTAAAAAATTTAAATAATGGTTGATAAGACGCTCTCCTATTTTCTGTCCTCTGAAATCTTGAGCGATATTAATATGAAGCAAGGCAGGATATTTTAAGGAAAAATCAGGCGCCAGGAATTCTCCTTTCACCAGGCTTTGGAGCAAATTTCTTAAAAAAATAAAAGTATTTTTTTGAAAAATAATCCCGCTTAAAAGAGTTTTTTTAAATAATTGAGGAAAGATTTTTTGTTTAAAGATTCCATTCATCTTTTGAGCGTTTTTTGTTCCTATAAGATACCCGACGATTTTTTCGTTTTCTTCTGCCACAAAACACGATTCGGGCTCGTAGTCCGTAAAATAAACCGTTAAGGCGTCCGCCAGAATTTCTTTATCATCAATAAAAAGCTGATACGGAAGTCCTAAAAAAGCCGTGTTGCAGGCGATTTGTCGTAGAGCGTCTCTGTCTTTTTTTTCGAAAGCACGCAGGATCATTTTTAGCGGGAGGCCTTTGTTTGAAAATACTTGAATGCCGCAGAGAATAAAAAAACGATTGCGGATAAAAGAATAATAGTCGCGCCTGAGGGAATATCTAACCAATAAGAAAGATATAATCCGCTTAAGGTTAAAATCAGGCTTAAGGCCATAGAGAGAAACATCATTTTCCCAAGACTGTTGACGTATTGTTTGGCGATAGCTGAAGGAATCGTTAAAAGTGCAATAACAAGGATTATTCCGACGATGCGTATGAGCATCACAACAGTTAATGAGATTAAGCTTAAAAGAAGAAGATAAAAAAAAGTTGTGGCTATGCCTGAAGCTTGCGCATATTCTTCATCAAAAGAGATTGCCAAGAATTGAGAATAAAATAAGAGGATATTCGTTATAATAAATAAATTCAGGA
>ERZ795059.2760-NODE-2760-length-17764-cov-5.733187_pt1 | contig 17764 bp, 15 predicted proteins | sample MGYA00375143_ERZ795059 | MGnify/ENA primary metagenome ERZ795059 (study PRJEB30188, sample SAMN05720168) | activated sludge metagenome | isolation source: Anaerobic digester | place: USA | collected 2015-01-07 ... | reverse complement strand
CACTTCAGATTCAGTTAGTATTTGACTCCTCAATCCGAGTTGCATCGGAATATTGTATATCCTCTGAAGTCCAAGCGTTTCGGTCATATAGCCAAATGTTATTGGAACGAGATCTGGAATCACAGCTTTAACGACATAAATATCAAGTCCAGCCTCTTTAATTTCGTCACAAGTTATATCTTTAAGAAAGATTTGAAAACCTCTTTCCTCAAAATATGCAACAATTTCTTGCAACGAATTAACTCTGACCGAATCCTGCAAGTTATATTGTTCTTTTCCATCAAAGAAGAAGTTGAGTTTATTTCCATTTTCTGGAATCAAATAGAACATTTCGTGATCCAGTGGCATATCTATCTCCCTTGGATTCAACTCTATAACTTCTTGATTTATCCTACTCCAAATTGTTTGCTCCAGTTCCTGAAGCGCCTTATCACAAGCATCTGAAAACTGCTCATGACACGAAGCACCACAGAAGAAATAGGGCTTTTCACCATTTTTATTTCTGGCAATAGCCATTGCAACTGGAAGTAGATCTAGGGTTAGATTCAGCAAGCAAACTTCAAAACCACACTGTTCAATCTTGTCTATTGTTATTTGCTGACTCTCGTTAAGAAGAGACTTTTTTACGATAGGTGGGCTCATGCGATTAAGCCACCATATCATTATTGCATCTCTCTCAACAAGTTCTCGAATCCCAGAAAAAGCTGCCTCATTAAAATCAAAATGAGCTGCTGCACCATTGGTACTCGCCCAGAATAGAGATTTTCCTCCAACAAAATCAGAATGGCAAAAACAATACCATATATGACAAGCTGGGATTAACCAAGCCTTTCCATCGCCATCCAATATCTCCGTCCATAAATCTTCATCTCCTTTCTGAAAATTTCTTAGGTCATGAATTTGTTCAAACTGACTCTCCAAGTAGCGAGCAAGTCTGTTGGGATCAATAACCATTTCGTCAGCAAAATCCAGTATGTTTGCCTTTACCAAATCCGTTGGTCTTTTTCTGCAACAATATCTTTCCAGCGTTTCCATTATCGCTTTTCCGCAAGCTCCCTCATGTGTGTCTCCTGCACCAAGCTGGCTGTCATTCACAGCTTTTCCATTTATATCGGTCAGCACATGCATCACATGAAAAAACTTTTTGCCGAGATTAAATGGCTCCGAATCTATTTTCATCTCCTGTACACTTGAGATGAGACTGAAATCATTAATTGCTTGGAAAATGAATTTCTTCCAATGCCCATTTGCATTGTTAGCTATTTTTCTTGCTTCTTCAAATGGATCGTATCGCTCAAGAGACAATCCATTATCCGTGCTTACAACTTTTAAACTAACCATCGAATCAGCACAGATATCCATAGTTTGCGTCAACATGGAATATATAACCCTCCTTGCAGGAAGAGTTAAAAGGAACCCACCGAGAAGTTCTCTGAATATATCCAGATCACATTTCGATCCCCATCTTCGAGCAATCTTGTAAAAAGTCGACTGTGCGTTTTCCTTGTTTTCTGCTCGAACTACAAATACTGAACAGTCTATCCTAAAATAAAAAATACTGCTCGATATTTCGCTCAAACAGAATGGAAGTAATAAATGATTAGTATCCATTCTTTCCTCAGAAACTATTCCAGCCATCTTGAGAGCCTCAATTGTCTCATCGACTTGATTTTCGGAATATTTCCCTTCAAAAAAATCTATGAATTGCTGTTTAGTGACTCCGTTCGCCCATATTTCAGGAAGAATTTTTATAAAATCTTCCGCATCTTCGCCTCCAACCTCAAAAATTTCAACTGAACTTTTTTTAAAGTCCAGCTTTCTAACCTGAATTTTATTGCATGGAAAAATAAAAATATCAGCATCAGGATTTGTATATATCATCATCTACCTCCTTTTATTTCCAAAGGCTGCTACTATAAGCGGGGCTTCGATTGGAAACTGAATATCCAGAAGACTAGCTAACGCTTCGTCACAATATCCTCCAATCTCCACCACTCCAATGTTTCTTTCTGCACAAAACAAAGCAACATTTTGCATAACATGACCTACTTCTTGTTGAATTAGGTTATACGCTTTGTTTCCATATTTTCTTGCCGAACGTTCAAAATCAGCAACGACACACATGACTCCAGCCGAATGCTCAAGGCTTGGAATTCCATTAATTATTTCTCCTGACTCACAAAGAAAATCACCAGCATTAATAAGTTCAAGCAGACTCTCCTCTTTGTGCCAAAGATATATACCTTTTTCCAATGAACCACATTGCTTAAAGAGAATCAGATAAATGAAAAGTGGATAAAGAGCTCCTCCTGAAGGAACGGTAAATGTTCTTTCAAGAAAGTCGCTTTCATCATTTGCTCTCTTTGTCTGTTTCCCATAAGCGCTCCAGACAAGTGAAACTACAGATTCTTCATTCATAGCTTCACCAGAGAAATCCCGGATTGTGCATCTCATGTCCATGATCATTTGAAGTTCAGTTTTTTTAAACTTTGCTTTTACGGAATTATTTCCAATTAACGGCAAGTGACTTTGATCACTCACGAAATCGAAGGTTTCTTGTGGAGTCAATGACTCAAAAAAAGGCATCGGATTCCTCGAATAAGCATAAAACACTTGAAAAATCCGATTTGAATCCACAAGAATAAGGTGCTGAAAGAGTACAATAAGCAAATCTTCAACATCCTTGCTTTCAAATGTCTTTTCGAGTTCCGTCCTAATGAAATCAAGGCTATTTCTTCCATTACACATAGGCAACAAAATCTCTAGTCCCTGATTGCATCCTTTTATTTCAATTTCTCCATCTGGTACGAAAAATACCCACGACTCCATTCTTGGAAAACCACCACAAACGCAATAAGGTCTTATTCTGTTTTCAAGGTTCATGATATTCCTCCTCTTTTTTTATTTTTATAAGGTTTCATTTTATCAAAAATAAATCCCAACAAGCAACATATAATTACTGCTTGATCTAGATTTAATTTTAATATTTATCAGATATAAATAGAGGCAGGAAATGAATCTTCCTGCCTCATGGTGCGCCTCTACTACTTACCGCATTTGCCACAACTGCCACCGCCGCTGCAAGACCCGCCGCCACATGAACCACATGCGCTACCGCAATTGGCTCCACTGGCAGATACACCGTTCTTCTTCTCGATGGTAATATTCATGCTGGCATTCCTCCTTTCTGTTAGATTTTCCAAGACATTCTTCTCGGAATTTTATAATCTGGATAAAATACATCAAGGAACTGGCTTGTTTGCGAAGTTATCTTCCTCCGCAATCACAACCCGCAAAACGCTTATCTACTACTTTCTTAGTTAAACTAACAATAACCAATTTCATATGGAAACCCTCCTATCTGACGTTTTTCTTAATGTAACAAAACCAACATATATTGTCAATGGTCATTGATACTAAAAATTAAATAATCCATATTATTGCTTTATTCGAGCCATTTTAATATATCATTCTAATGACATTTATTATTGATAATAATATTTACGCTCAATTTCATTAAAAGCTTTTTCATTAAAAAATGCCCTAAATAGGGCAGCTTCGATATCGCGATATATACTTAAAATTATTTTTCACTTTCAAATTTTCTCCAAGCTAGATTAAAAAACAACCTAAGAGAGTCTGCGATTTCTTTATTATTTATTAAAACCGCCAAAAATTTGTTACTTTTTCTGTTTTGAATCACAATTTTCTCATCAAAAATTGAAAGATCTATATCAAAAGGAAAGCTATTATATGGAACATATAGCGATTCCCTCAACTCAGTTTTGTCACTGTTTTCTAAATTTAAATCCCGTCCTTTCTTTGAAACATACAGAAATCTAGACCTAATTTTCTTTTGTACTCTCTCTTTTGCATATTTTTTTGCCTTAGACAAACTTTTAAACGAATCGTCATAAAAAAGAACATTGTCAATCTTTTTACTTTTTGTTTTTAGATATTCTTCTTTCAAAGCCAACGCCCCACTATTACCTTCAAAATATTTCACTCTGGGTCTTATATCTGAAGAATTAAAGAGAAGATTCAGCTCAGGAAATAATTTTTCAAATATTTTTTTTCTTTCTTCTAATTCATGCTGTTTAATATCAAATAAAAAATTCAAATTGCTTGGTGATTCTGCAAAATACACCTTCTTATCTTTTTCATGTCCTATCGCTAAAAATCCTTTTTGTAATAAAGAATCTATCACATTATAAACAGTCCCTCTTTTTATTTTTGATTGTTCGGATAATTCTTTTATTGATGATATTCCTAACTCCAAAGCAAGCAAATAAATTTTTGCTTCGTTTTCATTTAAACCGATTCTTTCAAGCTCTTTTTCTAACATAAATAGAGTTATTCAAAATCGATCCCGCTCTTATTTATTATTTCATTAGTGCCCATCATCGACAATTCTTTCCATGCTATATTTTTATTATTTTTTCTGAACGAATGTATTATATATGACCCCAATTTGTATCCTGCCCAACGCGGAATATTTCCTGTCCCATAAAACCATTCGCTATGATTATATTTTTTATCGTTTTCCCGATTTCTCTTTTTAATTATATTTAATAATTTTTTTAATTCTTTTTTAGAAAAATTACACCAAGGAGCTTTGAATTTACTCCATTGCTCTTCAGCAAAAACAGAAGCCAATCCTTCTGTAACTATGGCATCCAGAAGCCTAATCCCATATCCAACATATTGCCACCTAGAAGCGTGGCTCATTTCATGATAGACAGTCGCTGGAATTATATTATTGATAATATTATTTAATTCTTTCTTTTTTCTTTTCGGATCTATGTACAAATGAATCCAGTCTTTCGATGGCGTATAACCGCTCTCACCAGTTTCTGGTGTTGCAAAATCAGGATTTGAATATACAGTAACATTTATTAGCGGAATACTTAAAATTAACCCTGCCTTTCTAGCATGTTTTTGAATACTTTCTTTTAACAACTTGGCTTCTTGCCGCGATAGTTTATTCTTACTTACAAGAAGCTGCACATATATTTTAGTACTCATACGATAAATCTGAAGAAATAAACAAATGTTTCTTAGCTGATATTCTATCAAAAAATAAAAATTATGTCAAAACAGACAGACATACGCATTATTATTTTATAGTAAACTATGCAATTGCCACATTTATTTTTTAAAGCTTTCTCTTGCCCCCACCAACTCTTTGACCCTCTCCGCCACTAATTTTGAAGTAGTTTCTGATACAAAGAAGAAGTAAAATGCCTTTTTTAAATATTCCCTTAAAACATCCTTACTACATACTCTATCATCGAAACACCGATAAAAGCCACAATTGTCCAATAGATATTGGCTATGATGGTACTTCCGAAAAAGTTTTTCCAATCTCTCTTAGACATACCGTTATATTTATGCGAACCATGACGCATATACACGGTAGTAATAAAAGGATCGAATTTGATGGAAAGAAAAATAAATATGGCAAACTCACCCTTCTTCAAAATCCAGGATGTTAATCGGCCAATCAAAGTTTTTCCCTGATAATCAGTCAATTCCTTGATGGTTTCAATACCCAGCCAGTCTTTCTTGCTCCAATCATAAAAAAGAAGCGTCAGATAACAGGCAAGAGCAGACAAAAGCATCATCACAATTCCCCCGGCAATAATTCCCATTTTCCAAATAACCACTGGATACAAAACATAGTCAAACAAATAATCAATAATGATATTATTCACAACTATGCCCAATCCGATGATGGCCAGTTTTTTTCTTTTTTCTAAAATTCTGGAAAAAACATTTTTAAGAAAAATTTCGATCTTGGCATAAGCATGGCTTAATTCCAAAAATGCCAGCATGGCTATTACCGATCCCAACAAGGAAAAGACTTCCAAAATATCAAGTTTTGGTCCTGATAAAAAAAATATCAGATAAGGACCCACGAAAATGCCCAAAACCAAAGCCATGATTAAAAATGACAATAATTGTTTGCCTTTTTTAAATTCAATATTGCCCGAAAGATTTAGTTGTCCAAAAATTATCATACCGCCTCCTAGACCACTTATGGCCATGGCGAAAATCAAAAGATCATTGATATCAGAAAAGAGGGCAATCAAGTTTCCAAGTAACAAAAAGATTAAGCCCTGTTGAAAAAATTTTCTTGTTCCTTGGAAATTGTTGAAAATCTCCAAAAACGGAACAAAAACAAATAAAGGAAGAATAATGAAAAAGACAAAGGTTTTAAAAATTAAATTAATTTCAAAATCATCGGCATTGGCAAAAAGAAAAACAGTTATGGCAAATTGGGTCGCCACAGTAAAATTCACCAAAAATAAGTGAAAAAGTTCGACAATATTCCTTTTTCTTATAATATTATTCATAACCTACTATTTTACACCAAAATTGGACTTTTGTCAATAAATGGGAAACCGCCCTTTGGAGCACTAAAAAAACGCCTAAAACAGGCATTTTTGAGCCATAAATTCCAATGGCGAAAAACTTATTTTTTCAGCGAATCCTCAACTGTCTTTTTGAGCGAATTCGGATAGCATCGCCAAAAAACATGAGCTTCGTCATCTAAAAATATCAGAGGAACGACAAGCGGCTTTATGCCGAATTCCTGGGCAATTTTATTAAAATTCGGGCGAACGACATTATGGGTAAAACTTATTTCATTTCTATGCAGAGAAAAATTTTCAAAAAGCACCCCGAAGCACAGAAAAAAAGTTAAATAATTCCGGTAATAATCTTCGGCTTTGATGCTGTATCCCCTTTTCTTAAACCAGACGAAATCGTCAAATATCTCCACTTTTGGAAATAATTCACCAAGCATTCGATGATGAAAATCAACAAAATTTTCTCCCCATGAGGTCTTAATGTCGCAAATTTTCTTTCCTTCGGCTTCTTTGAAATCCACTATCTTAAGATACGAAATATCGGAAATGTTTCCGTTCCTATCTTCACTGACAAATTCCATTTTTCCCAGCGCGGCTTTTTCAGGATTGGTAGTACAGAATTTATCAATAGTCCCTTCAAGACAGAGCGGTTTGAGGCCGATCTCTTTGGCTAAACTATAGAAATATCTAAATTCGGTGTTTGGCGAAGTCACTTGCCTGGAAAATACCGCCCTCGGTCCATTTTTAAACGGCTCTGGAATTTCTCCGCCTAAAAATTCTTCCACTTTCTTCCTCAACGCCTTATCGTTCCACCTTTTCCAAATTTCTTCCTTGGCAACAGAAAAAGGCGTATAAATGTCAAGCACTTCTTCTTTAATTTTTTCCTTGCTGACTCCACACATAATGGTAATGTTCGATATTCAAAGCTTTTAATAACTTGCCATCTTACCATATAATTTGCCATTTGTCAACTCGCTTTTAAAAACAAAAAAACGCCCTATTCGGCGATTTTAGAAAAACCAAAAACAAGCGCTTATAAAAAAACATCTGGCGTATCTCCCATATTCATAATTGTTTTTATCTTTGTTTTTCATTCCAAATTCCAGTATGTTTTTATTATAGAAAAAATGAAGCGTTTAAGTCAAATCTCGATATTTCAAATGTTTTATCCTCAGGCACGCTTCGCTTATCTCGACCGACTTTCCAAATATCACACAGGCGCTTTTTCCTGAAATAACTTGGTTTTATTTAACAACAATCTCCAAATATGCTATTATTTTATTAATATAAGATGTTTGACTTTAAAAAGCTTTAAATTTTTTAAGTTTTTTTAGATTTAAAAATTAATAAAAATAAAAAGGGAATCATGTCTATTTTAAAAAAATCTTTTTTATTGGCAACCTTGATCGTTTTTTCTAGCTTTTGTCTTTTTTCTCTTCCATCAAAAGCGGAGGCCGCAATCACCGTTCTGCATGAATTTGCCGGTGGATCCGATGACGGTAAATTGCCCATAAGGTCTCTTGTTTCTTCTGGCAATAAACTCTACGGTATGACTTATCAGGGCGGAGATTCAGATGAGGGCATTATTTTTTCCATTGACTCGGATGGAAATAATTTTGATATTCTACATGAATTTGACAGCCTTGTTGATGGCGGTAACCCGACCGGATCTCTTGTTGCTTCCGGCAACAAGCTTTATGGAATGGCGGGAGTTGGTGGAGCTTCAGGTCTGGGTATTATTTTTTCCATTGATATGGATGGAAACAATTTTGATGTTCTGCATGAATTTGCCGGCGGCGAAGACGATGGCAGTAGCCCTTATGATTCTCTGATTATTTCTGACAATAAACTTTATGGGATGACAGAACTCGGGGGGGACTTTGAATATGGCGTTGTTTTTTCCATTGACACGGATGGAAATAATTTCAATATCCTGCATGAATTTGACGGCACTGATGGCAGCAATCCAACCGGATCTCTTGTTCTTTCCGGCAATAAACTTTATGGGATGACTGATTTTGGCGGAACTTCTGATGATTTTGGCGTTGTTTTTTCCATTGATACTGACGGGAATAATTTTGATGTTTTGCATGAATTTGCCGGCAGCGGCGATGATGGACAAAATCCACAAGGCTCATTAACTTATTCCGACAGCACTCTTTACGGTATGACTTATCAGGGTGGAGATTCGGATAAGGGCATTATTTTTTCCATTGACCCAGATGGAAATAATTTTGATGTTTTACATGAATTCGCTGGCGGTAGCGACGACGGCAGCAACCCTTATGATTCTCTGATTATTTCTGACAACAAGCTTTATGGGATGACGGATTTTGGCGGAACTTATAACCGTGGCGTTGTTTTTTCCATTGACCCAGATGGAAATAATTTTGATATTTTGCATGGATTTTCAAACAACGATGGAAAAAACCCTATGGGATCTCCAATTATTTCCAATAATACGCTTTACGGCATGACTTATCTTGGTGGTGAAATTATAAAAGGAGGAAGTACTATCTGGGGAATAATTTTTTCTTTGTCTCTAGGAAATTCAACCAGCGAAAACACCGAAGAAGAAGAAGAAGAAGAAGCTAAGATAGCTTCATGGAAAGCCTATAAATATTCCGATCCTAATGGAAATTGCATTCAAAAATTAAAAATTATTATCACAGGAAAACATTTTGACAAAAAAGCAGAGGTTAAAATCGGAAACAAAAAAGCTTCTTCCGTAAAAGTAAATTCCGGAAAAAAACTTACCGCCAAATTCTGTCTGGATAAACTGCTAGACATAAAAACTGATCTTAAAAGAAAAATAACCGTAACCAATCCCGATGCCGACATCGCTACGGCCAAAAAGAAAATAAACCTCTCGAATATTGATATAAACAAATAGTCTGAACACTCAGACAATATCGGGCATAAAAAACATCCAGCAGGCATTGGTCGATTTGGGATTTTTGAACCAAAAAATATTACCGGCTTTTATGACCATTTCACAATTTCAGCAATTAAAAATTTTAACAGTAAAACGGCTTGCCGGCTACTGGTTTTTTCGGTCCATTAAATAAAGAAAAACTTATGAAAAAAAACAATGTTTTTCATTTTTAACTGTTAAAAAACTTCTCCCCGGACAAAAATCCGGGGTTTTACATAAAAAAATCCCCCTCGTGTAAAAAACCACGAGGGGGACACAAATAGCTGGTGTTACCAGTTGGCCTTCAGCGTCCAGTCAACTCCGGTATTGGCCACTGCGCCGCCGATGGCGCCTGTGCCGGTCAAAAGAGCTGCCGTTTCAATGAAGGTCATGCTACCAAGACCTTCGCCAATAGCCACGACAGCCAGCCCTCCACCCAGAGCCCCCAATTTGGCACCGGTATACCACGGGTTGTTGGCCGCCCAGAGGGCCCAATTGGACGTCTCCCAGATGCCGACCTGGCCATATCCGCCCAGAGTTGCCACACGCGCAGCATACTGCTCGGGCACCGAAACAACATAAGTGACGCCCTTATAAACGCCTACCGGGATGGCGAAAAGGGGGAACTTGAGAACTGGATGCTTTTCCAGAATGGGACCCGAAGCTTCCATACCGCGGCAGAACTGTCCCAGCGGATCAATCACGACTCCGAATCCCTGTCCGATGAGGTTGCTGGTCCACTTGGCATGAGCGCTCTGATCGTAGCTCTGTGCCATGGCCGGCTGACCGACGAAACTGATGCAAATGGCAAAAATCGCAATAATGGAATACTTTGCAAAAACCCTCATTCTTTCCTCCTTCTAGTTTCTAGTTGTTTTTTCAGATTTTACCATTTATTGCTGGTTACGCCAGTTTGCCAAAACCCTCCTTCACCTCCTTTCTGGCAAAAATAAAACACACTTTGTTAAAAAACTGTTCTCCTAAAGATACCAGCCAGGGGAAAAATTGTCAAGGGTAAGACCAAAATAACCTCCTTTGGCGGCTTGTCCTCAAAATCTCAAAAATCTAAAAATTAAAGGGTGCCTGTTTCATCTCCGGCAACGGTTTCTTCATCCATTTCCCCGCTTTCCTCTTCTATTTCTTCCACTTCTTCTTCGACATCTCCGTCTTCTTCTTCCGCCTCTTCTTCATCGCCCTCTTCTATATCCGCATCTTCTTCATCAGAAGTTCCGTTTTCTTCTATATATTTCTCCGGATCATTACATTCCTCCCCTTCCGGAACATTAGTTTCGTCGCATAATATTTCTTTGCAATCCTGACCAGGGAGACATTCCAACGCGTTACATTCTTCATCATTGGGATCACAAGATGGAATGAGATAAGCCTTTTTGCTAATGAGTTTATAATAACTCGTTCTTTCATCCTCCGCTTCCGGACATTCTTCGTCACTTTCCGGATCGCAAACATAGACAAAGCAATTTTCCGTTTCCGGATCGCAGTCCGCTTCCGCCTGAATGTAATAATCACGAATAATAAAATATTTGCAATAAGCCATTCCTATTGCCAAGGCAATGACGGAAAAAAAGATTATGAAAAATATTCTTGATTTTTTGTCCATAAAAATTTGTTTTAATATATGTCTTCGTTTGTTTTATTATATCACAAAAAAAAGTATGAAAGCAAAAGATTACCTTACTTTCGCAAAAACATGATTATCCAAAAACTTGCCGTCCTCCGCATTATTAAATTTGACAAAAATCCCTAGACTGTTAGGATAAAGACACTTATGACTAACATTAAAACAATCTCTCATTTGCCGCAACCGGAAATTTGCTCTATTCATTTGAGGTTGTTTGGTTGTGCATAAACAGGTTAGGAAAAAGAGAAAAAACAACGACCTCAAGAGGGTCTATTTTTTTTCCCAAAAGGAGAAAGTCGATGCTGATTATCATCAGAAAGCCAACAAACAGAGAGTCCCGTATTGCCGCTAAGATTATGGCTAAAGGCGGTCGGGAGATTACCAGAAAAGAAGTTGATCTGGTGGCTCTTGATCAAAATTTTCGAGTCATCGGCGTAATCCAAACAACCAATGGCGACAAAAAATATTTTTCTCTCCTCCCTGCTAATGCAGATCTGGAAGAAGCCGTCAGGGAAAAAGTCGCCAAATTATTCGAGCTGGGGTAGGGAACAAAAACTTTTGTTCCCTACCTCTTCCCTTTTGACATTGCAAATAAAACCATTTTACGATTGTGACATACTCGCCAATCGTTACCAATAAAACGCTTTATGTATAATCCACAAACATTATACTAGTAGCATAATTCCCTAATTTAATTGACAAAAATGATCTTCCGTGGAACCCTCAATTCCCAAAAACCCGGCGAGAATTCTCGTCGGGTTTATTTTTTTTCTAAATCTTTTACATCATTTCACTTTCGCAAAAACATGTTCATCCAAAAATTTCCCGTCTTTCAGAGTATTTTTTCGGCGCACGCCTTCAAATTTCATCCCCGCTTTTTCCATCACTCTCATTGAGGCCTTATTCCAAGGAAAAGCATAGGCATAAAGCCTTTTGATTTTATATTGACGAAAGGCAAAATCAGATACTAGCCTAACGGCATCAGTCATAATTCCTTGCCCCCAATATTCCCGTCCCAACCAATAACCCAGAGTTGCCTTGTGGCCAGGAACTATTTTTTCCAAGGCTACCACGCCAGCAAATTTTCCGGCTATTTCGATGACAAAAGCATATTTTTCTATTTTTTTCTTACGGTAGTTTTTTATCGTATCAGTAATCCACCAATTAGCATCTTTTAGAGTATAAGGATACGGCAACACGGCCGTATTCCTATATACAGTCTTGTCATTAGCCAGTCTCGCTACTTCCGGAGCATCGCTTTTACTGATCGGCCGGAGGATGAATTTTTTTGATTTGATGATAGCCATATTATTTGGATTACTTTATTTGAATAAATACAAAGAAAGAATGATATCTATCCTCTATTCTTTTTTGACTATAGTTTAAGTTTTTCTAATATTTTTTAATGAGAACTGCATTGTCTTTATCTTAGGAATCAAAATTGCGCATTTAAAATTATACAAAAAATAATTATTATATTTGCACAAATTATAAACACACTAAACATGGGCTTATCTTGATTTAAAATAACACTTAAATATTTATACACTTTTCATTTTTAATGTTCTACATTCCGTTTCCTTGAATAGTTATATCTTCGGTTTGATAATTATCATCTCCAATTTTATCTCGTATAATAATTGTTGTAAATACAATTATTGCTATTACAACAAGTATAAAAATTATACCAAAAGAAGTTGGTGTTTTTTTATCCTTTATCTTACCCAGAACGAATCCCAAAAGTGTAGACAAAATTATTAGTCCTATTTCAGCAGGTATGCCAAATATAATATTAAAACTAACTAAACCCAGATAGCAATTCAGGTGGGTATTATTACATCCCCAAAACATATCCTCATGAAAAGTAGGATAAATTGGCATGACAAATAAATAAAGAATTGCCAATACGACACCAAAGGCAAAACCCCTTTGGGTATAAGTAAGTTTTTTCCAATATTCAGATAGTTTCATTTTTTTTAATTTTAATGTTTATTTATTAAATTATAACACAAATTTGAAGTTGAAAAAGCAGGACGTTAAATTCACGCCCTGCCTCAAGCAAAGGGTTACTCCCTTAGAATGATAGCAATTCTTGTATTGCTCGTTTTACAACTCGATCGCTATCAATAAAATGCAAGTGATCAGTAAGTCCCCCCATAATGATTATTTTTTTTACCAATATCCTATTGACCAATTCTTGCTTGTCGTATATAACTTTTCCATCGATATCCAGACTAAATACTGATTTTTCTCCACGACCAACACATGTCGCAGAATCAAGCGGAACCAACCCATCATTAGCTATGAAAGGAAAATAATCGTTATCAATCGGGATTGAATCATAGCCATTTGGAACGATATGCATGCAGGCCATAAGCAGAGATCCCATATCCAATCGAGAATGGGGGCTAGTCAAGAAAGTGGCTGCATTTAAAAGCTCCCAAGGACCAATTTTTAGGTTAGTGTTATTTCCACCAAATGCAACAATTTTGTTGAAATATTTTTCATTTTCATTTAGTTTATATATTTCTCTTACTCCAGCAGATTCAAACTTTTTTTCCATTTCTTCATCAAAATAAGCGCTATCCCATTTGACTAAATTATCGGTCACTTCTTTACTTGAATCATTCCATAACAAGTATTTATAGTTCGAATTCCAGGTATGTTCAAAATAAACCCAGCCCAGCTTAGATGCTAAAATTGGATCTGATTTAAATGTGTGGTTGATGGAAAAATCAACCCACCACCTGTCTGCTCCTGGCGATCCATGATGCGGTGTTGCGAGAGTGAGTAGATATTTTACTTTTTCCCCTCCTTTCTTCCCCGAAAAAGAGCCTTCAATGATTTTGTAGTAATTCATGTAATACCGACTATCCAATCCTCCACGGCTGTGCGCTAATATTACTATCGGTTTGTTGAGAAGTGAAGGAATTTTATCCATTAAAACTCCTAGTGCCAACCCAGCTTCCTGGTTGGTTTTATCTGAATCGCAACGGAAAAGATAAAGCTTATACTTGGAAGAAAATTCTGCATCATCATCAGCTATTTTGATGAATTTATTCCAACCATATTGGGTTTGTTTTTCCATTCCATTTCCATGAATCAATACTAAAGGTGTTTTGCTCCCCAGAAGAGTGTTATTGACCGGTTTCAAAGAAAACACATTACTCTTAGGCTTGAATTTCGCCAAAACATTTTTATTACCGTCCATTTCCACTGTGATCTGGGAGTTTGCATAACATGACCCGTCGACATCCCAATAATCAAAAAGCCAATTAGCTTTTGGAGTCGCTGTCAATAAAACTTTTTTTCCTCCACTATATGACGCTAAACAATCACTTCCACAATTAATATCAGGACCCGTAATGGTTCCTATTGACACCGAATTCGTTTTTACCGTCAGCTTAACTTTGTCAGCGACAACCGGATAGCTGCCATAAATATTAACGATAGCTGAGCAATCATAACCATCTGGGAACAAAACAGCCCACAATTCAAAACTGTCTAGTTTTTTAATAGGATCACTACTCTCTCTTTGGATAAGCACTTTACCCTGAAAAGAAATACTACTTCCTGATGAACCGGAAACATTAATACTCTGTACAAATATAACAGGAGTTGAGTCATAAGTCGGATAAGGAAATAATAATATGTCAATTCTTCCTGAAAAAATCTTATTGAAATGAAAACTGAACTTGCCAGAAAAAGTCACATACGTTCCTTTGGTTAATTTCGTTCCAAGAGTAGGCTTTACACTGGTAATCCATACTGATCCAATACTAGAATCAGCACAACCATCAGGAATTTCATTGCTTCCCAAAAATTCATTGTTTTCAAAATACGCTTTGCCACTTTGAAAAAACACTGATTCTTTCGCCAATGATTCTCCACAAATGGAAAAAAACGCAAAAGACGCCATAGCCAAAACCAGACCGATTTTCTTTAGATTTCTTCTCATGATTTTCTCCTCATTTCAAAAGTGTCACTGAAAGTGTCAAAACTCTTAGACGATAGACGATCATTTCTAGAATATTTCAACATGTTTGCATCTACATTCAGTTGTTAACGAGCCAGCAACAATCCATATTACATCAATCGACAGCAACCGTCAATTATTGGGTTTGTTATTCTAATTTATCATAAGTCAGCCGACCATCATAATAACACCTAGCTAAATCAGCAAAACTCGCTTTGACACGCCTTGCGATTTTTAATACTATTAACACATATGAAACAATCACAACTTTTTACCAAAACTTTGCGCGATGCCCCAAAAGACGAAGTGAGCCTTAACGCCCAATTGCTTATCCGGGCCGGCTATGCCGATAAGTTAATGGCCGGAGTTTATACGCTTTTGCCTTTGGGACTTCGCGTAATGAAGAAAATAGAAAATATTATCCGCGAAGAAATCAACGCCATTGGCGGACAAGAACTTTATATGCCCACCTTAAACCCGAAAGAAAATTGGGAAAAGACCGGGCGTTGGGAAAGCCTTGATTCCCTCATCACTCTCGGATTTGATGAAGAAAAGAATATGGCTCTGGCTCCCACCCATGAAGAAATTATCTCTCCTCTGGCCAAGAAATTTATCAGCTCCTACAAAGACCTTCCCTTTTCCGCTTATCATTTCCAAAATAAATTCAGAAAAGAAAAACGGGCCAAATCAGGACTCCTTCGTGGCCGGGAATTTATCATGAAAGATTTGTATTCTTTTCATACTGATCAAGAAGACCTGGACGTTTTTTATGAGAAAGCGACGGAAGCTTATCGAAAAATTTTTGATCGTTCGGGAATTGGAGAAAAAACTTATCTTACTTTTGCCTCCGGAGGTTCTTTTTCCAAATATTCCCATGAATTTCAGGCCCTGACGGATGCCGGAGAAGATTTGATATATATTTGCGAAAAATGCAGCGTAGCCGTCAATCGAGAAATCATCGAAGATGTTGATCACAAATGCACCCAGTGCGGAAAGGGAAATTTAAAAGAAGCCAAGGCGGTAGAAGTGGGAAATATATTCAAATTAGGCACCAAATATTCAAAACCTTTCAATTTAATTTACACCGACAAAGAAGGAAAAGAAAATGATATTATCATGGGTTGTTACGGCATCGGCCTCCAGAGGCTTATGGGAACCATAGTCGAAGTGTCTCACGATGAAAAAGGCATCATCTGGCCGGAATCAGTTGCCCCCTTCAAGGTCCATCTCATCAGTCTCCAAAAAGACAAAGAGACAGAAAAAATTTATGCAAATTTAGTCAAAGCCGGAATTGAGGTTCTTTATGATGACCGCGACACATCAGCCGGAGAAAAATTCGCCGATTCCGATTTAATCGGCATTCCTTACCGCCTGGTAGTTAGCAAAAAAAGTTTGGACGGCGGGGGAGTGGAAATTAAAAAAAGAGGGGATAACACCTCTAAAATAATTCCGGTCAAAGATATAAAAAACGAATTGAAATAATAATAGCCTATATATTTTTAACAATGACTTATTTTTTGCTGCCAAGAAAAGTACAATGTTAAAAATTTTCTTTCATAAACCCAAACTCCTCTTCCCTTTCCGGATGACAAACCAGTTCTGTTTTTCCGTCCATTGGAATAATTTTTTCAATGTCTCCTAAATTTTTCGCCCAATCAAGGCTGGCCATATAGGGAGAAGTCAGAAGTCCGCTCTCTTGGAATTTTTTCACATTTTTCTTTCGAAGCCAATTCAAAACCATGGAAACCATATTTTCCGCTTTCAGATCTTTTTTTCCCATCCGGACATAAGGAATCTCGTATTTTTTGGCCAGTTTCAAAACGGCTTTCATATAGGGCGGGAAAAAATGAATATACTCATGCGATCCGATACCTTCCGGATTTTTCCCGAAAACTTCCCGGAATTTTTCAATCTGAATGGCCCATTTGAGTTCCACTTTCTCCGAGCTGCTTTTTCCGGAAAAATAATTGAAAACAAACAAAACCATCCGCTTAAATGCGCCCTCTTTTAACCTCCTGTCTCCCCGCCAATAATCGGAGTCGTCTTTTATGAGATGAAGATGGATGTCGATTTTTACCTGAGAGTTCTTAAGGCGGGATACTTCCTCCAAATTCAAATTGGGACTCATCATCACTTCCACCCGGTCAATTTTTCCCGCTTCCACCAATTTCAAAATATTGACATCGGCCAATTTGCTGATGCCGAAATCATCGGCAGAAATTATTATATTTTCATTGCCATAAGCCATAAAATAATATTACTTTAACTGATAAAAAAATCAAATTTCAATTTTTGAAAATAGATAACTGCCGAGAATTAAAAAAAATACAGTCACTATTCCGAGAACACCAAGATCTATCATAATTCCAATATGAGAAACGCCAATTAGCGTTCCACGCAACGCATCAACAGCATACGTGAGAGGATCAAATCTGGCAATGATACCTAATGCTTTCGGAACATTATCCAGAGGAAAAAGCGACCCGGAAAGAAAGAATAGCGGCATAACCAAAAAATTCATAATAAGCTGGAATCCTTGCATATCTTCCAAAATGGATGCAATTGCAGTCCCAATTGATGTGAATAAAAGCGCGGTAAGAAAGATAAAAACAATAGCCAAAGGAATCATGAGCCAATTATAAGGACGAAATCCTATAACGACAGAGCATATCAGCACTATCAAACCTTGTATGGTGGCAACCGTCGCTCCTCCAAGAGTCCTTCCGACCATAATTTTTAGTCTTGAAACCGGAGCAACTAAAGTTTCTTTCAAAAAACCAAATTGCCTATCCCAGATAACTTCTATCCCGGAAAAGAGAGCGGTAAAAAGCACGCCCATGCAAATAACGCCAGGAGCTAAAAAT
>ERZ795059.2758-NODE-2758-length-17766-cov-18.610581_pt1 | contig 17766 bp, 8 predicted proteins | sample MGYA00375143_ERZ795059 | MGnify/ENA primary metagenome ERZ795059 (study PRJEB30188, sample SAMN05720168) | activated sludge metagenome | isolation source: Anaerobic digester | place: USA | collected 2015-01-07 ... | reverse complement strand
GGCATGCGCTCCGTGTTGCCGTCCCGCGACATCATAGCGGCGAGCGCGGAACTGATGTGCCGCGCGCACAGGTTCGACGCGCTTGTTGCGGTGGCCTCTTGCGACAAGATTATTCCGGGGATGCTGATAGCGGCGGCGCGGCTGAACCTGCCGACGGTTTTCCTGACCGGCGGCACGATGTATCCGGCGCGGGTGCGGGGCGAGACTCTTGTGGCGTGCGACATAAAGGAAGCCATCGGGCGCGCGAAAGCGGGAGCGATTTCGGCGGCTCACTTTGAAGAGATACGGGACAACGTGTGCCACGGCGCGGGAGCCTGCTCGATGATGGGGACGGCCAACACGATGGCGTGTCTGGTCGAAGCGATGGGATTGTCGCTGCCGGGAGCGGCGGCAGGGCCTGCTCTGTCCGCGCATCGCACGAGGCTGGCGAAGGCGACCGGCGCGGCCGTCATGCGGGCGGTATCGGCGGGGCTGAGGTTCAGGGACGTTGCGGGAACGGCGGCGTTGTCGAACGCGATGAGAGTTCTGGCGGCGCTGGGCGGCTCGACTAACGCGGTCCTTCACCTTCTGGCGCTCGCGGGCGAACTTGGAATTCATCTTGAACTGTCCGACTTCGACAAGGTCAGCCGGAACACTCCGCTGCTGGCGAGGTGCAAGCCGGCGTCGGCGGTCAATCTGCTGGACTTTCACGAGGCGGGGGGAGTCGGGACGCTGATGAAGGAATTGTCGCGGGCGGGGATGATTGAAGGCGGAGCGCGGGATGTGGCGGCAAAGACGATGGCAGCGCGGCTGCGAGCGGCTCCCAACCCGGACGGCGCGGTCATCAGGAGCGCGGACGCCCCGCTCGCGCCCGAAGGCGGAATAGCCGCGCTGTACGGCTCTCTGGCCCCTCTAGGCGCGATGGTCAAACAGAGCGCGGTACATCCGGCAATGCTCAGGCACAGCGGCCCGGCGGTCTGCTTCGATTCTGAGGAGGACGTCCGCAATAGATTGCTATCCGGCAAAGTGAAGCGCGGCGACGTTCTGGTGATACGATACGAAGGGCCGAGGGGCGGGCCGGGGATGCGCGAGATGTCCATCCCGGCGGCGATACTCGTCGGCATGGGGCTGGGGGACAGCGTGGCGATGGTCACCGACGGCAGGTACAGCGGGGCTACGCGCGGGCCGTGCATAGGGCATGTGGCTCCGGAAGCGGCCGCCGGCGGGCCTATCGCGGCGGTCAGGGACGGCGATATAATAGACATCGACATACCAGCAAGGCGGCTCGACCTGAGAGTTGCCCCGGCGCTCATAAAGAAACGGCTTGCGGAATCGATACCGCCGGAGCGCCCGCAGGCGACCGGTTGGCTGGCGGTGTACCGAGAGCTTGCCTGCGGGGCGGAAAGAGGCGCGGCCTTGCTTCCGCCGTCCGCCTCCCGCGCGACTTCACTTCCCCCGAATTCCAATCCCCGGAAACGGAGACCGAAAAAATGAAAGACATATACTTCGGACGCGAGGACGCCAAACTGCACGGAGTGATATCGATATCTGACGCGCCGGGCGCTCCGGGCGTCGTCATCTGCCACCCGCACCCCCAGTTCGGCGGCTCTATGGACAACAATGTCGTGCTCGGCCTTGAAGCCTCTCTATCCGACGCGGATTACACCACTCTGAGGTTCAACTTCCGGGGCGTCGGGCGCAGCGGCGGCGCGTACGGCGGCGGCGACGCGGAGATGGACGACGTCATCCGCGCTATCGACCTGCTCGCCGCCGACTCCTCCGTCGGGGCCATATACGCCGCCGGATACTCTTTCGGCGCGATGATCGCCCTTAAGGCCGCTCTCGGCGACGACCGCGTCTCCGCCCTCGTCGGCGTCGCCCCCCCCACCTCTCTCGGCTCTTTCGATTTCCTGAAAAGCAACTCTAAACCTTTGCTCATGATAACAGGCGCGCAAGACGAATACTGCGACGCTTCGGCTATCAAACGATACGTCAGGCCCGGCACGGACAAACTCGAAACAATCTCCGGCGCGGACCATTTTTTCATCGGCCACGAAAACCGCGTCGGCGATATCGCCGTTCAATTCCTGTCCGCCCTGCCCCGGTGAACGCTTATATTGCCGGAATGCCGAAACATAAATAATGACTTTGATAAAAGTATATATCAATGATTCTGGGTTTTTTGTGGGCGCGGTCTTCGGCTAAAACCATTATTGAATTCAGAAATAGCTGTTTTTAAGCCGAATGACATATAAATTAAATGGCGAAGTGAAACAGGCAAATCTCGGAGGATTCAATGAAACAGCGCTTAAGACTACTATTTGCGACGGCATTCGCGTTAACTGCGGCGGCGGCGATGGCGGGAGAAGAACCGGGGAGTTTGACACAGAGGCATCCATGGCTTGCGGACGCTTCTTCTCTGGGGCAATCGTTCGACTATGAATCCGGGGTTCCGCCGAAGACCCGCCGGGGGGCGCTGGGCGTCGGCAACGGGCTGGCGTTCGCTCTCATCGGGCTGGACATGCCGCAAAACGCCACATCGAACATGATTGGGCCGGATTATGAGACTGGCGAAAAGTGGTTCGGTCCGGTGTCTCACGCGCTTGAGGCGGAAGGAGTTGCGCTCTCGCCCCGGTCAAGCCGCCTGTACCGCGTACGGAAGACGAACATCGCGGTGGTCGAGGAGGACTTCGGCGGGCTTGTGATGCGGACGGTCGTGTTCGCGCCGCCGGGCATCCCGGCGATAGTCAGGCTGGCAGAAATCGAAAACGGCGGCAAGGAAACGGCGCGCGGCGTCGCTCTGACAGTCCGCGCGGGAGCGGGTGGCAGCGTGTCGAGCGCTGAAGGCGCCTCGTTGCGGTTCGTCTACGACGGCAGGGCGATGACGGTCTCGTTTGCGGACGGCGCGGGCGAGGCGGCGCCGGGGACGCTGCGCAGGGTCATCGGCGACATGCCACCCGGCGGCAAGGCCGGAGCGACGGCGGTCGCGGCGTTCTCTTTCGAGGGGTCTCCCTCTCCGGCCACCGCGATAGGCGACGCGGAACTTCTCCTTGAACAAGTCCGCGAGGAATGGGCCGCGTGGTTGGAAGGCGCTATGTCCGTGAAGTCCTCGGACACCCGGCTCGCGGATTTCTTCGAGAACACTCTGGTCATGCTTAAGACGCAGCAGTCCGCCGCCAACGGGGCGGTGGCGGTGATGTCGCGGTACTCCGGGGCGTGGTGCAGGGACGCCTACAGCCCGGTGAGGTTCTTCCTGCTGTCGGGCAAGTTCGAGGAGGCGCGCGCCGCCGCCTCTTTCTACGACAGGGCATCCCGGCTCGTCGGTTTCAGAAACAGGTATCCGGCGAACCTCGACCTGTCTGCGGCCCCGGACGCGTTCGATTGGGACTCCATCCGGCCCCAACAGGGCGACGACCCGAACATATTGATTCTGCACATATACAACGTGTGGCGCGCCGGAGCGGCGGACGACGATTACATTCGCGGCCACTACGGGTTCATGCGCCGCAACCTGACTTCTCAATTCGACGCGGAATGCCGCCTGCCCTTCCACGGGGACGAGACGTATCAGGTCTACGTGATGATGCAGACAGGCGCGCCGATGAGCGATTTTTACTCTGTGGACACGAATTTCTGGCATGTCGCGGCGTCGGAAGCGATGTCTGAGATGGCGGCCACGCTCGGCCTTGATGAGGACGCGCGAACGTTCGCCAGCCGCGCCGCCGCCTGCCGCGCCCTCACGGACGCCCACTACTGGAACGACGCCGAAGGATACTACACGCCGTTCGTGAAAAAGGACTCTCTCTCCCCCGCTGATTCTCCTTTCGGCGACATAAATTTCAACGCGCTGTGGATGGGATACGGCGCGCCATCCGACGAGAAGCTGCGGCGCAACGCGCTTGCGGCGGCAAAAAAACTGATGAATAAAACAGGCGGCGTGAAGACAAGCTCCCGCGTGTCCACTTTCACCGGGATGCTGCCCGGCTACTTGCTTTACAACCTCAAAGCGCTTGGGCTGACGCCGCAGGCGGACCTCGCCTTCGACAGCCTCTTCAACGGCTCGATGAGTTCCACCGGCGAATTCGCCGAGGCCTACGGAGCAAACAACAGATGGATGGACTACACCACGCATCCGAACGTGTTGCGCCCGTGGGAGACGGCCATCAACGCGGAGGCCGTGTTGTATTATTTGACCGGGTTCAGATACGACCATCGCTCCAAACGGGCGACATTGTCTCCGAGCCTGCCTCCGGGAGTCGGTTTCGTTGCTGTAGAGAACCTCCGCGCCGGACAAAACCGGTTGTCAGTTTACATAACCGCGAAAAACGACGGACAACTGGAAGTTGAAGCGCGCGCCACCGGCGAGCCGGGATTCGCCGTCGAAATGTCTCCCACGAACCAAGATTAAGTCGCCGCACAACGAGCCTTTCGGCCACATGCCGCCCGGCGTTCTTCCCGCGCCTCGCCGTTTGAAAATATTTGCCGCAATTCGAGACGGAGCGGCGGAGCCGGATTATGATTTCAGAGGCGGAAGGGAGAGAAGAGGCATGGAGAGGAAACTGGAGAAAGCGCCCGCGTCCATGGTGAGCGGCGGGCTGATGAACTATGGTTTTTTCGACGCGCCCGTAAGGCGGATGAACCTGAGCGACGCGCGGCCCGGCGGCCCTCTCGCTTTCCGCCCGCTCCGAGAGGCGCGCCTCAAGGAGTGGCTCGGCTTCGTCATACAGTCTCCCGGCTGGATGTTCACCGTCTTCCTGCAGGACGCGAAATATCTCGGCTCGGCGAACGTGTACGCAGTGAACCTTGAGACGGGTAAAATGTTCAGGTGGATGAGAAGCGCGCCCGGACGCTCCGCGCGTCTTGCCCGTTCCGCTTACGGCGGAGTTAGCGAATGCCGCGCGCGCGGGTTCAAAGTGGAGGCGAAAGGCGCGCTCGACAAGGGAATCCATGAGATATCGGTGGCCATAGACGGAGACGCGCGAACGCCCTCGGCGGAGATGGAGATACGCGTCCGGGAGGATTTTGCCGAGACGCAACCGCTGACGGCGTGTTTTCCGCTGCGGGACGAGGGATGCTTCATATACACCCACAAGGCGGCGATGCCCGCCGGAGGCCGCGTAAGGATAGGCGGACAGAGAATCGAACTCGACCCGGAGCGGGACATAGCCATCATGGACGAGCACAAGTCCGTGTTCCCGCGCCGCACTGTGTGGCGGTGGGCCACTTTCGCTTTCCGAGACCCCGAAGGCGGCATCGCCGGGCTGAACATCGGCGACCACGAAACCGCCGACAACAAATCGGCGAACAACGAAAACTGCGTGTGGGCGGGGAGCGCGATTTCGTTCTTGGGCGCGGCGAGGTTCGAGATGGACCCGAAACGGCGCATGAAACCGTGGCGGATATCAGATGAAAGCGGTCGGGCGGACGTCGTTTTCACGCCCTTGCACGACAAGCATGAGAAGTTCGTCATTCCGGGGGCCGGAATAAACTATTTTCAGCCGGCGGGGGTGTTCAACGGCCATATCGAAACGGACGGAGGACGGAGGATGAAAGTGGAGAACGCGATAGGCGTGGCGGAGATGATGGACGCCCGATTCTGACCCCCGCGCGCGCCTCTGCGCAAGGCCGCATTAATAGGATATTTTCATTGACACGCCGCGCGAATATGAATATAGTCTAACGTGCGCTAGGAAAGGGGAGGCGTTTTTTTTAGAGCGAGGCTTGTGAAAAAATCAACAAGCCGCGCGCCGATCGCCCTCCCGGCCACCGTGGAGAAGGAGTTCAAATCAAATACTTTCAAGTATAAAGAGGAGGAGTTATGCCAGATTACCGCGTTGACATCAGGGACATCAGGTTCTGCCTGAACGAGTATCTCGACCTGAACGATTTGTGCAGTCTGCCCGTGTTTCAGGAGAGAGGTTTCGATCCTGAGATGCTGTTGGACATGGTCGAACAGGCCAGAAAGCTTTCCATCGAGAAAGTCGCTCCGATGAATGAAACGTCGGATCAGGAAGGCGCGAAGTACAACAAAGAAACAAGCGAAGTGACGACCCCGGACTGCTTCAAGGAAGCGTACCAGTTGTACGTGCAGAACGGCTGGGGAGCGCTGCCCGCGAACCCGGAATACGGCGGGATGGGCGCGCCCGAAATCATCAACACGGCCGCCGGCGAAATCTTCACCGGAGCCTGCACCTCGTTCACCATGCTGCCCGGCCTCTCCAAGTCCGCCGCAGCCGTCATCGACGTGTTCGGTTCGGACGCCCAGAAAACCACATACCTCGAAAAGATGCTCACCGGCGTATGGGGCGGCTCGATGTGTCTGACTGAGCCGCAGGCCGGTTCCGACGTGGGCGCCGCCAAGACTATGGCCACCCCCATCGAGGGCAAAGACGGCTTCTACAAAATCGTCGGCACGAAGAGCTTCATCACCTTCGGCGACCACGATATGACCGAGAACATCATCCACCTCGTGCTGGCCCGCACCCCCGGCGCCCCCTCGGGCACCAGAGGCATCGGCCTCTTCATCGTTCCCAAGATGAAGTTCGACGCGAGCGGAAAAGTGACCGGCTCCAACGACGTGGTGTGCAGCGGAATCGAGCACAAGATGGGCATCCACGGCTCGCCCACCTGCACGCTGAACTTCGGCGACAACAATGACTGCGAAGGCGAACTCATCGGCGACATCTACAGCGGCATCAAGTACATGTTCCTCATGATGAACGAAGAGCGGCTGATGGTCGGCATGCAGGGCCACGCCCTCGCGCAAGGCGCCTACCAGCTCGCCCTCAAGTTCGCCCAAGAGCGCGTGCAAGGCTCCGATATCCGCAACATGAAGGACCCGGACGCCCCCAAAGTCACCATCATCAACCACCCGGACGTCCGCCGCATGCTCATGACCATGAAGGCTTACACCGAAGGCATGAGGGCGCTCCTTTACACCACAGCCAAATACATCGACATTGCCCATCACCACGAAGACGAGAAGATGCGCGAAAAGTGCGGCGGCTGGGTTGAACTGTTCACCCCGATATGCAAAGCCTACTGCACCGACAACGGCTTCGAAGTCACCCAGATGGCCATTCAGGCCCACGGCGGATACGGCTACTGCACCGAGTACGGCGCGGAACAGAACTGCCGCGACTCGAAGATCACCGCAATCTACGAAGGAACCAACGGGATTCAGGCGCTCGACCTTCTGGGCCGCAAGATGGCCATGAAGAAAGGCTCCGTCCTGATGAGTTTCGTCATGGAACTCAACAACCGCCTCGACGCCCTCGCAAAGAACGAAGCTACCAAAGAACTGTCCGACCTGACCCGCGCCGCCAAAGCCAAACTCGACGGCGTCATCATGAAGTTCATGTCCCTCGGACGCGAAAAGAGCATGAAGGCTTTCGTTCCGCTCATCAACGCCTGCGGACTGCTTGAAATGTTCGGCGACGTCATCCTCGCTGTGTTCCTCACCGAACAGGCCGCCGTCGCGGACGCCAAACTGAAAGCCATCTTCGCCGAAAAGGGCGCCGCCGATGATAAGGCTCAGGCCGCCATCATTGCCGACAACTCCGAAGCGAAGTTCTACTTCTCCAAGACGAAAACCGCCGAGTTCTTCGTGAAGAACCTGCTCCCGCGCGTTTACTGGCGCGAAGCCGGCATCATGAATATGGACATCAGCCCGATGGCCGACGTGTTCGAACAACTCGTGTAATCCGGTTTTCCCGCCGCCGCGCTTCAGACGCGGACGGCAAACATCAAGCAATCAAAAGCCCCCGGCCTCTCAGCCGGGGGCTTTTTCGTTTCGCCCGGCTCTTTTGTGGTATAATATTTTTGCATATATCTAATAGACGCTTTATAGGGTGAGGGAAACGCTATGGAGATAAAAGCGGAGCCGACGCCGGCGGAATCGCCGTACTACCGGGAAGACGCGCCTGATCTTTACTGGCGGCTGCTGAAAGTTCTCGCGCCTCCGATCCGCCGGATGCACAGAGTTAAAATAATAGACCACAAGAAACTTCCCCAGTTCGGAAAAGGCGGGGTGATAGTCGCGGGCATCCACAACGGGCCGCTGGACGCCGCGCTGATATCCGTCGGGGCGGCAAGCCAAGGCCGCGCCGTCCGCTGGGTCGCCGAAGACGACTTGTTCAAGGCTCCCGTCATAGGGGGCGTCCTAAAGGAACTCGGCTGCATCCCCATCGCTTCAAACAGGGGAAAAAGCACGGACCCGGAACAGGTGAAACAGGCTATGGCGGCGGCGGCGGAGGTGTTGAACGCGGGCGGCACCGTCGGCATCTTCCCGGCGGGCGTCATCCACCCTTTCTTCGAGGGCAATTCCACTTTCCCTTTCAAGACAGGCGTCATCCGGCTCGCCATCGAGACCGGCGTCCCAATAGTTCCCGCGTGGGCGCGCGGCGCGAACGCAATTTTTCCGTGGCTCTCCCCCGTGTCAATCCGGGACAAAAAGGTTTACGCCGCGCTCCCCGTCTGGACCCCCGTCGAGGTAAAAGTGCGTTTCGGAAAACCGTTCCGAGTCAAAAAAAACCTTTCTATGGACTCCCCGCATGAAGAGCTTAAGGCGGAAGCGGCGCGTCTCGAACAAGCCGCCCGCGCCCTCTTCGACGATCCCGAATAAACTGTGGCTAGATTGCGCCTGCGGCTGATAAACATCAAAAAAAGCGAAGAGAAAAGACAAAGAGAAACTTTTGAAAAAGTTTCTCTTTGAATCTCTTCAAAACGTTTCACTGGTCGTCGGGAGTGAATCGCTGCCGCGTTTCCCTCCCGACGCCCCATGCAAAATCATTTATGAGCAGATGCCAATGAGCCATCATATCCGGGCGACCCGACGGGTCGCCCCTACGATTCTTTTCTTGCCGAAATCATTTTAAGAAACAGATTCCGCTGAAAGCTCTTTCCCAATATCTTTTCACTTGATACGCGCCGAAGGCGGAAGCGAAGCTCCGCCTTCGGCGCTAGCATGAAATGTTTTGAAAGGGTTTAAGGGAAAACTTTTTCAAAAGTTTTCCCTTAAATCTTTTCCATAACTCCGCATTTTGCCCCCCACGCGCCGGAAGCGGTTTGCTATACAAAAGGAATTACAGATTATATAATTCTTAGAATTATTATAGAAAGAACAGACGGTTGGGAAGAAAAGAGTATGGGATCGGCGGGAGAAGGCGGAAGCGAGAGCCTCCGAAAACCGCCGGAGCGGAGCCGTCTTTCAAGCGTCGCGGAGGTTTTGAATGAAGAAACTGAAGCTATGGAGAACCCCGGAGTCCAGAAACAAAGTCGTGGGCGTCGCGCTGGGGCTGTTGGTGGGAGTGGTCGCCGGGCTGCTGCCGCACCCTAAGGCAGCAGACCTGCCGGGCGTCGGAGTGGCCCATGAACTATTGAAGAGTTTCGAGCACAAGGCGTACGACCAGAGATTCCGCACGAGAGGCCCGCTGCCGGAAGAAAATGTGTCGCGGGACATAGTGTTGCTGGACATAGACGACGACAGCTACGAGTGGCGCACATGGCCGTTCGACAGGACGATATGGAGCGAGATAGTGACGGCTCTCGGAGCCGAGGGCGCTGGCGCGAGGATGGTTCTGTTCGACGTGTTTTTCTTCGACCGTTCAGGTCCGGCGTTAAACCCCGGCGTGGCCGACACGTTTTCGAAGAAATTCGAGACTCTGGCCTCGATCGTTCCTGAGGAAACAGAGTGGGACCAGAATGTGAAGATGAAACTGTACGAGATTTCGGACAGGCTGACGGGGCCGGTCGAGGAAAAAGACATCAAAGAGATGGTGGCGGAGCTTGACGCGATCACAGGCGACCCGCAGTTCGCAAGGTTCTCCGAGGCTTACAACGACGCCGCGCTGTACCTGTTTGAGAACTCGGCGCTGGACGCGCTTGCGCCGGACAGGGACGCGATTCTGGCGGACTCGATACAAAGGGCGGGCAACGTGTTGCTCGGACAACTCGCCAACAAGGAAGAGGAATCCGCATACAAGCGGGACGACATATTGTATGACCCGGACGCGAGGGCGATGTTCCTGAAGTTCATCGGCATGACCGACAGGACGCAGACGGACAATCAGGCCGAGGTGGAATTGAACAAGGCGCTGCGCAACCTGAGGCCGGGCGATTTCGAGTGGCTGCTGGAAAAAAGCGGCGAGAAGCCGTCGGGCGGACGCAAGCCGATACCTTTCAGCGACAAGGAAAAAGAGCTGGTCATGGCCGAACTAGCCAAGGTGCGCGCTCAGACGGATTACGGAATGGGCGTGAATGAAAGGTTTAAAGCGAAGATAAGGCCCGACAACCCGGTTCCGTCGAAGAGCGTTTTGGACGAGTACATAGACGTGGTTCAGTTCCAGACGGTGATGCCGATGTTCGGGGACGGCTCGGCGGGAGTGGGATACGTTCTGCCCGAACTGCAGAAGGACGGCGTCATACGCATGATGTCTCCCGCGCTGAACTTTGACGACACGCTTTATTTCCATATATCCTTCCTCGCGGCGATGCATTATCTGGGCGTTCAGAACGATGACTTGGATTTCTATCCGGAAAAAATCGTCATAAGGAACGCAACGTTTCCCGGAAGCGAAAAGAAGACGACTATAACGATGCCGCTGGATGAAAAAGGGACGCTGCTGGTGAACTGGGCTGGAGCGTTCCTGCAGCCGAACACGTTCATACACCGCAGCGTGAGAAAGATTTACGAAGACGCGGTTAAATACAACATCCTCAAGAAGAACGAGGCGGGCGCGCCGCTGGCGCAGCATGAAACGGCAATTCTGGAAAGCCTCGACGCCGAGGAAGCCAAACGAGTGACCGAGGAGTTGGAGTTTTTCAGGGAAAAGGTGGTTCTGATAGGTTTGACGGCGGCTGGCACGCACGACCTGAACCCGGTTCCGTTCAATCCTAGAGATCCCCTCGTCGGAATGCACGCCAACGCGGTGAACACGATAATCAAAAGCCTGTTCATAAAGAAGGCTCCGTTCTGGGCGACATTTGCGGCGGCGCTGGTTCTGTCCGCGCTGGTAGGTTTCGTCGGCGGCGCGTCAAAGCAGTCCGTCGGCGGCGCGGTGGCGGCGGGAACAATCGTCGCGTACGCCGCGGCAACCCAATACCTGTTCGGCTCCGCGATGATATGGGCTCCCTTAGTGTCAGTGGTCGCGGCGATCTCGCTCTCCTACCTGTTGGTCGTGGTCTACAGGTACATGACAGAGGGCAAGGAAGCGAAAAAGATGAAGTCGATGTTCTCCACATACGTGAATCCGGAGGTCGTGGAGACGCTGATACATCACCCGGAGAAGCTGAGGCTTGGCGGAGAGAAGATGGACCTGACGGCGATGTTCGCGATGGCGTACGGGCCGGGGCTTTCGGAAGCCGAGTCGCCGGAGGAGCTTGTCGACAGGCTGAACGAATATTTTACGGCGATGACGGCGAAGATATTTGACAATCAGGGAATGTTGGACAAGTACGAGGGCGCGATAATTATGGCTGTGTACGGCGCGCCCATTCACTACGAGGACAACGCGGTTAAAGCCTGCTACGCGGCGCTGGACATGGTGAAGGCCAACGACGAGCTTCTCAAGAAATGGGAGCAGGAGGGAAAGAAGCCGATACGCACTATGGTCGGGCTGAATTCCGGCCTGATGATAGCCGGGAACATGGGGTCCGAGTCGAGGTTCAACTACACGATAATGGGCGACGCGGTCAACCTCTCGGCCCGTCTTCTGGGAGCCAACAAGCAATACGGCTCGAGCCTGATGATAAGCGAGTTTACGCTGGAAAAAGCGAAGGATTTCGTGATAGTGAGGATGTTGGACAAGATGCGGGTGGTCGGGAAACTGGAGCCTGTTAAAGTATACGAGTTGCTGGGCAGGACGGACGAAGGGCTGCCGGAGGATGTGGCGGAGTGCGCGAAACGTTTCGCGGAGGCGTACGAACTGTATCTGGAAATGAAGTGGGACGAGGCGAAGGCCGGGTTCCAGAGGGCGATGGACGCCCGGCCCGGAGACGGCCCAAGCAAGGTGTACATGGCCCGTTGCGACGATTACAAGGCCACCCCGCCGCCGGTCGGCGACGACGGCAAGTGGGACGGCGTCTACGTGATGACCAAGAAATAGCCGCGGCCTGCGCCGCATAATGCCGGAATCACTGGAGAACCTCGATGAAACTAAAACTTCCGCACAAAGCTGAAGACAGGAACAAGATAATCGGCCCGTTCATAGGGCTTGCAATGTCCGCTCTATTCATCGCGCTGTTCGCGTCCGGAGCTTTAGACACGATAGGGAACCTCGACCTAGACGCCAAGTTCAAGGTGCGGCAGAGGTTTGAGAAGCCGCCCGTGAACAAAGACATCCACAACGTGCTGATCGACGACTCGACTCTCGATTGGGAAGGCGCGTACCCGGACGACCCGATATATTACGTGGACGTGATAAACGGGCTTGGACTGGACAAACACGGGGCTCTCGCCACTCTGTTCGCTATCGACTACTCGCGCCCATTCGGGCGCAAGGTGGACATCGACGTCCGGGAAGGGTTCTCAGGAGCCACTGAGCAGATTTCTCAGATATTGTTCTACAACCTCGAACTGAAATTCGGCATGATGGAGAAGATAGGGACATACAGAGATTTCCTCGACGACCCCGAAGCTCCGTCTTATGCGGCTGATCTGGCTCCAAGATTCGAGGAGATTGTTTTCGACGAGGAGCTCGGGAGCGTGTCCGGCCTGATGGAACAGGTGGCCGGGTTCGCCGGGCACAACATGCATCTCAACGAGCTTGCGCCCGACCGGGAAAAGGCGGTTGGCCGCGCCGCGGCCTCCGCTCGCAATGTCTATTTCGCGTTCAGCGCGAAGAACTATCTGCCGACGCCACACGAGCCGAAGGATCTGAAACTGGACAAGAAGACGCGCGCCGTCTTTGAGCGCGTGCTATCCTACCCCACCCGCAACAAACCGGACAACCCTGCCGAAGCGCTCGTGTTCGACGCCTACCAGAATCTTGACCTGCGCGGCTTCGACTTCCTTCTCGCAGACGAAGGCGAGCCTTTCGAGGGCGCTGTCGCAAAAAGGATTGCCGAAGACAGAAAGAGGAAGTCAGAAGAGCTTTACCACTTCCACAAGCAGAACTCGCCGCCGATGAGCGCGAAGGTTCTGAAGACCGACGCCTACGCGAGAAGCCTGTTTGAGAAAGCGATGAAGTCCGACCCGCCGCCGGCCCCCCCTTCCATGGAAGCCCTCGCGCTCGAAGCTTACCAATCTCTGTCGGCGAGCGATCTGGACTACCTGATGGGCAAAGAGGGGACGCCTTTCGACGACGCGATAAACGACAGGCTTCTGAAGGACAAAGTGCTGCGGATGGCCGGAGCGGAGCAGAAGGAGGGAGAAACCGAGACGGCTGAAAAAGAATACTACGTCTTCGATATTCCCCCCGGACTTGAAAACGAGTTCCCGCGGCTCAACAAGGTCAATCCCGTGCAGCCGGAAATCGGGATGAACACCGCCGGTCAAGGCCCGCAGAGGGCGGAGTTCAGCAGAAGAGACGGCACGCTGCGGATGATCGCGCCCGTGTATGTTTATGAAAACAAACTGTATCCCCACGTGGATTTTCTCATCGCTCTGAAATATCTGAAAGTGAAACCCGAAGATGTGTTGCTGAAAAAAAACAAAATCATCCTTAAGAACGCTACCCTGCCCGGAGCGAAAGGCGGGACCGAGGACATATCCATCCCGCTGCTTCCCGGCGGCAAGATGCTGGTCAACTGGGCGGGCATCTGGGCGGACACCACGCTGTTCGACACGGACAGCTTCCTGAATTTCTACTCCACCCTCGGACGGCACAGCATCCTTGAGCGGGGAAGAGCTAACGCTAAGATTCCGCCGGAAGAGCAGACGGACCCTCTGCAAGAGGACGAGGCGAAGATTTATGAGAGCATCGTCAAGACCGGGGAAGCGGCGACTCTGGACGAAAAGATAAAGGCTCTCAAGGACAAGATAATAATCATCGGGCTGACGGCGGAAGGCACTGCCGACATGAACCCGACGCCGCTCGAACCGAGGTATAAAATCCTCGGACTGCACGCGAACGCGATAAACACCATAGTCGAAAGGCTCTTCATCGACAAAGCGCCGTTTATCTGGGTGGCGCTGATATTCGTGGTTCTGGGCGCCGGGCTGGGATTCTCCGGCGGCGCGGTCAGGCACACGAACCCGTTCTTGGTGGCCGTAATCAACTTCTCAATCATGTTGTTCGTGGCGGCTGCTTACTTCGCGGCGGCCAACTACCTGTTCATTACCAAGCGCATTGAAATTCCGGTGTTTGCGGCTATCGGGCTCATAACAGCGACATTCCTGAGCGTCTTCATCTACCGCTTCCTCACCGAGGAGCAGGAAAAGAAAAAGATGAAGGGCATGTTCTCGACGTACGTGAACCCGCAGGTCGTCGATTCGCTTCTGGCCGACCCGGACAAGCTGAAACTCGGCGGCGAGAGGACTCGCGCTTCAGTTTTCTTCTCCGACGTGGCCGGGTTCACATCCATATCCGAAGCCCTGACGCCCGAAGAGCTGGTCGAGTTGCTGAACGAATATCTGACGGAGATGACGGCGATACTCATGCAGTACGGCGGCACGCTGGACAAGTACATCGGCGACGCGATCGTGGGCATCTTCGGCGCTCCCATCCCCTTCCCAGAGCACGCCAAGAACGTCTGCTACAACGCGCTGGATATGCAGGCTAAGATAGCCGAGATGCGGGAGGTGTGGAAGACTCAGGGAAAACATCTCCTTCAGGTGCGCTGCGGGGCGAACACTGGCGAGATGATAGCCGGCAACATGGGTTCCACAAACCGATTCTGCTACACCGTCATCGGCCCGGAGGTGGACTTCGGCGAGCACATGGAATCGTCCGGCAAGCTCTACTCCACGCAGACCACGATAAGCGAGTTCACGCGTGCCGAGGCGGACGACTTCATAATAACGCGTTTCCTCGACATACAAATCAGTTCGGCATATAAGAATCCGGTGAAGATATACGAACTGCTCGCCAAGAAATCCGACGGCCTGCCGGACATCAAGCTCGAATGCTGCGACCTGCACGAGGACAGCGTGCTGTTCTACTTCCAGAGGCGGTTCGACGAGGCGGCGGAAAAGGCCGCCCGGATATTCGACATATTCCCGGAGAAACCCGTCGGGGACGCGACATCGGCGCTGACGGCCGCCGCAAAACAGGCCGTCGATCTCTACAGACAGGGCAAATACAAGGAATCGGCAAAGCTGATGAGCAAAAGCATCAACTCGAAGGTCTATCCGCCGGAGCGGCTCGAAGAGGAGACGGTCAAGTTCCTGCACCCGACGTGCATGCAGTTCGTGCGGATAGCCGAGGCGAAGGCCGACCCGCCGGACGCCTCGTTCGACGCGATTCTGGCCGAAGCCACTCACAGGAAAGACCTGAAGTTTTAGCGCGCCGCAGTATCGACGTTTCAAGCGACGCGGACTATCATCATAAAAAGCGCTCGACCGCTTCGGCGGCCGGCGCGGTCGCCTATCGGGGGTTCTTTTAATGGCAAAACGAGCCATCATGATCGGCATCGACGGATGCCATCGCGACACTCTCTACCGCCTCATCGACGAAAAGCAGGTTCCTTTCTTCAACTGGATGGCCGACAACGGCGTCAGGGTGAAAAACGCGGTCACCATGTTCCCTTCCACCACCGCGTCCTGCTGCGCGACTCTCTACACCGGAAGCTGGTATCGCAGCCACGGCCTCCTGAACAACGAGTGGGTAGACAGGTTCGCCGACCCGCCGCGCGGCCGCTCATACATCGAATGCCTTTACGAGGCCCTGCTCTCCTTTGACAAAAAACTGTTCGGCCTGCCGACCATTCTGCTGCCGGACAGGAACGAGGGCGGACAGATCAACAACGACCTCTGCCCCGACCATCCCACAATTTACGAAGAGATGACGGCGGCGGGAAAAATTTCATACACGTTTTTCCATTACATCGGAAAAGGAGCCACGGTGTGGGCGCGCCCGGCGAGGACGGACATGCTGCGCTACGGCATGATCGAACAGTACGGCAAACCATACCAGATGTTCGACAAGATGATGGCGACTCGCGCTATTCGCCTTATGCGCAAGCGCCCCGCGGACCTGCTGGCGATTTACTACGGCGGCAACGACGGCCACAGCCACCGGCACGGCGTCCCCGGTCAGGAAACCTATCTACGTGACTTCATAGACAAGGAGCTGACGAGATTAAAGACCGCTCTCGAAGCGATGTTCCCACAGGACGAACTGTATTGGTCGGTGTGCGCCGACCACGGGCAGTCCAACTTGGACAAGGAAAAACATCTCGAACGCTGCATGTGGATCGAGGATTTCTTTCCGCAGTTGCGCGCCGCCGGTTTCGAGAAGATGGACAGAGGGCTGTCCCGCAACGAACTCGGCGGGCTGGACGTCATCGGGACTCTCGGCCACGGGGCCGGAGCCGGCTTCTACATTAAGAACAGAAAGACTGGCGACTGGAAAACCCCGCCCGATTTCGCGTCCGACATCGTCCCGGCTCTGAACAATTTCATGAAAGCTTCCGCCGGGCTTGCTCCTTTCGGGGATTACAAATTCAAAGGCTATCTGGACTTCCTTCTGACGCGGACGCGGTTCGACGAGCCGTACCGGGTTTATGTCAACAAGCCGCCGTACGACGCCGCAGGGGAACTGGTCGCGCTCGAAGAGCATTTCAAGGGCGGAGACCCCGCGTACGTCAAACCCATAGAACGACTCCGGGGCATCGACAGCCCGAAGGGGCCGGACATCGTGTTGCTTCTTGACTACTGCAAAAATAGATTCAACATAAACACCGTCGAGGGATTCCACCCCGGACAACACGGCTCCCTGTGCCCGGACGACTCCTACGTGCCGATGCTGTTCGCCGGCCCCGGAGTGATTAGGGGCGAGCTTCCGGAGGCGTTCACCATCAACTGGTCTCCGACGGTCGCGAGCATGCTGGGAGTGAAGATGCCGCGCGCGGACGGCGCTCCGCTGCCCATCTTCGGCAACGGGAAAGGAAACGCGCGATGAGCGCGATGGGAGAAGAGGCGCGCCGCAGATACGCCCGACATCTGATGCTCGACCGCGTGGGCGAGACAGGACAGGCGAAACTGCTGTCGGCTCGCGTGCTTGTCGTCGGCGCGGGCGGCTTAGGCTCTCCCGTCATTTTCTATCTCGCAGCCGCGGGCGTCGGCCTCATCGGAGCAGCCGACTCTGACGTTGTTGACATCAGCAACCTTCAAAGGCAGATTCTTCATTCAACGCCCGACATCGGCAGGCTCAAGACCGATTCGGCCCGCGACACCGTTGTCGCCCTCAACCCGGATGTGAAGTTCGCGCCTGTCGCCGAGCGCATTACCCCCGACAACGTCATGGATATCCTTTCCGGTTATGACATCGCGGTGGACGCGTGCGACAATTTCCACACGAGATACCTAGTGAACGACGCGTGCGCGCTCCAGCGCAAGCCGTTCGTCCACGGCGGGGTTTTCCAGTTTGAAGGCCAAGCTTCAACTTTCATCGCGGGCAAAGGCCCGTGCTACCGCTGCCTGTTTCCAACTCCGCCCGATCCCGAAATAATCCCCAGAGGCAATGAAATCGGACTTCTGGGAGTCGTTCCCGGAACAATCGGTCTGATTCAGGCGACCGAGACGGTCAAGCTTATTCTGGGGCTAGGGGATTCTCTCGTCGGCAGGCTGCTGATATACGACGCCCTGAAAATGCGATTCAGAGAGCTTAATATCCGGCGCGATCCCGG
>ERZ795059.2756-NODE-2756-length-17774-cov-7.791918_pt1 | contig 17774 bp, 9 predicted proteins | sample MGYA00375143_ERZ795059 | MGnify/ENA primary metagenome ERZ795059 (study PRJEB30188, sample SAMN05720168) | activated sludge metagenome | isolation source: Anaerobic digester | place: USA | collected 2015-01-07 ... | reverse complement strand
TACGTTTTAAAATCAGAGGATCAATATCAAGAAGTAATAGTATTTAAAAACCAGGATATTCTGAAGCACATTGAGGCCAGCGACATTCAGTCAATTGATGTATTTAAAGGTGAAAGTGCCACGAACAAGTTTGGATCAAAGGCAGAAAATGGTGCTGTTGTACTTCATTTTAAGAAAGATAAATTTAAAAGATTGCAAATCGATTTGAATGGGATATTATTGGAAGGAAAGTAAGAAGTTGGAATTGAAGTTTTTTAGAAAGAGAAAAAATGAAAAAGTCGTTGTGAAAGCAACGACTTTTTTCTTTATGCATTTTTCCGAAACCCGATATACTCTTTGCAATAATTCAGAACAATTGAGTAACCTTTTAATACATCCATTCCAATGGAGGCACACTCATGCCAGGGCGATTGAATTATTCCAACTTGAAGCGAACCGAAACTAAGACCATCTAATTCTAGCCTCTTTGCTCTTGTTTTAAATCCATTGATTACACCATTGAATCCCCGCCCCAACTCTTCCAGATTAGTATGACCATCGAATTTACTTTCGTCTGTCGTTTTGAGTAGCAAGCCAAGAGAAGAACCAGTGTCAATCATTAAATTGCAGGGGAAACTATTTTTTTCAATTGAAATGTGAGATTGAAGTACAGGTCTGGAATCTTCAATGCGTATTGGTATGTGTAGATATTCAAGGGCTAAGGATGGGGAGTACGCTGGTCTGAATGTGATCAACTTTTCTTTTGGATTCAGTTCTACTTCAAATTTTATAAAGATATCGTAACCGATCACGCCATCTATTTTGTTTGCCTTTTCAAAGACATTTCGTTCGGGCACAATCACTATTGGTATCCTGGCACCAATCACTTTATTGATGGTGATATTATTAGAGAGCGATAAGCTTCCATAAACCGGTTGACCGGAACCAAGACCTGAGAACTGAATCTTTCTTCCTGCCTCGGTTTTAAACTGATTTTGAAATTGCTTGCCGAAGAGAACTAGATTTCTACAGCCCGTATCTAAAATAAGATTTACTTGTATGGAATCGTTAATCGTTACGGGGAGCACGATAAGATTGCGATACGTTTTATATTGAAAGGTAACTTCGTTCAGGTTGTCTGGAAGAAAGAAGCCAGAATCAGGAGCAGCATTAATTTGTAGGGGCAAGTAAATCACAACGATGCACAACGCATAGACGACTAAAATTCTGAAGGTTTTCATAGAGGGGGTTTTGCTACGAAACCTACCTCTACTTTAACTAGCTTAAAACACGCGTAATACCTGATTTATTTCATCACCCTTTCTTTACTTAAGTGATCTTAGAGGCAAGGTTACATCCTTAATCGGTAATTGTATCGGTAATTGTGGATCATGTTATTACCATAAGAAGGGTGACTTGAGAAATGTGTAATTTCCCTTCTCATTTTGATTTCCATGTGTAAAGTACACACGAAGAATATTTTGCGTTCATGTAAAAACATGATTTAAAACGTGTAATAATTCTTTAATTTTCGATCCATTAAAAACCAACCAGATGAATTATCAGAAACAATCCTCTTCACTCTTTTTCACTTTGTTCATTGTGTGTTTTTGCATGGTGCTGTCATCGTGCAATACATCGAAGCCCACCTCTCCAGAGGCAGCAGAAGCTTTGCAAAGCATAATTCCAAAACCCACATCGGTTGAAGCAACCGGAGAGACCTTTATACTAAGCGAGGCATCTGGTATTTTTGTTGAAGGCGGATCAGAAGAAGTTCTTCTTATTGGTAAGTATTTGTCAGACCGACTTAAAACAGCAACGGGTTTTGAACTTCCAATTTCCGTTTCTGAGTCAAATGGTGAGCAAGCGAAAGGTAATATTCTTTTAACGCTTGCTGGCGCAGATGCATCGTTGGGAGATGAAGGTTATACCTTAACCATAACAGGCAAATCGATAATACTCGCTGCGAATAAATCTGCCGGATTATTTCGCGGTATCCAAACTATTCGGCAGCTTCTTCCTGCCAAAGTAGAACTATCTTCGAAGCAGGAAGGTCCATGGGAAATAGCAACAGCTGCCATTCGTGATTTACCTTCATATTCCTATCGCGGATCGATGCTTGATGTTGGTCGCCACTTTTTTGGTGTAGAAGATGTGAAGCGCTACATTGATATGATCAGCTATTATAAAATGAATGTATTGCACCTTCACCTTAGTGATGACCAGGGTTGGCGCATTGAAATTAAGTCATGGCCTAATTTGACAAAGCATGGAGGTAGCACACAAGTAGGTGGAGGCAAGGGAGGTTTTTATACCCAGGAACAGTATAAAGAAATTGTAGCCTATGCACAAAGTCGTTATATCACGGTGATTCCTGAAATTGATATGCCGGGTCATACCAATGCTGCCTTAGCCTCGTATGGTGAATTAAATGGAGGAACGATTGTTCCTTTAGAAGGACGCATTGAACTCAAAAAAGAAGATCAAATACTAAACGGAAAATCAAAGCCGACAGAACTGTATACAGGTATTGGTGTAGGGTTCAGCACGCTTCGTATTGAAAAGGAAGAGACTTTTAAATTTGTGAACGATGTTATTCGCGAATTGGCTGCCATCACACCTGGCCCGTACATTCACATTGGTGGTGACGAATCGCACGCTACAAAGAAGGAAGATTATATTGAGTTTGTGAAGAGGTTCCGTGAGATCGTTCAGGCTAACGGAAAAATTATGATCGGCTGGGAAGAGATTGCTCAAGGTGATATTGGTGAAGATGTGATCGCGCAATTCTGGACTTCACCAAAGTATGGTGAGTTGGCAGCAGAGAAAGGAAGTAAACTAATTATGTCGCCATCTAAGAAGACATACATGGATATGCAATATGATAGCACCACTTGATTAGGATTGCATTGGGCAGCCTACATAGAAGTTGATAGCGCATACAGTTGGGATCCGACAGATTATTTGAATGGTGTTTCGAAAGAAAATATCCTGGGTATTGAAGCCCCGCTGTGGACAGAGACCATTGTTACTATGAATGATATTGAATACATGATTTTTCCGCGGCTATCCGGTTATGCAGAAATAGGCTGGTCATCAAACGAAAAGAAAAGTTGGGATGAATATAAAGTGCGATTAGCGAATCACGGTCCGCGTTGGAAGGCGATGAATATTGATTACTATAAATCGAAGTTGGTTCAGTGGAAGGAGTAGGGTGGATTATTGGTTAATAGTTAATAGCTAATAGTTAATAGTTATCTGGTGTATAAAAACAAAGTAGATTGCCACCATGACGATTAACCATTAACCATTCACTTGTATTTTATTTATCTTTTTCTCGTTGCCTGATCAAATGTCATCATATCATAATCTTCTGTTGTTTTCATTTTATGAATGCGCCTGATGACTGCAATGAGTGTGATGACAAACTGAATTAGAAATCCAATATTGAAAACAATTTCATTGAGCTTGAATATACCTTCGTAGGAAAGAATTACATATCCAAAAATACTTACTCCCATCAGTGCACTGATCATAATAAAGCCTGCACCTTCTCTGCTCTCCGTATATGCTTTTATAATGATGACGAGTATCGACAAAAGTAAAATGGTGCTCAGGCCAAGATATAGTTGCACATAGGTCGTGAAGATTAAGGGAGTGGCAAATAAGGTAAAGAGTGTGAAGCATCCACAAGTAATGATAAAAAATAGTCGAAAGACATTATTGACATCGCGTGGAAAAAGACTACCAACAAGTAGTGAACCAAATAAGGTAGTCAGGTAAATACTGATGTATTCAGTCCGGGCACTGAAATACCAGTTGATGTCCGGAAACCATTGGACGATTTGATAATGGTTTGAAAAGGCCGAACGGAGCATCCACGATAAGCAAAGTAAAACATAAAGTATCAGCGCAATGTTCTTTGATCGGAGATAGAGTGTGAAAGCAATAATAGCGAGAATGCCTAAACCCAAAAGCAAGAATAAATTTGTCGTTTCAATTCTGTTTTTATGCTGAACCAATTGATCCGCTTGTCCAAGAAGAATAGGATCATGAATACCAGTGCGATGATGATAAAAATTAGAAACATGGAGAATGATTTCAAGGGAGTCAGGCTCGGCAGTGAAGATGTACGTCTCTGGTTTCCATTGCGGTTTTGAATCATCTTTGGTTTTACCTACAATCCCGTTGTAGCCAAGCTTATGTCCATTTACCCATAGGTCGTAAGCACAATACACATCAGGCATAGTAATGGCCAGCGAAGATGTTTTGGTTTTAGAATGGATTACCTTAAGCCGATACGTTGCGAATTGAATGTTTGGTTTACCTTCTTCCTCCGTCCACCAAAACGGAACTTCAATAAATGATTTTGATGGTTTGCTATTCATTTCTGCTGAACCGATTAGTTCATTCGGGTAGAATTCCCAATATCCATTTAAAGCGCGTGGCTGCTCAGACAACTCACCATCTTTTAATATGAGTAATCCATTCATAGGTGCGTCCGTTCCGGAACTCCCAGGATCGGATGACGTTGCCATTACAGCAACCAAAAGAAAAAGATAACGGCTAATCATGTGTGTACTATTTAGGTCGTTCACGTGTGGAACGCATTTTGGATGCCGGACTTTAGGAGTTTAAACAATCTTAGAAATATCTCTGAATTCGCTTTCGATAATCCTTTAAACTGATTGGCACAATGTTTCTTTGTTTAAATTGGGAGAGTTAATTCCCAAATCTGCTTTCAACAGCGTGTGCTTTTTTTCTGGAGATTTTCATAAGTTTTAAATTATAAAAGAGGAGAGTTGTTGCTTCCATCATTTTATGCTATTGCTAAGCTTGCTATATTTAGAAATGAAAAAATTAGCCTTGTCACTTCTTGTTCTCGTGGGAACATGCTTAGCCATCTTGTCATCAGCGCAAGAAAGTAAAAAACGTCTTCAGGCGGGTCGCTTGTATAAGGCAGGTGAAGCACTGCATGCTCCTCGCTTAGGATTTATTTCCAAAGTCCCTGAAGGTTGGCAAGGAGTTTTGCCTCGTGAAACCGAAGTGTTCATGTTAACCACTACTAGCACATCGGTCTATGGTGAGATCTACATGTTTGGTACAGAGAAGAATGATATTCAATCTATGCGCGAAGCATGGGTGAAGGGGTTTGATTTAACAGACAATATTAAATTGAAGGCAACCAATCCTACAGTAACAGATGATATTTTAATGGGTGAAGTTGTTTTGGCAGGAGATAAGGTAAATGGAGGAAATAGAGGATTTGCTGTTGCACGATGCAATCCGAGTGGACCATGTGTTACTGTTCTGGCAATTATGCCAAAGCAATTTTATGATGAGATATCAAAATCAGCACTGGAGGCATTGAAGTTGAGTTCGTTTGAACCACCTTCGAATGTTTCTCCGTATGCCAATTTTGATTGGAAGGAATTTTTATCGGACAAAGATTTTTTTGCCTATGCATATGTTGAAGGCGCATCAAAGGATAACCGTGTTCAGCTTTGCCGCGATGGAAGTTTTACGGCTAATATTACGAAGAAGGGGTGGATGAAAGATCAACATCCTGAATACAATGGACGCCTCTCTGGGCAATGGACCGTTGATGGAGTGGGAGAACAGACTACACTTCATCTTACTTTTACCAAAAAGAAGGGATTAGAGCCACTTGATTTTGTCCTGAATATCGAGGATGAAAAGATTTTTGTAAACGGAGAGCGATATTTTACCGGGGCGTCTACAAAATGTAAATAGAGTTTTGTCCCGACTTGCTTGGGTAATCAAAAATTTCAATCCTTCATCTTTTTACGGGACTGTTTGTTCAGAATCGAACATTTGTTTTGTGCCCGAAATATTTCTACTGCATGGGTGCAACCTCTTACTGTTTTGTGAGTATTTAATGGATATGTGACAAAACCCAAATCCCATTAACACCATGATCAAAAACTATTTTAAGATCGCCTTTCGGAATCTCATTAAGAACAAGGCTTACTCCTTCATTAACATCATGGGTCTCGCCACCGGGATGGCAGTCGCGATATTGATCGGATTGTGGATGTGGGATGAACTTTCATTTAATAAGTACCACCAGAATTACGATCGCCTTGCCCAGGTATGGCAGCATAATATTTACAATGGCAACATTGGTTCGCAGGTTTCCAATCCCTATCTGATGTCGGATGAAATCAGGAATACCTATGGCAGTGATTTTAAGTATGTTTTGCAATCATCGTGGACCAACACGCACATTCTTACGTATGGCGAAAAGAAATTCAATAAGGAAGGAAATTATTTCGAGCCAGAGGTAACCGAAATGTTAACGCTCAAGATGATTAAAGGAACACGCGGTGGATTGAAGGATGCGCACTCTATTTTATTATCCGAATCAACAGCGAAGGCGTACTTTGGTGATGAAGACCCAATGGATAAGCTGATGCGCATTGACAATAAGCAAGACGTGAAAGTTACCGGTGTGTATGAAGATTTACCTTACAATTCATCTTTTCGGGATATGAATTATATTTTACCATGGGAGCTTTATTTGATCAGCAACGAGTGGATTAAAAAAATGGAAAACCCATGGGGAAGTAATTTCACGCAGACCTTCGTTCAGATTGCCGATAATGCTGACATGGATGTAGTCTCTGCAAAAATTAAGGATGTAAAGTATAACAAACTGTCTGATGATCAGGAGCGGAAATATAAGCCTGAAGTCTTTCTGCATGCCATGAGCAAATGGCATTTGTATTCTGATTTTAAAAATGGAAAGAACATTGGTGGACGAATTGAATTTGTATGGCTCTTTGGAATCATAGGTATTTTTGTATTGCTGTTAGCGTGTATCAATTTCATGAATTTAAGTACGGCACGTTCAGAGAGACGCGCCAAAGAAGTAGGTATTCGTAAATCCATTGGCTCTGTTCGTGGTCAATTGATTGCCCAGTTTTTCAGTGAATCATTAGTAGTAGCTCTGCTGGCTTTTGTTTTTGCAATACTATTAGTTCTATTGATGTTGCCCTTCTTTAATGAAGTGGCCGATAAAAAACTCACGATGCTCTGGACAAGTCCGGAGTTTTGGACTATGGGAATTTTATTCAGTCTGTTCACAGGCATAGTTGCAGGAAGTTATCCCGCGCTTTACCTGTCCTCTTTTCAACCGGTTAAAGTTTTGAAAGGAACATTTCGTGTAGGGCGATTTGCTTCTATACCTCGTAAAGTTTTAGTGGTGTTGCAGTTTACGGTTTCGGTTATTTTGATTATCGGTACTGTAGTTGTGTTCCGCCAAATAGAATTTGCAAAAGATCGTCCGACAGGGTATGAGCGAAACGGATTGATCAATATATTTTTGTCTACAGAAGATATTCACGATCATTTTGAAACAATACGAAATGAATTAAAAAATTCCAATGCCATTTTGGAGATGACGGAATCTGCCAGCCCGACAACATCCAACTGGAATACCAATGGTGGTTTTGACTGGGAAGGGAAGGACCCTAATCTTGCTGTAGATTTTCCAAACAATGGGATTACCCATCAGTATGGAAAAACGGTTGGATGGGAATTTAAAGATGGAAGAGATTTTAACCACGAGCTGGCAACTGACTCATCTGCCTTTGTGATCAACGAAGCACTGGAGAAATTTCTTGGTTTTGAAAAAGCGGTTGGATCCACACTGGTTTGGGAAGATAAGCCACATATCATTATTGGCGTTATAAAAGACATGTTGGTTGAATCTCCCTATGAACCGGTACGTCCATCACTCTTTCATATTTCCAAATACAGTGGAAATGTTGTGATCATTAAATTGAATCCCGATATGGGCACGCGTGATGCTTTGGCTAAAGTAGAAAGCATATTTAAAAAGTATAGCCCGGAGGCACCATTCGAGTATAAATTTGTTGACGAAACCTATGCGCGAAAATTTGGTGATGAAGAACGCATAGGTAAGCTGGCTACATTCTTTGCTGTGCTGGCGGTGTTTATAAGTTGTCTGGGTATTTTTGGTTTAGCATCGTTCACAGCGGAGCAACGCACAAAAGAAATAGGTATTCGAAAAGTTTTGGGAGCATCTGTTTCGAATTTATGGCAGATGCTATCCAGAGATTTTGTTTTACTGGTTATCATTTCATGCTTGTTCGCCATTCCCATCTCATACTATTTTCTTAACCAATGGTTATTGAAATATGAATACAGAACAGAAATTGTTTGGTGGATTTTTGCAGCAGCTGCATTGGGTGCAATGATCATTACCTTGCTAACGGTAAGTTACCAATCTATAAAGGCGGCAATGGCCAACCCGGTGAAAAGTCTTCGATCTGAATAGAAAATATCAAATCAGCGTCATGCAATTATTGACGCTGATTTGATTAATTAATTAATTGAAAGAAAGTGTTATTCGCTCCTCAATGAATTCACCGGATTCGTTCGTGCTGTTTTTAAACTGTGGAAAGCGACTGTTATAAAGGCAAACAGTAATGCTAATATTCCCACAACAGCAAAGATCATATAGTTGGTGTTGGTTTGATATGCAAAGTTGCCCATCCATTGTGATATGGTGTAAAGTGAAATCGGTATGATGATGATGGCAGCAATCACAACCAGATACATTACCTCCTTGAATAATAAATAAATGATGTTCGGTATTGTGGCGCCATGTACTTTTCGTACACCAATTTCTTTTGTGCGCTGTGCGGCAGTGAAGGCACTTAATCCTAACAATCCAAGGAGTGATATAAAGATGCAAATCCAGGATAAACCAGAAAGTAACTTGTACTGTGTTTCGTCTGCGCGATATTGCTCATCGAAACGTTGATCTAAAAAGAAATATTCAAATGGATGGTTAGGATCGTAGCGCAACCACTTCTCCTTAATATAACTTACGGTGTTGATCAAGTCATCTCCTTTAACTTTTAAATGAAGGTAGCCACCTTCTTCGCGTGCTTTGATAATGATCAAAGGCTCAACCGCATTATGTAACGATGCAAAATTGAAATCCTTCACAAGACCTACAACCTGTCCGTCTGTTTTTGCATGGAAGAATTTTACTTTCTTTCCAATGGCATCATCACCCCAGCCCATTAATTTTGCGGCAGCTTCATTGGCGATGAAGACATCATCGACATCGGCTTTTGGCCCTGGCAGAAAATCACGACCCTTTAAAATTTCAATGCCCATCGTTTTGAAATAATCTTCACCTACTACCATTAAAGTAAAGGCTTGTTGCTTCATACCTTCAGCGCCTTCAGCCCACATAACAGGTCCGCCCATTCCCATTCCAAATACATTGTAGGATGTAGTAGCTCCGGTGATGTGAGGGTTCTGTAAGAATTCACTTTTAATTCCCGTGAGTTGTCGTTGTACCAGTGTATCCTGAATAGGTAGCAACAAAACATTCTCCTTATCAAATCCCAATTCTTTGTTGCGTACATAATCAATTTGATCTTGCATGAAGAGGGTACACACCACAACGAAAATAGAAATGGCAAACTGAGCCGTGATGAGAACTTTGCGCAATACCAAACTGGATGATTGATTTTTAAAAGAACCCTTCAATGCTTGAAGCGTAGGAATGTTGGGAAGGTAAAATGCAGGATACAATCCGGAGATTATTCCGATGCCAACAGCAATACCGAGTGATCCAAAGAGGAGTAATGGATTATGTAAGAAATCAGCAGAAAGATTTTTATCAACAAGCTGATTGAACGGTGTAGCATCCAAAACAAAAAACACCAGGGCAATGGCTACTATAAGTGAGATAAGAGAAAGAAAAACAGATTCACCTAAAAAAGAAAATACGAGTGATGTCTTTCCTGAACCCAATGTTTTTTTCATGGCGATCTCTGCCGCGCGGTTCACTGACTTAGCGGTTGAGAGATTCATGTAATTGATACAGGCCAGAATAATAATGAAAAGACCAATGCCTGCAAAGGCATACAGGTAGGCAATGTTGCCATGCGGTTCATCACTATCGAGTGTTGAATGAAAGTGAATGGATGCGAGTGATTCTAGAATGGGTGTGTATTTACCACCTACCTGATCGCCAAAAGATTTAAAATACTTATCGAAGATAGCAGGGAATTTATCGTAGAAATTTTTGGGGTCATAGTTATCAGGCACGAGTAAGTAGGTATAGACATCAGGATTCCAAAACGCTTCCGATTTTAATTTCCCCTGGTCCATTACCCATTCACGATCAACAAGGCGCGATACGAGCATATCAAATTTTAAATGTGTGTTTGGAGGAACATCCTGAATAACACCCGTAACTTTCCAGGATTCACCATCAATGATGAGCGATTGATCTAATGCATTCTCATCGCCAAAATATTTTTTCGCTGTTGATTCAGTAAGAACAAGTGTGTTCAGTTCACTAAGACATGTCGTTGGATTGCCCGCAATGAAAGTATGTGTAAAGACTGAGAAATAGGTTGAGTCTGTGCGCACAATATTTTCTTCATAGAATGCTTTCTCTTCACCAGTTTTTGATTGGTATTTTACAAGCGTATGATCCCAACTATTTGCCCTGACTACTTCCTGTACTTCAGGAAATTCTTCCTTCAAAATGTTCCCCAGTTCGCGCGCTGAACGTGCCGCTTTAAAGTCAACGCCTGTTGCTTCTAAATGCCCACCCAATCTGTAAATGCGTTTGTGGTTTACATGATACTGATCATAGGTAAGATCATTTTGTAAGATCAACAGTAAGATGATACTTACTGCAATACCCAAAGCAAGACCAAGGATATTTAGTGTTGAGAAAAATTTGTCTTTTAAAAAGACCCGAGTGAAGAACTTTAGATGGGTACGGAACATGGCTTTGGATTTTGGCTTATGATTGAGTTCAGTAAATAGACGGAATAGTTACAAAGGTGTAGGGTTGAAAATTTTGAAAGAAAATGATAATTGTCAAAACCTTACGTTGTTCAATAACGATGCCGGAGCGTAAAAGCTTTTAAATAGGTTGCAATTCAATGGAGAGGTTTTTAATCTGTTCATAACCGAACGTTTAGTGTTCATCAAAGGAAATTATCGAAGGTGCTTGGTGGCTATTAGGAGTGTTGAATGGATTTTAAATTTACAGAATTCTCTACCTCGTTTAATGCGATTTCTTCCTACCTTATACTTCAGTTGAAGGTATGAATTACCATTTTCAACAACATTCGATTTGCTTTGTCGTTTAAAAAATTGCAAACCCAAACACCATGATTAAAAATTACCTCACCATTGCCCTCAGAAATTTTCTGAAACACAAATCATTTACATTTCTAAATGTGGTTGGCTTGTCACTCGGTATGGTGGCGAGCCTTCTTATTTTACAATATGTAAAATATGAACGGAGCTTCGATACCTTTCATAGTAAGGCGCCCGATATTTATCGCATTCAATACAACCAAATTCAAAATGGAAAGCTTCGCTTTGAATGTGCTGCTGCTGTTCCGGCTGTCGGGCCAGCGTTGAAGAATAATTTTCCGGAAGTGAAAGCCTTTACGCGTTTGTTTCCGGTAAGTGGCATTGCCAGTTATGAAAGTCCTGAGCGAGGCGTTATTTCTTTCCGCGAAGAAAAAATGCAGATCACTGATCCGGCAGTTTTCGAAGTGTTTGATATTAAATTGTTGAAAGGTGATGAAGCTACTTCGTTAAAAGGGCCAGATAAGACTGTAATCTCTCAACGTACAGCAAAGAAGTATTTTGGTGATGAAGACCCAATGGGTAAAACCATTTCGTGGGATGGAAGCAGAAAGTTTGAAGTGACCGGAATTTTTGAAGACCTTCCGGAGAGCACCCATATCAAATTTGATTTCATGTTCTCGTATGCAACGTTGAACAGGGAATCGGATAATAGTTCTGAAACAAATTGGGGCTGGTATGATTTCAATACCTATGTTTTACTTCAACCGGGTACTGACGCAAATATTTTACAAACCAAATGGGATGCATGGTTACAGAAAGACAGGGGAGAAGATTGGAAGAAATACAATTCAAAACAGGAATTTATTCTGCAGCCTTTACTGGATATTCATTTAGGCGCAAATCTTTTACAGGAATCACAACCCGAAGAGAAAGGTAATGGCAATTCTGTTTATGCGCTTACCATCATTGCATTTTTCATACTCATTATTGCGTGGGTGAATTACATTAATCTCGCGACAGCGAAATCATTTGAGCGTGCGAATGAAGTGGGAGTTCGAAAAGTAATGGGCGCACAAAAAGGGCAGTTGATGCGGCAGTTTCTTGCAGAGGCTTTTATCGTAAATTTATTAGCAGCCTTTATATCCATTGCTGCTGTTCGATTGTTGTGGCCTTTCTTTTCTGAATTATCAGGAAGAAACATTCCACTTGCGTTCATGATGCAACAAGACTTTTGGATTTTAGTGATTGCATTATTTTTTATGGGGACAATTCTTTCCGGGTTTTATCCGGCCATAGTGCTTTCTTCATTTAAACCCGTTTCTGTTTTGAAGGGCAGAGTGATGCATACGGTGCAAGGAAATTTTTTAAGGAAGTCGTTAGTAGTATTTCAATTCGTAGCCTCAGTTGTCCTTATCAGCGGTTCAATAATCGTTTATCAGCAACTTAAGTTTATGAACAGTCAGGACTTGGGTATTGATATTAACAAGACCATTGTGTTGAAAGGACCTGGTGTTGTGGTGGATTCATTATTTAAACAAAACATTGAAGCGCTTAAAGCTGATGCAGCGCGCATTCCGGGAATTAAAAGTATGACCGCTTCGTCCAATGTTCCGGGAGATGAAATATTCTGGGCCTCCGGCATCAGGAGATTGACAACTGGACAAGAGAATTCCATATCAGGTTATACCATCGGTATTGATCATGATTATGTTCCCGCATTTAATTTGGATGTTGTGGCCGGTAGAAATTTTGATTTAGATCATACAAATGATAGCAAGAGTGTAATACTGAATCGTGCGATGACCGTAGCACTAGATTTTAAAGATCCGAAAACGGCCATTGGTGAACGTGTAATTCATGGTGGCGATACTTTAGAAGTTGTTGGTGTGCTGGAAGATTATCATCAGATGTCGTTGAAGGAAGCGGTTTCGCCTTTAGTGTATCGGTACCATCCGGGATACGCCCTGTTCTTCGCGATTAAAGTTGAATCGGACGACTATCAAAAAATTCTTACTTCGTTAGAAAGCTCATGGAATTCAGTCTTTGCAGGCAATCCGTTCGATTACTTTTTTCTCGACCAGTTTTTTAACAGACAATATCAAAGCGATAAACAGTTTGGTCAGATATTCAGCATCTTCACGTTGCTTGCCATTTTTGTTTCGTGTTTAGGTTTGTTTGGTTTAGCATCATTCATGACGCTGCAACGCACAAAAGAAATTGGCATCCGCAAAGCGCTGGGCTCTACTTCGTCTGATGTTGTATTGCTTCTCTCGAAAGGATTTATTCAACTGGTGTTGATTGCTAATCTTCTGGCTTGGCCGTTGGCATGGTATGGAGCGAAGTACTGGCTTCAGTCGTTTCCGTATCACATCGATGTTAATCCGATGTTGTTTGTGCTGGCGGGTTTGGGTGTAGTGATTATTGCTTTCTTATCGGTGGGACTTCAAACCATGAAGGCGGCAAGAATTAATCCGGCAGTGACATTGAAGAATGAGTAATCGAAAATAATTTCCAGATAAGAATAAATAAAAAAGCTGCAAAGAGATGTTCAATATTCTCTTTGCAGCTTTTTAAGTTAAAGACGTCTTTTAATTATGTGCTGGTCGTTGCAATTTGAAACGTGTTTTCAAATTACCGACCATCAATGTAAAATAACCATCTTCTAATTGTTGCTCACCTTTTTTATTCGGGAAGGTAAGTTGCTCTAGTGGTTTGATGGTAAACGAAAATGTTTTTGATTCACCTGCCTTGATTAATTCTTTCTCATAATATTTCAAATCACGAATAGGGCGGGAGAGACTTGCCACCTCATCGTGCATAAACCAAAGCACGGCTTCTTTACCATCTCTTGTTCCTGTGTTCTTTACGGTAACACTCGCTTTTATTTCCGAAGCATCACTTGCTAAAACAGAATCGCTTAGCGTCAGATTACTGTATTCGAAAGTTGTGTAGCTAAGACCCGTACCAAAATGCATTAATGCAATTGGATTATCGATTTCGTGCGCAAGCAATACTTCACTGATTTTATGATTGTGCGGTATAAGTCTGTTTGGAGCATACGGATAATTGAAACTCAGTTTGGCACTTGGATTTACCTTACCACTTATAATTTCTGCGATAGCCTGACCACCTTGAAATCCTGGAAGACCAGCAAACAATACAGCCTTGCATCCCGGATATATTTTAGTAATCACTCTTGGTCTTCCGCTAATCATAACCAGGATCACAGGTTTACCGGTTGACTGTGCAGCCTTAATAAGATCCATCTGATCGTCAGGTAAAGAAAGATCAGAAATACTTCCGAAGCCTTCTGAGTATGGCATTTCTCCTACGGCCAAAACAATGGCTTCTGCCTTTGCTGCTTTTGCTTTTAGTTCACCTGCATTGGCAGCAAGCGATACTGTGCCAGTAGGAAATTCTTTTTGAAGCGCACTGTAAACGGTGAGCATCTCTTTTGGATATAGAGATTCATCACTCGTCATCCAACGCAAGGTCCAGCCACCGCCCAACGGACTTTTAAGATTTGCCACCGGGCCGGCTACTAAAATATTTTTAGCATTTGAAAGTGGAAGTACATTTTCGTTCTTCATCAACACGATTGATTCGCGCGCAGCTTCGAGAGCCTTTGCTTTATTTTCGGGTGTACCAATCCGGTTAAAGCGATCGTTGCGTGGATACGGATTTTCAAACAATCCGATTTCAAATTTTAGTCGAAGTATGCGGCTTACTGAAAGATCAATTCGCTCCTCGCTGATCTTACCTTCCTTTACCAACGCCATCATGTGATCGAAGAAGTCAGTGGTGTAAGGCGTCATGGCCATATCAACACCGGCCATAATGGCTTTATGGGTAGCATCTCTTTCATCAACCGCCACACGATGGTTGCGATACAAGCGGATGATGTCTTCCCAATCGGTAACAGCAACACCTTTAAATTTTAATTGATCGCGTAAGATTTCAGTCAATGCCCAATACGAAGCATGAACGGGTTCGCCATTCAAATCGCCACTGTTAATCATTACCGTTTTAATACCGGCATCGATTGCTGCTTTGAATGATGGAAGATGAAATTCGTATAATGTCTGTTCAGAAATATCGGCAGGACCACGATCCCATCCATTCTTCGGATCGGAATAGGCAAAGAAGTGTTTCGCGGTAGCTGCGATTTTTAATGGCGCAATGTCCGGATCATTTTGAACGGTCTTGATAAAAATGCTTCCCATTGTCGCTGCTACATAAGGTGATTCGCCAAGCGTTTCGTAGTAGCGACCCCAGACAGGTGTGCGCGCAAGATCAAGAACAGGTGCGAATAACCAACGATGACCAAGGTCGGCCGTTTCGATTGCCGTTACGTGCGCCATGTCTGCCGGAAACTGATTGTTATAGGTAGCGGCTGTATTGATGGCGTGAGGAAAAACGGTTCCGCCATCCAAATAATTTGGACCGTGCATGTGGTCGACACCATAGATAATCGGAATCTTGAGGCGTGAGATTTTCAGGTTCGTTTCCTGCAAGTCTTTGTTAAACTGATACCAGGTTTCGGCAGACTCGGCTACACCATTGAGGAATGAGCCTACATGATACTTGCGTAGCATTGTGCCCAATTTTGCTGTATCTACTTTTGTGGTGATTTGAAGATCGGTGCCGGCACCCCAGTTGGAGTTGGTTACAATCTGTGAGTTGTTGATTTGCGTCATCTGACCAATCTTTTCTTCGATGGTCATTTGACTTAGAAGTTCATCGATCTTTTTTTCGATGGCCTCATCCTGACTTCGTTCGAAACTTCTTCGGTCGGAGAGGGAAGTTACTTTTTGACTATCCGTTTTCTTATCAGGAGAACATCCGACAAGAAAGGTAAGCGTTATGGCCAATGCCAAAACGATACTTGTTGAGCGCATCATATTGTTAATGGGGTGTTTGGTTTGAATAAAAATAGCAATGAAAGTATGGCTTTCGAATTTCCTTTACTCAATTTAAAATAAATGAACCCGCAATCGATTTCGGATAAGGATAAGACAAGGACAGGGCCTTTTATTTTGAGTTTTTGATAGTGTGGATCTGAATGTAGATCATGCCAACCTTTGATATCTTGTATGTGGTATAGTGGCCACTGATACTTTACAAACAATTCAAGTCATATGGATCTTGAACAGAAGATAGAACGTGCATTGTTTGGGTTCAGTTTAAGTTAGTAGTTTTAGTTTTTAAATTACGTTTAGCTTCGTGGGACAATTTCGCAATCTTAAACTAGCAACGACTTAACATAAACGCTAGTCAGAATCGTAAAAAAATATCAAACAGAGATAAAAATTAAAGAGTAGAACTACATGAGAAAAATAATTTCATTTATGCACATATCCCTTGATGGTTTTGTAGCAGGACCAAATGGAGAAATGGACTGGATTAAAATTGACCAAGAAATTTTTGATTGTGTTGGTAAGCGGATAGGTGAGGGTGACACGGCATTATATGGAAGAGTTACGTATGAGATGATGGAAAATTATTGGCCCACAGCAGGAGACAAGCCGACAGCGAGCAAACACGATATTGAACATTCAAAATGGTATAGCAAAGTTCGCAAAGTTGTTTTATCAAAGACAATACATGATTCAGGTTTGACTAACACAAAAGTTATTAGCGACAACCTTTCAGAGAGAATAAATGAAATAAAAAAACAATCAGGTAATGATATTTTACTTTTTGGCAGCCCGACAGCAACACATTCACTTATGCAACAGAACTTAATTGACGGCTACTGGCTATTTGTTAATCCGATTATTCTTGGGCAAGGCATTCCATTGTTTGTTGACATTAAAGACAAAGTAAAATTAAAACTATTGACTACCCGACAATTTACTTGCGGGGTAACGGAATTGAATTACACAGTAGACAGGCCATAACAGCGAGTCACTTACACAAGCTATAATTTATGTGGGATTTGGTTAAGGTATTAGTTTTCATAAGCCAATAGTTCTATTTACTATTGATATGCATACTTAGCCTCTTCCTCACTTGCTTTAAGTGTTATGGTGAACCTGGAGTATTTTCCAGATTCCGTATCGAGTGTTATTTTTCCATCAATTTTATCGAGCGCACCTTTTACTAGGTAAAGACCTAATCCATTACCTGTTGAGTTTACGTGGCCCCGGAAAAACATGGTGAATATTTTATTCTTGATATCGGATCTGATGCCCGCACCATTATCGAGAATGGATATACTAACACCGTATTGATCTTGTTCGGCTTTGAGAAGTACTTTTGGATTTGTCGAATTTTCACTGAAGAAAAAAGCATTCTCAAGCAGGTTCGCCAAGGCAATGGTGAACATGGAAATATCGGAAACAAATGAGACGTCTTTCTGAACGTCAATTTCAAAATCTTGCGGGCGAAAGCAGGCCATGCTTTTGGTTACCTTGTTAATAATATTCACAAGCAAAACGCTATCAATCTCCTCTAACGACAATGTGCTTTGTTGTATGGTATGTTTCTGAATAAGTTTTATCAATGTTCGTTCAAGCTTGTGAATGGTTTTGTGTAGAAAATCAAAATGAATGGATTGCAGGTAAGAATTATTCTCCAGGCGAATAATATTCAAAAGTCCTTGCATACTGGTAATGGGGCCACGCAAATCGTGCGATGCCCGGTAAAGAAATGTTTCAAGCTCGAGC
>ERZ795059.2748-NODE-2748-length-17817-cov-6.814210_pt1 | contig 17817 bp, 12 predicted proteins | sample MGYA00375143_ERZ795059 | MGnify/ENA primary metagenome ERZ795059 (study PRJEB30188, sample SAMN05720168) | activated sludge metagenome | isolation source: Anaerobic digester | place: USA | collected 2015-01-07 ... | reverse complement strand
TAATGATAGGGTACAACATATTTAGAAAAAAAGATGTGTCCTAACCTCAGGCTCGTGGCTCGAAGCTCGATGCCAAATCACGAATATCGTCTCAAAATGCTGATCGCTGATTGCTGATTGCTGAAAGCTGTTACTATTTATTGGTAGCCAGCTGCTTGTAAATCAAACAATTCCGCGTACAATTTATCATGTTGGATTAATTCCTCGTGCGTACCCAATTCAGAAATCACACCATCTTCCAAAACCAAAATGCGATCCGCCATCCGCACGGTACTGAACCTGTGAGAGATGATGATGGAGGTTTTTCCTTTGGTGAGGCCAATGAATCTCTGAAATGCTTCATATTCTGCTCTGGCGTCCAATGCGGAAGTAGGCTCGTCTAAGATCAACACCTTTGCGTCTTTCATATAGGCTCGGGCCAAAGCAATTTTTTGCCACTGGCCTCCAGAAAGTTCGATGCCTTTTACGAAACGTTTACCCAATTGTTGGTCATAACCGTCCTTGACTTCAGAAACTACCTCGGATGCCAGGCTAGATTCTGCGGCACTAATGATGCGACCGTCATTTTCTCTTTCATCGATTTTCCCAACAGCAATATTGTCTCTGATTGACAACTCATATTTCACAAAATCCTGAAAGATCACTCCAAAAAATGTTTGATAAGATGTTTTGTTGAAATGCCTGATGTCCACTCCATCCAACAAAATGCGTCCAGAAGTAGGTTCGTAAAACCTCAGTATAAGTTTGATTAATGTCGTTTTGCCAGCACCATTTTCACCGACAAAAGCCATTTTTTCACCAGCTTTTAGTTCGAATGAAACACCTTTCAAAACATCTGTATCACTTCCAGGATAACTGAATTTCACATCATCAAATGTGAAACCTTGGGTGATGGCAGTTGGCAAAGGTCTTTCTTCAAATTGGAGGTCGACGTTGGGTTTGAGGTCAACAAATTCGAAGTAATCGCGGAGGTTGAGGGCACTTTCCGAAATTCTGGTAAAGCGAATAAAAGTAGCTTCCAACCTGGATTTCAGTTTGTTGAATGAGCCAGATAAAAAGGTAAGATCACCAATGGTAATATTACCACTCACGACTCTGTAAATGATGAGCACGTAAGCAGCATAGTAACTCAAAGTGCCAATCAAATTGTAAAAAGCTCCCCATTGGCTCCTGGAAATGGACAACTTTTTATTTTCCAAGTAATATTTTACCGAAAGTTCTTTGAATCGAGTGGCGATAAAATTTGCCAAACCAAAGAGCTTCAACTCCTTGGCGGTTTTATCATTGGCACCAATGTAGCGCAGATAATCCAATTCCCGTCGCTCTGGTGTCCAACTCTTGGACAGCGAATAGGACGTATTGCTGAATTTTATCTCATTGAGAAAACTTGGAATGATGGAAATGACGACCAACAAAATCAGCCACGGTTCAAAATAAATCAAACCCGCGATGAGTGTCACCAAGGCAAATAAATCCTGAACTTGACCCAACATATTGGACAACAAACCTACCCGACCTGTCGTCTGCTGCCGCGCTCTTTCCAATTTATCATAAAACTCAGAGTCTTCCAACTGGCTCAGTTCTACCTCCGACGTTTTATTGATCAATAAGACCGAACTGTCAATTGAATATTGGTCACCGAGTAAGCCATCAGAGAGGTTGATCAATCGGTTGATGATGTCAGAAACTACCAAAATGGCCAGCTCAATACCTACCAACCACCACAGCTGATACAAATCTTTGACTGGTGCATTTGCTTGTAATATGATTTCATCAATGATCATTTTGCCCACCCACAAAGTGGCCACGGGTGTCAACGCTGAAAAAGCGCGACCCAACATGTTGGCAAAAAACAAAGTCCGATTGGTGTTTTTTACTTCTCTATAAAAACGGGGTAAAAAACGCATGGCCTCAAAATTTGCTTTGAGGTCAAAAGTGGGTTGATCAGAAATGGATTTTAGTCTTGTTGCCATTCAGTAGAAAACACGGTGTAAGATGGTAAAACAATGTAAAGTAAATATTGTGGATTAAAGTTCATACTTCTTGATTGAAACAAAGGAAAGTTGCTGTATTAAAGTGATTTTAAAATGCTTACAAAATTGTTGATAAGAAAAGTATCTGGAAGGCGGAGCAAATTATACTCATCAGAAATTGATTTGACCCCTAAATTGCTGCCAAAAAATTCGTATCTGTTTCAAATTTATCAGTGCATTCTGATTCAACCGTGTATATTTGAATTACAAATCGTGAAATGGACAAGCAATTTTATTTGATTTCTATCATTAATATTGCACTGAAATACATTTCTAAATTTCATTAAGTCACAAAACAACAGCAGAAGTATGACAATTTTGAGTTGGATATTTTCATTCCTCCTACTTTCAAATCTGGGTGGAACATTAGAAAAAGAAATCGTTGAGGCGCCAAAGATGAAAGCCTTGATCATTGATGGCCAAAACAACCATTATGTGTGGCCAAAAACTACCATGATGATGAAAGATTATCTCGAAGAAACAGGTTTATTTGAGGTCAGTGTTTACCGTATGGATTCAGTGTGGCTTGGAATAAAATATAACCAATCTCAACCTGAGCCATTAAGATCCTTCATAGAAACTTATGCACTACATGACAAAACATATGGAATATCTGATAAACCAATTATCACTTCAAAGTTTTCTCTGGATTTCAGTAAATATGATGTTGTAATTTCCAATCTTGGTGCATCAGCAGCTCTTTGGCCTGTTGAAACTCAAAAATCTTTTGAAAAATACCTGAGTAATGGTGGTGGATTTGTTGTTGTACATGCTGCCAACAACGCTTGGGGTGAATGGGATGAGTTTAATAAAATGATTGGACTTGGTGCCTGGGGAGGTAGAAATAGCCAAACAGGACCTTATGTCTTTTATAACAAAGAGGGCAAATTGGAAAAGGATGCAACAGAAGGAATATGCGGTTCTCACGGAGCAGAATTTGAGTTTGTTGTCACCACCAGAGCGCCTGAACATCCCATCATGAAAGGGCTTCCCAAGGAATGGTTGCATTCTAAAGATGAATTGTATGAACGCATGCGTGGCCCTTTTGAAAATGCCACCATCTTAGCTACTGCCTACTCTGATGTAGAGGGTAACTCACCACCATGGAATCCTAGAGTTAAAGGAATGGGTCAAAATGTACCCATCTTGATGGCTATCAACTATGGAAAAGGCCGTGTTTTTCATACTACACTTGGTCATTTCGACTACTCTGTGGAGTCTGTAGGATTTATTACTACTTTACAAAGAGGCGCTGAATGGGCCGCTAGTGGTAAAGTGACACAAAAAGTTCCAAAAGATTTTCCTACAGAAAAGGCATCTGTTTCTAGAAAATGGGCTAAATAAGAAGCTGCTTTTAAAATTTTGCTTTTAAAATTTGGTGATGTGAGCAAACTTGCATTTATAACTTATTTTTGCCCCTCAAAGCAAAACTTTCTGTATGTTTTCACACATTACCAAAGATTTCCTGGGCAATAAACAAAGCCTTTCCATCGGCGTAGCTTTTGTTACCATAGGGTTTTTGGTCGGCAATTGGGCCACATTCATTCCATTCATCAAACACAAATTTGACTTGGATGATGGGCAGTTGGGGCTTTTGCTTTTGTCTATGCCCTTTGGCGCAGTCACGATGAATTCGGTGGCGGCGTGGATGATCAAAAAATGGGGCATGAAACTCACCACTTTTGTGGGCTTGATCTTGTTACTTACCTCCTTTGCCCTGCTGTTGAATGCACCTTATTTACCCTTGATGGCTTTCATTATGTTTCTCTGTGGATCTGGAATATCAATTACAAATGTGGGTATGAATACCTGTGTTGGTGCAATTGAATTACACCTAGGATTGAAGATCATGAGTACCTGCCACGGCATGTTTAGTTTGGGTTTGATGATGGGCTCACTTGCATCCAGTTTTTTTGGAGGATTGGGCTGGGTACCTGGACTATACATGGTGGGAGTCAGCTTATTCATGTCCGTTTTTGCACTTTTGGCCCTGCCAAATATTGTGAAAATCCAAGATTATGATCCAGACGAAATCTCACACGAATCGAGTAAATTTTCCTTTCCCAAGGGAAGTTTTCTTTTAATGATCCTCATTGGCATTTGCATCAACATCACTGAAGGCAGTATGACCGATTGGACCGCTGTGTATATGAGGGAAATTGTCCAGTCCAACAAATATTATGAGGGCTGGGGTTTGGCTGGTTACTCTCTGTTTATGGCCATCGGAAGGTTGATGGGCGACCGCATTGTACCCATTTATGGAGCAAACAAAGTTTTATTCTTTGGTGCAATCATCGCCATTACAGGCATCGGTATCGTCATCCTTTTTCCCAATACCTTTACAGCCATCCTTGGTTTTTCAATGGTTGGAGCTGGCGTTTCCTGTGGCGCACCGATCTTGTATGCAAGTGCTGCTAGGGTGCCCAATATGCCGAAAGGTTCAGGACTTGCCGTTATGAATACATTTGCAATGGGTGGCTTTTTATTTGGTCCGGTCATCATTGGCTTTATTTCAAAAGCATTGTCTTTACCGATGGCATTTGGCCTCTTAGCCATTTTGGGAATTGTTTGGATGTTGAATGCTCGGAAAGTGATCCTTTATTGACAAACCCTGGCTGCTCATGGCTCGTGGCTCGCTGCTCATGGCGCTTAATTTCCAAACAATTCATTCAAATAATAAGTGCGATTGGCGCTACTATACGCATCCAAGCAATCCCCAAGTCCACTACGCATAATGCTCAAACAGCGGCCCCGAATGTCTTTATCTTCCTTGTGGTTTCTATCCAAAACGCAATGCCCAAGCTCGTGAAAAACGACAAATTCTTTGTACAACTCTGAACTGCGATTCCAAAAGGTTTTATCAATGGTCACTTGGTTGGGCAAGTGGCTGTTGTATTGGCATTGGCCCAAAACGCCATTTTCAGAAATTTCAGAAATGTTGGCTCGAATTTTTAATTGATTTAGATTGATGGAGAAACCTCTGCTGGCAGCTTCGTCTTCAAATGCTTTGAAATGTTGCCAAAGCGCTCGATCAACGTTGGCATAAGTTCCCGTTTCTAATGAGTCCTGACTGGTGTCTGTCCCAAGCGAAGACTCGTCGGCACATGCGTTCAATAATAATAAACAAGCGAAAGAAAAGAATGCGAATTTGTACATAATAATTGGTTTTGATTGTAAGAGATAATGTACAATTCCTGCATAAACTTGCTATTTTATAGATTCCAAAAAATGTATACACATAACAGATTTCTCCACAGCAAAATTATTTACCTTTTGTTATAGATAAATTAAATGTCCACTGAGGTAGTTATCATTTTTTTAAAAACAAATTCTTCGCATTTAGATGCATAAAGAGTTAAATCTTTTTTGAGTGAAAGGAGGTTTATGCGTTTATTTGTTTATGCGTTTATATGTTAAAAATAGACGATTAAAAAGTTAGACTATTAACCACTTTTTGCTTGCGATTTGAGTTATTTATATTGATTTAATCTTTCGTTTCGTTTCTTTTTACTTATAATTGTCCTCAGTTAACAACAAACGATCCATACTTTTTGATCACCAAATGAGATAGTAAACAGATAATTTACTTTATATTTGAAAGAATTAGTCTTTCTTTATTAGGAATTTAAAAATCGGGGAGTAGACTTCAAAAACCAATATTCAAATCGATGTACTTATATAACTATTTATGAAAATTGACCATTCTTTAAAGCCTTCTGATTTAAAAGCCAGTTTATCAAAGTTTTGGGAAATCTCAGGATCGAAAATTGGAATGATTGAAAGTGAATACGATGCGGGCCAGGGTTCTCCCGTTTTTACTGTCAAAGGAAAATACACCACCCGAGGATGGACAGAATGGACACAAGGATTTCAATATGGCGCTGCGCTTTTACAGTTTGAGGCGACTGGCGAAGAGCAGTTTTTACAAATTGGTAGACATGGGACCGTTGATAAAATGGCGCCACATCTTACCCACATGGGTGTTCACGACCATGGCTTCAACAATGTTTCCACTTATGGCAGCCTCTTGCGTTTGATGGAAGAAGGCTTTTTGGAAAAAGATTTATGGCAGGCAGAATTTTACAAATTAGCCTTAAAAGCTAGCGGAGCAGTGCAAGCTGCTCGCTGGACAACAACCAAAAATGGCGGTGGTTTTATATATTCTTTCAATGGGCCACACTCACTTTTTGTGGACACGATCAGATCAGTAAGAATACTTTTTCTGAGTCATTTTCTAGGTCACTCGCTCAAAGGCGAAAATGATGTGACGATCAATTTATTAGAAAGAGGCATTCAACACATTTGCTCCACATTAGATTATAATATTTACTTGGGGAAAGGGCGTGACAAGTATGATGTGCTGGGAAGAACGGCTCATGAGTGTATTTTCAATACAAACGATGGGAATTTCAGAGCTCCAAATGCACAACAAGGTTTTAGTGGTTTTACGACCTGGACTCGAGGTCTGGCTTGGGCCATTTGCGGTTTGGCAGAGGAATTGGAATTTTTGAAAAAAGTCGAAGATCATCATTTTGAAGGCATCATTCACAAAGAAACACTCTTGGATAAAATGATCGAAGGGGCGAAAGCTACTTGCGACTTTTACATTCAAAATAGTGCATTAGATGGCATACCATATTGGGATACTGGAGCTCCATTGCTTTACAAGTTGGGGGATTACACAGCAAAAAATGCGGATCCATTCAACCCATATGAACCAGTGGATAGTACAGCTGCGGCCATTGCAGCACAGGGATTCTTTCGCCTGGGAAATGTCTTGGGTAATGAAAAGTACACACAGGCAGCGCTCACGATCACACAAACTTTGCTTTCTGAACCTTACTTATCTGAAAGCCCCGATCATCAAGGACTTTTATTACATAGCATTTATCACGAACCCAATGGTTGGGATTATGTACCTGTAGGGCAACATATCGCAAGCGGAGAATCCAGCATGTGGGGAGATTACCATGTCAGGGAATTAGCCATTCAGATGGGAAGGGTTATTGATCAAAAACCAGCCTATGCTTATTTTAATTGTTTACCCAATTTTCGAAATTTATGAGTTCAAAACATACGCCGAAATATAAAAGAATTGCGCAATTAAAAACGGCTGATCAATTTGTGGACCACATCCATTCATTGAATATAAACTTGCCATTTACTGCAAATTTATCAGCAGACCATAGTCAACTATTTGGTAAATCCATAACACTTAAGTCTGGAAAACTGGTCGGGAATTCGCTTTGTATTTTACCAATGGAAGGTTGGGATGGAACAACTGATGGCAAGCCCAGCGAACACACCAAAAGGCGGTGGAAAAACTTTGCAACAAGCGGAGCCAAATTGCTTTTCGGTTGCGAAGCGGTAGCTGTCTGTGAAGAAGGGCGGGCGAACCCCAATCAATTGATGATCAATGATCAAAATCTGGACGACTTCAAAGAATTACATGAACTGTTGGTCATAGAACATGAACAAAAGTTTGGCCAAAGCTCTGACCTAGTCATTGGTTTACAACTCACCCATTCTGGAAGATTTTGCAAGCCTTATGACAAGCGAAAAATGGAACCTCGCATACTTTATCACCACCCTGTTTTGGATGCAAAATTTGGATTGGGCGATGATTATCCACTCATGGAAGACGATTACATCGATGCATTAATTGAAAAATACATTGCGGCTGCTGTACTTGCTCAGCAAGCAGGGTTTGACTTTGTCGACATCAAACATTGTCACGGATATCTCGGCCACGAATTTTTGAGCGCTTATGACCGACCAGGAAAATATGGGGGAAGTTTTGAAAATCGCACCAGGTTTTTTAGAAGCATTGTAGAAGGTATAAATGTGGCAGCTCCCGGCCTTGAAATCGGAGTGAGGTTGAGTGCATTTGATTTTCAACCATTTGTAGCAGGGAAAGAGGATCCAAGTGGTGTACCAAGCACCGATGGACCATACGATTGTGCTTTTGGAGGTATCTCCGGAGGTTTGGGCATCAATTTGGAAGAAACATTAGAATTCATTGCATTGGCAGAATCAATGGACATTCAAATGATTTGTGTGACTGCAGGAAGTCCTTATTACAACCCGCACATCATCCGTCCTGCACTTTTTCCGCCATCTGACGGTTATCTTCCACCCGAAGATCCATTAATCGGTGTTGCCCGACAAATAAACGTCACGGCTGAAATAAAAAGAGCTTTCCCCAATATGGTCATTATTGGTTCGGCCTACAGTTATTTGCAGGAATGGTTGCCCAATGTGGCAGCTGCTGTTTTGGAAAATGGAATGGCTGATCTGATAGGCTTTGGCAGAATGGTTTTGAGTTATCCCGATATGCCTATTGATATGATCAATGGAAAAGTATTGCAACGACAAAAAATTTGCCGAACTTTTTCAGACTGTACAACCGCACCCAGAAATGGAATGATTTCGGGCTGTTTTCCACTAGATCCTTATTATAAAATCATGCCCGAATTCGAAAATCTAAAACTTTTGAAAAGCTAGCAATGGATTACCTGTTGCTATAAGCTTCCATCAATTCCTCTATTGATATGCCATTGATGGTCAGACCATCCATTTTACAGTCAAGAATGGAAATTCCTGATAGATCGCAATGCGAGATGGTACTACCTTCCAGATTACAATCTTCAAACCGCAGTGGTTTTTGTTTGGCATTGATGTCATACATCGGATGACCAGGAGGTGGCATGCCAACATTGTGGATATAAGCTCCACCCATTTGAGCGCCCTCAATTTCAAAATCAGTCATATTAGCATTGACGATTTTGCTTCCCTCGAGATTTACATCTTCAAAATATAATCGCTGCACACTTGCACAAACAATTTTGGAATCATCAATATTGGACTCCTTGATATCAAGCATGGACTTTTGATTATCTAATAAAATCTTTTCCATTTTTTGGTTTTAATATTTTTCACATTCAACTCAAAGTCATTTTGGAAATCTGCTATCTCATTCCAAACAAACCTTAAATAGACCGCAATCTAGTTTCAGCCGTTACATCAACACAGCCTTGATAATCCGGGGCCAGTTGTTGATACGTCAAAACTTCTTTACCCACTTTTTCAGAAGTGAAATATGCCCACAAAATCATAGATTTCAATTGTTTGTAAAAAGGCATCTCACTTCCTTCAAAAACTTGATTGCCCCAAATGTTCACTGCAGGCTCATATTCACTACTTTCCAAACCTTTTACAAATTCAACTTTTTCTTTGTCATCGCATGATACCAATATTTTCCCATATTTAGCCTTGCACTCCTTTTCTAAAATGGCAATGTCATCGTTGAATTGTTTTATTGCCGGTTCATCGTAAACTTTTGAGACAAATGAATCTATAAACGATGAGACTTGGACGTCACCAGCCCCCGGACTTTCCGCAGTTTTTGGCAGAATAATTTCGGCCAACGTTTCCATGAAGGCAAAATTATCTTTTTCCAAGGCTTGCAAACCAACACCGCTACTGACTTCTGATTTGCAAGATGCAATCAAACTCAATAATGCAGAACCAGAAAGGGTAAAGCCCAATCCAAGTCCCGATAATTTTAATACTTCTCTTCTCTTCTGTCCATAACTACAGATTTTGTTTGTTTAATTCTTTAACAGCATAATCCACCGCTCTTGCTGTAAAGGCCATATAGGTAATAGAAGGGTTGACGCAAGCTGCAGAGGCCATAAAAGCTCCGTCAGTGATGAATAAGTTGTTGACGCTGTGCATCTGATTCCACTTATTCAAAACAGAAGTTTTTGGATCGTTGCCCATTCTGGCAGTGCCCATTTCGTGTACACCTTTGCCCATTCCACCGATGCTATCAAAAGTTTTAATGTTTTTGAGGCCGGCAGCTTCCAACATTTCAGCGGCATCGCTTTGCATATATTCTCTGGTTTTGAGGTCTTTGGCTGTAAATTCCGTATGGAAAGAAAGCTGAGGAAGACCCCATTTGTCTTTTAATGTTGGGTGCAATTTTACGTGGTTGTTGTGGTCTGGTAGTATTTCGCCAAAACCATTCATCATCATTTCCCATGGACCAGGTCTGGACATACTGTCTTTGAAATTACCCCCAAATTCACCACTGATCGTTCCTCTGTCCCAACCTGTGCGGTAAGCACCTCCTTGATAACCAAATCCTCGCACAATTTCTGGAGTGCGAGTTGCTTCATCAATGTTTCTGAATTTAGGAATATAAAAACCTGTAGGTCTTCGCAAATGATAAAATTTATCTTCCATTCCATCGTATGTTCCATATGCTCCAGCAAAATAATGATGATCCATGATGTTGTGACCAACCTCACCGCTATCATTACCCAATCCATTTGGAAACCGGTCGGATTTACTATTCAGCAAAATGTGCGCAGTGCCCATTGTAGAAGCATTGCAGAAAATGATTTTTGCGAAATATTCCACCACCTCATTGGTATTGGCATCAATGATGCGTACACCAGTAGCCTTCTTTTTTTCTGCATCATACATGATTTCAGAAACAATGGAATGTGGCCGCAAAGTCAAGTTTCCCGTCTGAGCAGCTGCCGGTAAGGTTACCGCATTGCTACTAAAGTATGCGCCAAAAGGACATCCCCGGTCACATCTGTCTCGGTTCTGGCATTGTCCACGGCCGTTGATGGGTTCGGTAAGATGGGCGACCCTGCCAATCGTAAGGTGCCGATTGAATTTTGTTTTGATCACTTCTCTGGTATGTGTTTCCAAACAATTGAGCTCAAAAGGTTTTAAATATTCGCCATCAGGCAGGTGACTCAGGCCCATTTTTTCACCTGCAATTCCTACATATTTTTCAACATAAGAATACCAGGAAGCAATTTCTTTGTATCTCACTGGCCAGTCTACACCCACGCCCTCTTTGGCATTGGCTTCAAAATCCAAATCACTCCAACGGTAACAATGTCTACCCCAAAGCAATGAACGACCACCTGTTTGGTAACCTCTTATCCAATCAAATCTTTTTTCCTCATGATAAGGATGGTCCTGATCGTTGACATAATGGTGCTTATTGAGGTCACCCACAAAACCCGATCTCCTTTGCTTTTCATATAAAGGCTGTTCCTCCGGGCTCATCGAACCTCTGAGTTCATGGTCCCAAGGATCGGTCATAGCAGTCGGATAATCCCCATGTTTTACCTCGCGACCCCTTTCCAAAACGAGGGTTTTCAGACCTTTTTCACAAAGCTCTTTTGCAGCCCAACCACCACTCATTCCTGAGCCTATGACGATTGCATCATAGGTGTTGTTATTTTTGACTTCTGTATTTAAATTGGCCATGGTTACTTTTATTTTGGCGCTTAATTTATTCGATAATTCATTGCAGGTTTGATCACTCCTTTCCAGTTCAAACCAAAAGCAAAATCATATATATTTCCATCTGAATCTTTGTAACAATTCATGTCATATGGCACATCTTCAAACTGAGCTTCGACCGCCAACATGTCTGCAGGCATTTGCATTGGAAGCATTGCTTTGGGTTCTGATTTTCCAGAAACAATGTCCAGAATTGCTTGATGTTGTACACCAAAATCGATTAAGATAGCGTCACAGAAAGATTCTATTTCACCAAAAACCATTGGATTTGAAACACTGATGGAAACAATTACCGGTTTCTCACCCATCAACTTTTTGGTGTTGCGCACCAAGTCAGCATCTGTGATATTGAGCGTTTTGACCGTTTTATTTTTGTACGTCCTATTAGTCGTTTTTTCAAGGGGATCTCCTCCAGCCAAACTTACTGCTCTAGCCGAATCAGCCTTATAATCTCCGTATTGCAGACTGATGGGAAAATATCCATTGCCACCCTTCGCTAAATCATTTTTGTCATAACCAATACCCGATGCTGGATTACTGATAGCTACCAAAGCTACATCCGCTTCTTCGGCCTTGTCCGTAAACGTAAAATATTTTTCTAACATCTTGACGTCAATGGCATATTCTTCCTTCTCCGGGCTAGGTATTCCCAAATAATTGACACTAGCAGGGTAAAACCTTTTTGCCATAAAAACCTTGATTTTTTCTTTAAGTGGTAGCACATTTTTTGAATTCTTGAGCAAAACAACGGACTTCAGCTGGGCATCATATCCTTTCTTCAAAAAATCTGGATTGCCAACAACTGCCTTGGAATTTGCAGGATCTACATAAGGATTATCAAACAAACCTACCTGGAAAATATTTTTGAGTAAACGCACAGCAGACTGCTCCATTCTTGCACGCATTTTTTCTTCGCCTATTTCTTTTACTCCCATGGCATAAGCATCAAGTATGGGCTGCTTATCATTGTTACCACCAAATTGGTCAACACCTGCCATCAAGACTTTATAGTGTCTCTCTGCTACAGACAGATTTTCCACACCCCAAGGTTTGCCATCCACAAACACATCCATGACATTGTGGTCTCTGGTAATGGACCAATCGGTGCACAGGACACCGTCATAAGCATATTTATTTCTGAGCAAATCTGTAATGATGTATTTATTATAACTGTTTCCAACATTTTCTTGGTTTACAGTATCTTGATTCCACGATATGGTGTAATACGGCATCACTGCAGAAGCTTTTGTTGTTTTTCCTTTGAGTTTGAATGCTCCATCTAGAAAGGGTATCAAGTGATCGTTGAAGTTATTGCCAGGATAAACGGCAAATTTTCCTATGCCATAATGTGCATCTCGACCTGACTCACCAGATCCTCCTCCCGGCCAATGTTTGACCATGGCGTTTACACTGGTAGAACCCCAACCATTTTCGCTACCTTCTGAACTTTGAAAACCATCACAATAAGCTTCAGCCATTGCTGCCGACAATTGTGGGCTTTCGCCAAATGTTCCGCTGAATCTAGCCCAACGCGGGTCTGTGGCAATGTCTACTTGGGGGGAAAGTGCGGTGCTTATACCTAAGGCACGATATTCCTGAGAAGCGATCGTTCCAAACTCTCTTACCAATTCTGGATCGAAAGTGGCTGCCATTCCCAAAGAACTTGGCCACATTGAAATAGAGCCGCCAGCTGCTGCATTATATTCTGCTTTGGCTTCCGTGCCATGCCTTGGATCAGAACTATTATTGGCAGGAATTCCAAATCCGATGCTTTCACAAAAAGCCTGCACATTATTACTCCATTCTGCTGCCACTTCAGGAGAGGAAACGGTAGTGACCAGTACATGTCTCAGGTGATCTTCTTTCAGAAATTTCTTTTGTTGATCAGAAAGAGCAGCTGGATTAGTAACGCCTTTTTCAAATGGTTTACCTTCATAGGTTCCCGCAAAATAACCATCTGCTCTGGCTGGGATTGATTGATGTGAAGAATACAACATTAAGCCAGCGATTTCTTCCAAACTCAATTTTGATGCTAGATCTTTTGATCTTTCTTCGTCTGAAAGACGCCAATCTTCATATGGATCCAGCTGCCCATTTTTATTCAGGTCCTTAAACCCAAATCCATCTTTTTCTAAAATGGTCACTCCAGAACTAGCGGCAAAACTCAGGTTCACACCATTCTTATTGGTCACTATTGAATAAATTCCACGTGATTCAATGACGGGTTTTTGGGTACAGGAAACGATCATTGTAAAGCATAGACATGCTATACAAAAAAATGAGGCTTTAAACATTACATTAAAATTATAAAAAAATAAACAAACCATGAAGTAAAGAAATTTCGATATAATATTCCATAATTTTGAAGGCAAACAGTAAAAAAAGGTTTTTAGATTTTTTGTAACTGTTCTGTAATTTCATTTTTGATCAAAAATGATCGGGCTTTAGAAATTTTGACGTTACTTATAAATAGGAATTATTTTCGCCTTGCTCTTTTGTGCAAAAAAGTCATCAATTAGATCTAAAAGTAGTAGATTTGAAACACTTGCCAATTATCGTGTTTCAAAATGAAAAAAATCATACCGCTTATATTGATCGCATGTTGCTTTTTTTTGGCTGTGTCTTTCCAATCTAGTAATGACGATTACAAAAAGAAACAACCCAATATCCTATGGATCACAGTAGAAGACATGTCTCCACAACACCTGGGTTGTTATGGAGGAAAAGTTGCGCAAACACCCTTTATCGATCAATTGGCAAAAGAAAGCGTGCGCTACACTAATGTCTTTTCCACTGCTGGTGTTTGTGCTCCCAGTCGTAGTGCCATTATTACGGGTATGTATCAGACGTCTATCGGGGGTCACAATATGCGGACACTGAATAATGCTGCGACTTCAATAACTTCACCTGTACCTAGTTATTCTGCAGTAATTCCTGAGGATGTGAAGTGTTTTCCTGAATACTTGAGAAGGGCAGGATACTATTGTACAAATAATGAAAAACAGGATTACCAGTTTGAAGCACCAGTGACTGTATGGGATGAAAATAGTAAAACCGCCGATTGGCAAGGTAGGAAAACTAAAAACCAACCTTTTTTCTCCATCATAAACTTGATGACCACGCACGAAAGTCAGGTTTTTATGAGAGAAAAAGAACCCTTAACGGTTGATCCAAAACAAGTACAATTACTACCTTTTTATCCAGACAATGAAATCATCCGCACAGATGTTGCCAGATTTTTAACCAATGTGGAAACAATGGATAAACAAGTTGGGGAAATCATTCAAAAATTGAAAGCTGATGGACTTTATGATAATACCATAATATTCTTTTTCAGCGATCATGGGGATGGTTTACCTTTTGTCAAAAGAGAACTTTACGATCGAGGTTTGAAAATACCTTTACTGATCAAATATCCGAAAGGAAAAGATGGTGGTAAGGTAGATGATCAACTGATTTGCTTCGTCGATTTTGCACCAACAATCTTGTCTCTTGCGGATATTCCGATTCCAAAATATATCCAAGGTCAAGCTTTTTTAGGAAAACAAAAATCCAGACAAAAAAGGCAATACATTTATGCAGCGCGTGATAGAATGGATTCAGAATACGATAGAGTGAGAGCTGTAAGTGATGGAAGATTCAAATATCTCAAAAACTACATGCCCGAAAAACCCTATTATCAAAACATTCAATACAGGCTGAGCCAAAAAAGTATGGTAGAAATACTGAGATTGAGAGATGAGGGAAAGTTAGATGCCGTGCAAATGTATTGGTTTAGAAAAACAAAACCTGATGAAGAACTCTTTGATGTACATTCGGACCCAAACGAATTGCACAATTTAGCAAATGAGCCTCAATATCAAGACAAACTGGATGAGCTGAGAGAGAAACATTTAGTTTGGATAAATACCTATGGAGACTTAGGAGCTATCCCTGAAAAAGAGTTGATCGCAAAATGGTGGGATGGAAAAAATGGTCCTCCCAAAACACAAACACCAGTCATTGAACATAAGAAAGGCAAGATATTTATCTCTTGTGTAACAAAAGGTGCCTCAATTGCTTTTAAAAACCATTGGAATGAAAAAACATGGGGAGTTTATCAACAACCTATACGGGCAAGGGCGGGGGATTCACTTTACGTGGTAGCTCAACGAATTGGTTATGAACAAAGTGATGTGGTAATTCTTAATAATAAAGACTACAAATAACAATAATTAGGAAGAAGAAAGACGAAAGAAAAAAGAAGAAAGAAAGAGGATTTTAGTTGTCTAATACTGTCTCTTTCAAATTCTTCATTATTACTTTTAAGTGGCAAAAAATTCTTTTTTTCTGCCCGTTATTATTTCAAAGTTCGGGATAAAAGCAAAACTTAAAAAAATGAAAGTATTTTTTCCAAACGGTTATAAATTTGTGCCTTACATTGAACTTTCGTCTTTCATCTCGCGTCTTTCATCTCACGTCTTGATAAAAATCTAAAATTACTTCCGAACCATTGAATGACACTTTGCATTGATCAATTCAAAGTTATATAAAAGATAATATTTGGCTAGTTTCTAATAATTTATATATTATAGGTTACCTTTATCCAAAATTTAGTAGTGCATACCGATGCATTTGAATAAAAAAATAAAATATGACATTTGAGAAATTAGGCTTAAACGCCTCAATTATAAAAGCCCTCATCGAAAAAGGATACGAAATTCCAACACCCATTCAATCACAAGCAATACCCCTCATTTTAAACCACCATGACATTTTGGGTTGTGCTCAAACTGGGACAGGAAAAACAGGCGCATTTGCATTGCCTATGATTCAGTTGCTGCATGGTATGGAAAAAACTCCTGCAGATGGTAAATTACAAGCTTTGATCCTTACGCCTACGCGCGAATTGGCCATTCAAATAGAAGAAAATATTCAGGAATACTCCAAATATATGCCCATCAAACATGCGGTCATTTTTGGCGGTGTCAATCAATCTAGTCAAGTGGATAAACTCAGACGAGGCGTAGATTTATTGGTTGCCACACCTGGCCGTTTACTCGATTTGATCAACCAAGGATTTGTAAAATTAGGAAGCATCAAACTATTTGTTTTGGACGAAGCAGATAGAATGTTGGACATGGGATTTATCAACGACATTAAAAAAATCCTCAAATTATTACCTGAGCAAAGACAGTCTTTATTTTTCTCGGCCACCATGCCAGAAAATATCGTACAACTCTCCAATACCATTCTCAAAAACCCAAAGAGAATTGAAGTAACTCCAGCATCAACGACGGCAGAAACCATTCAGCAAGAGCTTTATTACACCAATAAGGGGACGAAAAATCAATTGCTATTGCACCTTTTGGAAGACACAGCCATTGACCAAGCACTTGTTTTTACCAGAACCAAACATGGTGCAGACAAAGTGACCAAAGAATTGTTGAAACACAACGTTTCTGCAAGTGCCATCCACGGTAACAAAACTCAGGTTCAGCGTCAAAAAGCACTCAATGCTTTTAAAGATGGAAAAACGAGAATTTTAGTAGCGACGGATATTGCTGCAAGGGGTATTGACATTGATAAACTCAAGTTTGTCATTAACTATGAAATTCCAAACGAACCAGAATCCTATGTTCACAGAATTGGCAGGTCTGGTAGAGCAGGAGAATCCGGATTTGCAATATCTCTTTGTGAACCAGAGGAGAATGAATTCATCTTGGACATTCAGAAATTGATTGGCCAAAAAATACCTGTGGTCAATACCAATCCTTTTCCACAAACTGATGCCGCTATGACAGAGTCAGAAAAGAAGGAAGCAAACAAAGAAAAGAACAAAAGGAAGCAAGAATTCTTTGCTAATTTGAAGGCACAAAATCCCAATCATCCTCGATTGAGTAAAAAAATTGAAGAAAAGAAAGCAGCACAAGCTTCGGCACCTGTACAGAATAAGGTAGAAGCGCCCAAGCCAGTTCAGGTAGAAAATAAACCAAAATTTGATCATCATAAACCTCGGTTTAATAATGAAAGACCAAAGTTTGGAAGTAATCAAGGTCGAAATGATCATAATAAAACCGGACCTGGAGAGCAGAAAGCAGAAGGAGAAACTCCAAAGCCAAAGAGCAATGAGCACAAGCCAAAGTTTGCAAGCAACCATAAGCCCAATCGCGGAGGTAAATCAGACCATCAACCATTGAAAGATAAGTATATGTGGCCTTTGGAAAAGTAAGGAAAAAATCAATCTATTGACTTGCCCAAGACATTGGTCTCCACGCCGTCAATAGACAAAACATTTTTTTCTTTCCAATAATTGTGAATGCGTTCTTCGCCTTGTTTTATTGTCCATTCCTTGAGTTGAGTACGCTCTTCCACGAAATCCATAAAAGGCACAGCAAAGCCACAGGAAGTTTGAACCAATTCGATTTTTAAATCAAAAATTTGTCTGGTGCCAGGGAGAGTAGGGAAAAGATCA
>ERZ795059.2747-NODE-2747-length-17818-cov-40.624951_pt1 | contig 17818 bp, 18 predicted proteins | sample MGYA00375143_ERZ795059 | MGnify/ENA primary metagenome ERZ795059 (study PRJEB30188, sample SAMN05720168) | activated sludge metagenome | isolation source: Anaerobic digester | place: USA | collected 2015-01-07 ... | reverse complement strand
AAAATGACTAATTGCAACTTGATATACAACCCCAAGCTGTGGTGGGGTATGAGAAGTTGCTGTAATTTGCCGCCGAATAGGTGGTTTAGATAAATGAGCTTCACTCATTTTTCTAAAAGCCGATAGCTAAAATTATCGGCTTTTTTTTACCAAAGACACTGTAGCTATAATTTTTGAGCAGAATGTTTACTTGCAGTAAACTGCATGGTATTGCAGCGTCTACGATTAAGTCTTTAAAATCAACTTCGTTCAGCGCTTTAACTAGGTATTAGTCAGCTTCGATTCACCTTGCTTTATCTCAAAAAAACACCTAAAAATCACCTGTTGGCACTCAGTAAAATAGGTGTATGCACGTTTTACTAAATAACCTATATAAAACATTATGTTAAGTCATTTTATGACTCAGAGATGTTTCCTTATCGTCTACCCATTGGTGGACTATAAGGAAACATCTGTAGACTTTTCAACCCGAAAAATACATGAGTCAACTGCGCCTAAAATTAAGGCATCATAGATCAGCTTGCCCGTCAGCTAGTTTATATTAACCAATTGATTTTAAATAAAATATCATAGATATATATTGTAACAATAATTATTTTAGTGTACTATATTCATTGTGTTAATTTTATGAATCTGGAGTTTCAAATGCATTCACAAACGAGTTTATTTGGCGACGGTGTTAGACCTGGTAGTGGAATCGAAGATGACGAATCTATTATTTATGATAAAGCGATGATTGAAACCTTGGAAGCTGATCTTGATGCAGAATCGGAGTATTCAGATAGTTTATTTAATTACCTGGCCGTTTCTGTAGACATGCTCGGCAAGCTGGTTGTCGGCTTAAATCAGCAAGACAATCAGGCGGCGATGCCGACATTACAGCAGGCTTTGGATTCAGTTGATGAGCACTTTCCTGCGATGACAAAAATCGAGAAAGATGCCTTATGCCTGGCGATTAAATTTCACTTCCATGCTGAAAGTAGAACAAGATCATCCACCCCGGAGCAAATCAATTGGCGTGATACATATCCGTTAACTGATTTGCAGAAAGTTAATTTTGATAATGTGATTAACTCGTATTACTCACCAAAAAGTGACCAGTAACGGGGGGATGGTCGTTAGCTCAATCAAGACACCTGACACCATAGCTGCCTACCTCCATCGAGGTCAAAACCTCTGGAAAAAGGCAGCAAGTAACTTAGGCATCTCATTAAGTGTGCTTAAGCCTGGCAGCTTTATTAGTTGGCTAGAAGACTTGTTGCCTACCCTTAAACCAGCCTCAAGAAGACAATATATCGCAGCCTCACGCGAATGGTTGTCCTATATTCAAATGTCTGGGATAGTTTATAGCGGCACAATAGATGACTTAGACAATGCAATTTTCCGTTGTCTTAACATCAAATCCGCTGATTACACGCCTACAACAAAATCAAAATCTAGGCGCGGCAACACTTCAAGTCAAAAAGCCAAGCTCATTAAACCAGGAGACATTCAAATACTTGCAAAAAATGAAAATGGCTATCAGGGGAAATGGCGAAAGCCAGCTGTTCTTTGGATTGCTGCAAATACCTTAGTTGGCTTGCGCCCATGTGAGTGGCGATCGGCTATATTAGTAACCATAAGTGGAAAGCTTAACTTAGAGGTCACTAACGCAAAGAATACTAATGGACGTAGCCATGGCAAACTAAGACATCTGGATCTAAGCGATCTATCAAAAAGTGACCTCGACCTTATAAAAGGCCAACTGCAATCAGTTTACTACTACATGAATGATAACGTAACTTGGGAGAACTATTATGGGGGTGTGAGACGTGCAATCAGACGTCTGACACGAGCTAACTTACCTAGGCAACGCAAGTATCCTAGTTTATATAGTAGTCGCCACCAATTCTCTGCGAATGCTAAGTCAGCTGGCCTACAAAAAGTTGAAATTGCCGCTTTAATGGGCCACGCAACGGACGAAACCGCGACAATGCACTATGGAAAAAGGAAGCATGGCGGTGGGAGTTTTTCAATCAAGGCCTCTAAAAATGAGATTGCTAAGGTTAGAGTGAAACCTGTAAAGCAGAGTACTTATGCTATGGGGACTAGGGGTTAGTTACCTTATTACGTGCCGAACTAGACGGATGTCAATCGGCGCGCAAAACTTTCCACTAATCAGCGTCCAATTCTTTCCACTTTTTCGCTCGGTTGAGCGCGGTTTTTGCGGTGCTTAAAACGGTAAGAATCATTACCCGTTTCCAAGATGTCACAATGATGTGTAATGCGGTCAAGTAGTGCTGTTGTCATCTTTGCATCGCCAAACACTTGCACCCACTCGCCGAACGTCAAGTTCGTGGTGATAATCAAAGAGGTTTTCTCATACAGGTGGCTGATGAGATGAAATAGCAAAGCACCACCCGATGCGGGAAATGGTAAGTAACCCAGCTCATCAAGAATCACTGCATCCACAAGGCAAAGCTGTTTCGCAAGATTGCCAATCTTGCCCTGCGCCTTCTCGCGCTCTAATTGATTGACCAAATCTACTGCGTTGTAAAAACGCACACGCTTTCCTTGATGAATCGCAGCCACGCCAATAGCGGTGGCTAGATGCGATTTACCTGTACCTGTGCCTCCCACCAGAATCAGGTTGTGTGCTGTTTCCATAAAAGCCGCACTGGCTAATTGCTCAACCGCTATTTGTGATAGCGGCGTTTCCGCCCAATCAATCCCTGTCAAATCGCGATGAATGGGGAAGCGTGCTGCCTTGAGTTGATGGCGCAGGCTTTTAAGCTTACGGTCTGTTTGTTCTGCCGCCAGTAAACGTTCCATCCAAGTTTCTGGACGATGCGCCTGCTTGGGTTTCTCTGCCTGCAATTCACTCCAAGCGGTCGCCATCCCGTAAAGTTTGAGGGCCTTTAAACTGGTGGCATAATCAATGAACATTGCCCGCTCCTAGCAAGTAGTCATAACGGTGGCAATTAGCGATTGGCTCCATGGTAAGTGCAATGCCATCGGGGATGTTAATTGACGTGGCTGGCAAGTGTGGAGAAATCAATCGACGCAATTCATTCATGACGACCGGCGCATTGACGACGCCAGTTTCTAATGTCAATTCGCAAGCGACCGTCAGCGCATCCAGGCCTGCTTCGCCTGCCAGCATGAGCAACTCTACAAAGGCGCGATCCCCTTTGGGTTGCTTCAGAATACGGTCACGCACCATGACGATTGGCCGCGGCAAATCCCATGTCACAAAGGGGGCACCATCCCTGATGGCACCTGGCTTCTTGTCCAGCACTGGCAGGTAATGCCATGGATCACAAACCAATTGATCGCGACCAAATACTCTGGGGTGCGTCGCAATAACTTCACTATTGGCGACCACGCGCACTTGATCTGCCGTCATCCGCACGGAAACCGCCTGACCAGCATAACCTGCAGGTACGCTATAGCGATTGCGATCTGCGTTAACCAAGCAGGTAGATGACACGCGTAGCAAATGCTCCACATAACCATCAAAGTGAGCGCTAATCGGACGCAAGTTGGGCTCCTCCTCAGCAAAGCATTCAGCAATGGTACGTTGGCGTTGTGTCGGGTGTTTGCGCTGCGCTAACTCTTTGCAGCGCGTCGCGAGCCATTCGTTCAATTCGGCAAATGAAGCAAAGCGTGCTAATGGCGTAAAGAGCCATTCACGGATATTGCCTACCTGATTCTCCACTTGGCCTTTCTCCCAGCCGGAGGCTGGTGTGCAGGCAACGGGTTCAAACAAATAATGATTAGCCATGGTTAAAAAGCGACGGTTAAATTGACGCTCTTTACCTGAGTACACCGTATCAACCACGGCCTTGAGGTTGTCGTAGATCAAGCGTGCAGGCACGCCACCAAAGAAGGCGAATGCGCGTACATGGGCGTCTAGCACCATTTCCTGTATTTCTCTTGGATAGGCGACGACAAACATTTGACGGCTATAGGCCATGCGGAAGTGCGCGACTTTGATCTTTTGCAATACACCACCAAGTTCGATTTCTTCTTGGCTCCAGTCAAACTGGCAGGCATCGCCTGGCAGAAATAGCAGCGGCACAAAGGCATCACTTAACTTTGGGCTTTGGTGCTTAGATTTCCAGCGACGCGCAAAACGTCGCACGCTGTCTGGGGCGCCACTGTAACCGATGGCTTGCAGCCCTTCAAAAAGCCGCTGCCCACTGCGGCGGCGTGATTTTGCAAGTTTAGCGTCTTCAACAAGCCATTGCGTGAGTTGTGCTTCAAATGGGCCTAGTTTAGGCGCTGATGGTTGTACTCGTTTGTACTTGGGTTCATCTACTGAAAGAAGGTGTTTGCGTACAGTGGGACGAGAGAGCCCCATGTCTTTGGCAATATCCGTAATCGTTTGCTTTTGTACTAAATAACGCCTGCGTATTTCGTAAATCATGTCCATATAAATCACTCCAGAAACCTCCAGCTAAAACACTGGATGGTGACATACTGAGGTGGAAACTATTGGACGCTGTTTCCACCTCTAATCTGGAAAGTATTGCACGCCGATTAACATAGACGGATATTATTCTGTAATAAGAAATAATATTAAATAATACAAAATAGTAAAACAGAATAAATCCTCATATATTTAAATAAGATATATTAACTATGGCGACATCTCCAACACAGCGTAGTCTCAAATATCTGAGGGATCAAGGTTATACTGTGGCGGTGGTAGAGAAGTGGAATCCGCATGCTAAAGTTAGGCAAGACTTGTTTGGCTTTGTTGATTTGTTGGCAATTAAAGATGGGTTAACATTGGCGGTTCAGACGACTAGTTCAAGTTCTTTTTCAGATCGAAAAAAGAAGATTGAAGGCCATGAAAACCTGCCTGCAGTTTTGGCAGCAGGGTGGAAGGTTAGCTTACATGGATGGCGAAAGAACGCAAAGGGGAAATGGGTGTTGAGAGCAGGTGCTATCGGAAGTTAAATATAAATTTCAATTAATTAGGAATTGAGCATTTTGCCAACCAAATTAGTTGTCTTGTGTTTGATTGAGAAGTGAAATTTCCGCTATTGATTGATTCGAAAATATCTTCAAAAGTCCCGTTTTCATATAGTATGAATGGCCATAAATCAGATGGTCCAGCAGATATATTAAAGTCACTATACGATAAAAATTGACGAGAACCTGTTGGATTTAATGGGAAAGAATTCATCCATTCAATTAATTTATCCAAAGGGTATCGTATTGGAGCAGTTTTACCGTTCCCAATTTTAATGAACGGTGGCCCGTAAACCCCTTTACGGCCTTCCCGAGCGGCAGCAAGCCACTTTTCGTCAAAGCCAAGTAATTTTGCAACTTCAGAAGGTTTTAACCAATACAAATCTGGTTGAAAAACATTCTCTTTAATTAAAGCTGAAGTAATAATTGCTTTTTGATCTACTATCATCTTAAGGAGCCTTGACGGAGCCGTATTTAAATAAACCTACAAGAAATTAAGGCCTGCATCTCTGCAGGCCTTATATATCTTGGTAGGGTGTGCGGGGATCGAACCCACGACAAACGGATTAAAAGTCCGCTGCTCTACCAGCTGAGCTAACACCCCATTGAGTAGGTTTTATTTCCCTGCCCACGAAAGCCCGCCATTATGCAAGAAAGCGCTGTTATGGTCAATGCGAATTTGAGAATATTGTGCAAATTTACTTAACTATTTTTAGTTGTAGCTGTGCAAACCCCCTAAAAACTAGCGTAAGCCCGGCAGTTTTCCACCCATCATGCCGCCCATGGCACGCATCATTTTACTCATCCCGCCTTTGCTAAACATTTTCATCATTTTTTGCGTTTCTTCAAATTGCTTTAACAGACGATTCACTTCTTGCACTTGCACGCCCGCGCCATCGGCAATGCGTTTTTTACGCGTGGCCTTAATCACTTCTGGCTTACGGCGCTCAAGTGCTGTCATGCTATTGATAATGCCTTCCATACGGCGAATTGCATTATCACTCTCGTTAGATTGAAGCTGCCCTGCGGCTTGCGCCAATTGTGCCGGCAGCTTATCCATGAGCGACTGCATACCGCCCATTTTGCGCATTTGGCCAATTTGCGTTTTAAAGTCTTCTAAATCAAAGTTTTTACCAGACTTGATTTTATCAGCGACTTTTTGCGCCTCGGCCATATCCACATTTTTATGCGCTTGCTCAATGAGGCCAAGCACATCACCCATGCCTAAAATGCGGCTCGCCATGCGGTCTGGGTAAAATGGCTCTAAACCATCGACTTTTTCACTGACACCGATAAATTTAATCGGTTTACCTGTGACATGGCGCACTGAAAGTGCCGCACCGCCGCGTGAGTCCCCATCCAGCTTGGTTAAAATCACCCCTGTTAATGGCAACGTCTCGCCAAAGGCCTTGGCAGTATTCACCGCATCTTGGCCTTGCATGGCATCGACCACAAACAAGGTTTCAATCGGGTTTAAAAACGTATGTAGCGCTTTAATTTCCGCCATCATCGCTTCATCAATGCCCAAACGACCAGCAGTATCGAAAATCACCACATCAAAATAACCCCGTTTGGCAAAATCGAGTGTAGCAGCGGCAATATCAAGTGGCTTTTGATTAGCATTGCTATCAAAACATTCTACATCCAATTGTTTTGCCAATGTTTTTAGCTGCTCAATCGCAGCAGGCCGGTACACATCCGCACTGGCCAGCAATACTTTTTTCTTTTGCTCTTTAAGTAATTTGGCAAGTTTGCCTGAAGTAGTGGTTTTACCAGAACCTTGCAACCCGGCCATAAGAATAATCGCTGGCGGTACTGCGGCAAGATTTAAGCCCACATTGGCTTTGCCCATGAGCGAAGTTAGTTCGTCATTCACCACTTCAATGACTGCTTGGCCAGGTGTTAAGCTTGCAAGCACTTCTTTGCCTTGCGCGCGCGCTTTAACATTGGCAATAAATTCTTTCACCACAGGCAAGGCAACGTCTGCCTCAAGTAGCGCCATGCGCACTTCACGCATGGCGTCAGTAATATTTTCTTCAGTGAGCCTTGCGTGGCCTCGCAACGTTTTTATGACGCCTTGCAGGCGGCCGGTCAAATTATCTAGCATCATGTTCTTCTTTAAATGAGGTTACTTACAAATTTATTTAAAATTAAATTGCCTCTACAACAAAATAATTCTATTTCAGGATAATTAAAATCTAGGATAATCAAAATCAATGTGCAATTTTAACCTAAACACGCGATAATTTAGCTATGCAAAATCTTATTCCTTATTTAATCGTCTTTTTTATCTATTTAGCCGTGGCAGTGGACTTTTGGCGTATTGCCAAACAGCCTGAAAAAAATCTTAAACTGCATAGCTCGATGATTGCGCTTGGCCTAACGCTACATGGCTGGCTGCTTTTTCATGACGTGTTTGCAAGCGTTGGTATCAATTTAGGGTTTTTCTTAGCGCTTTCCGCCATTCTTTGGCTCACCGTGCTCATTTATTGGCTGGTTAATTTAAAACACCCGCTTTATAGTCTTCAAGCATTCGTTTTGCCACCTGCAGCGGTATTTGCACTGCTTCCTGCACTCAACACGCAAAACCATTTTTTATCAACCGAAGGGGCAAATTTATTGCTCACTCATATTGGTATTGCACTGATGGCTTATAGCCTATTTACGTTTGCCACACTGCACGCGCTGATTATGCTGGTGGCCGAGCGTAGTTTGCACCAAAAGAAAAGTTGGATTCAGTTACCAGATTTTCCACCGTTACTGGTGATGGAAAAATTATTGTTCCGAGTTATCAGCCTTGGTTTTATTTTGCTAACCATCACACTGGTAAGTGGCATGATATTTTCAGAGGAAATTTTTGGCAAAATCGCGCAATTTAACCACAAAACAATTTTTTCAATCGCCTCATGGATGATTTACGGCTGGCTTTTATTTGGGCATTATCAATACGGCTGGCGTGGTAAAAAGGCCATTAAACTGACGTTAATTGGCTTTGTCCTACTACTGCTGGCATACGTTGGCACGAAGTTTATTTTAGAAGTCATTAAGCAAACTTAAGCCTATTTTTTTAGACACAACCTTTTTTAATGCCCTGTGAGCCTTATAAACAAAGGCTCGCAGGGCATTAAAATTTTCTCGGGCGAAAACTCACCCATTTTCAATCATTATCGCAAACTGATTTGTGGCCAATTTTGCGCTGTAGCATAAGCGGTTAATTCTGCGTCAGCATCCACTGCCACCGGGTTGGTCACCAACTTCATCAAGGGTAAATCGTTATGTGAATCGCTATAAAAATAGCTCACTTCAAAATCTGCTAAAGTTTGCCCGCGCTCGGCTAGCCATTGATTCAAACGCGTGACTTTACCCGTTTGAAAGCTCGGCACACCCACAAACCCGCCAGTAAATTCACCGTTGATTTCTTCTGGATCAGTGCCGATTAAGTGTTCAATACCAAAATCCAGCGCAATCGGACGCGTAATAAAACTGTTGGTGGCGGTAATCACCAGCAACAAATCGCCCTGCGCACGATGCTTTTCAACCAGCGCCCGCGCTTTGTCCGTCATCATCGGGCGGATGACTTGTTTCATGTATTCCAAATGCAGCGCGTCTAAAAACGCATGTTTGTGCTGCGATAACGGGTGCAACTGAAACTTTAAAAAAGCTTCAATATCCAGCTTGCCTTGTTTGTAATCTTCATGAAACTGCACGTTGCGGTCGTGATGCACGGCGCGGTCCAGCAGGCCTTGTGCAATCATAAATTGCCCCCACTGAAAATCGCTATCGCCCGCGAGCAAGGTGTTATCTAAGTCAAATAAAGCAAGATTTTGTGCTGAGTTTTTGTTCATATTTTTAAATGGTTTTCTTCATTTGTTGCGGTGAGCACTAAAATTACGCCAGCTAAAATCACCGCCAGCGCAATATATTCATTGGTGGTAACAACCTCATTGGCCAGCCAAATGCCAACAATAAACGCGACCACTGGGTTAACAAAGGTATTGCTGCTGGCCACTAATGGACGCACTGTTTTGAGCAAATATTGGTAAGCACTATAAGCCACCAGCGAACCCAACACCACTAAAAACAGCATTGCGCCCCAAGATTTTGGGCTAATATACGCAGGCCATTGCTCGTTAGCGTAAGCGCTCACTATCATCAGAACAACCCCACCAACAAGCATTTGCGCAGCGGCCGCCATTAAGCCTTGCGGCATCGCCAAACGTTTGCCCCAAACTGAGCCGAACGACCAACTTGCCGCCGCAAAAATTAGCAATAATGCGCTGCCAACATCGCCATGCAAACTGCCGCCAAGATTGAGCAACACAATGCCTACCAAGCCAATGGCGATACCCAGCCATTCTTGCCGGGTGATTCTGTGCCCCCAAATACTTGAGAAAATCGCCATCCAAATCGGCGCAGTGGCTATCGCCAATGCCGCCACGCTCGATGATACCGTCTGCTGCACATAGCACACTGTGCCATTGCCCAAAGCCGGCAGTAAAATACCCACCGCGCTTGCACCCAACCATTGCTGCTTTGTTGGGTTTGGCGCACCCAAAAACCGCATGACCACATACAAAATCAATCCCGCCACAGTAAAGCGTAGCCCCGCCATTAAAAATGGTGGAAAACTTTCAATGCCAAACCGAATCGCTAAATACGTTGAGCCCCAAATAAAGTAGGTGCAAAACAACGCGGCAACAATGAAAAGAGTTTGATTTTTACTGGTCATTTAAAGGCTTAACAAAGCCGAATTTTAGATTTTGATAGCGTCGTTAAAACGCGTTAAATTAGCCTTATTTAAACACAACCTTTTTTGATGCTCTGGAAGCCTTTATTTATAAGGCTTCCAGAGGCATTATTTTTTCTCGGCGCAAAAAGCGTGCGATTCACGCAATTTTTATCGCAAAAATTAAGTGCTAATGCAAGGCGCTAAACTTGCGGGTTCATTTTCTCAAGTTTGCTGTGCAATTTATTCAAGCCGTTCAAATACGCTTTGGCGGAGGCAATCACAATATCGGTATCGGCACCCTGGCCATTCACAATACGGCCTGCTTTTGAAAGGCGCACGGTCACTTCCCCTTGCGCATCGGTGCCGCTGGTGATGTTATTGACCGAATACAATTGCAACTCAACGCCACTGTTGACGATATTTTCAATCGCTTTAAAAGTAGCATCCACTGGGCCACCGCCATCGGCTTCGGCTTTTTGTTCTGCGCCATTATCTGAAACGGTAATAAAAGCATGTGGAATTTCACCCGTTTGCGAAGTGACTTGCAAATACACCAATTTGTAATTTTCAGAAGCTTCCTGCACAAACTCATCGCTCACCAACGCGTGCAAATCTTCATCAAAAATTTCTGATTTTTTATCAGCCAAATCTTTAAAGCGCGCAAACGCGGCGTTAACCGCATCTTCGCTTTCTAATTCTATGCCCAATTCTTTCAAGCGCGTTCTAAACGCATTGCGGCCTGACAATTTGCCCAAAGTCAATTTGTTGGCATTCCAGCCCACGTCTTCTGCACGCATAATTTCGTAAGTCTCACGGTGCTTTAATACGCCATCTTGATGAATGCCGCTTTCGTGCGCAAACGCATTGGCGCCGACAATCGCTTTATTCGGCTGCACCGGATAACCCGTGATGCTAGAAACCAATTTGCTGGTCGGCACGATTTGCGTGGTATCAATGCGCGTATCCAAATTAAAAATATCGCGGCGTGTTTTTATTGCCATCACCACTTCTTCTAAGCTGGCATTGCCCGCACGTTCACCCAAGCCGTTAATGGTGCATTCCACTTGCCTTGCGCCGCCCATTACTGCGGCCAACGAGTTCGCCACCGCCATGCCTAAATCGTTGTGGCAATGTGTACTCCAAACAACTTTATCGCTATTTTTTACGCGTTTAATTAAGGTCGCCATGCGTTCACCCCAAGGGGCTGGAATGCTATAGCCAACGGTATCAGGCACGTTGATGGTTTTAGCACCCGCTTCAATCACCGCATCAAATACACGCACTAAAAAGTCTATATCTGAACGCACCGCGTCTTCAGCCGAAAACTCGACATCGTCGGTGTACTCTTTTGCCCATTTCACCGCTTGCACAGCACGCTCAACCACTTGGTCTTCGGTCATGCGCAATTTGTTTTCCATGTGGATTTTGCTGGTGGCGATAAACGTGTGAATACGGCCGCTTGCCGCATGTTTAATCGCTTCACCCGCGCGGCGCACATCGTTTTCGCTCGCGCGTGCCAATGAACATACGGTGGAATTTTTAATGATTTTTGCAATTTCTGATATGGCATCAAAATCGCCCGGGCTGGCTGCGGCAAAGCCCGCTTCAATCACATTCACGCCCAATTTTTCAAGCTGGCGCGCAATACGGATTTTTTCTTCTTTGGTCATGGCCGCGCCCGGGCTTTGTTCTCCGTCGCGCAAGGTGGTATCAAAAATAATAATTTGATTTTGTTTTTCTGCTGTTTGGTTCATGGTGAGCTACCTTACTTATTATTCAGTTTATTTTAGCCTGTATCGCGCCAAGTCTCTATGGCTATTGCTTGAGTTTTGCTTAAATACTGGCATTTCGTTGCCAGTGGTGCGCAACGTCAATTCTTACATGGGGTGTGGGGGAATATTGTGCGCGCTAGCGCAGGGTATTGCGGAGCGCAGCCGTACGTAACGCAAGTAATTTGCGTAAGTATAATGCGTAGCCGATGAAGCTAACGGCAAAAATGATACTGAAAATATGTGTGTTCAACATAGTGATAGAAATATAGTATTTTTTATTGGGTTCTGCAAGCGCTAACTAGCTTAAATTTAGGCTTTTTTCTTGAGTTTGTCGCGAATCCACAACACATAGCCAGAAAGCGCGTAGGCCACCATCACAAAAAACAACACTTCTGGCGGACGATATGAAATCAATACAAAGGCCATCATCACGCCCAACATCACAAAAAACGGCACGCTTTCTTTTAAGTTAATATCTTTACCGCTGTAAAAACGTAAATCACTCACCATTGAAATGCCAGCGAATACGGTAATGAACCACGCCATCCACTTCCACTGTAACAGGCCAAAAAAGATATCACGGCCACTCACGCCGTATTCGTATGAAACCCATACAAACCCTGCCAATAAAGCCGCCGCACCCGGGCTGGGCAAGCCTTGAAAGAATCGTTTGTCTTGATGTTCATCGTCTAACTTGGTGTTAAATCTCGCCAAGCGCAAGGCCGCGCAGGCGCAATAAGCAAAGGCCGCCAGCCAGCCTAATTTACCTAAGGGTTTTAATGCCCACACATATAAAATGAGCGCAGGGGCTACGCCAAAAGACACCATGTCAGACAAGCTATCGTATTCCGCACCAAAGGCACTTTGCGTATTGGTCAGGCGCGCAACGCGGCCATCCAAACCATCTAACACCATCGCAATAAATATCGCAATGGCTGAAAGCTCAAAGTGACTGTTCATCGCCTGCACAATCGCAAAGAACCCTGCAAATAGCGCAGCGGAAGTAAACAAATTTGGCAGTAAATAAATGCCACGCTTACGCAAACCTGTTGCATCCGGTTTATGCTGTTCGTGAGGCTTGTTGTGGTCGTTTTGTTCAGCCATGGTTTAAAACCAGTGAAAATAATGTTGCGCTAGTATATCAAACTCTTGAAACAGTTTTATTAATTCAAGCGGTAAAAAAGTAACGCACTAAATGGAAAAAAATTGGTGCCGCAAAGCTCACTGAATCCATTCTGTCGAGCATGCCGCCGTGTCCTTCTATCATGTTGCCCCAATCTTTTGCGCCTAAACTACGTTTAATAGCTGACATCACCAAGCCGCCTAAAAAGCCCATGATGACAATCACAGCCGCCATGCCTGCACTTTGTAGTGGCGTAAACGGTGTAATCCACCACAGCAGCGCGCCCACACAAACCGCACTTAAACCACCGCCAATGAGGCCTTCCAACGTTTTATTCGGACTTACAATCGGCGCTACTTTGGTTTTGCCAAACAAATTGCCAAATACGTATTGCAGCACATCACTCAACTGTACGATCAATAAAAAGTAAAACAGCAGCAAGGTATTGTGCTCATCATAATTGGGAATCTTTAACAGCAATAACGCTGGCGCGTGGCTAATGCAGTAAATAGCAATCATCACGCCCCATTGAATTTTGGCGGCACGCTCAAGAAAATGCTCGGTGTCTTGCGCCAGCACTGAAATACAAGGCATCAGTAAAAAGGCGTACACAGGAATTAAAATGGTAAACAAGGCATACCATTCAATATAAATTAAATAATATTGCAGTGGAATTAATAGAAAAAATGCCAGTGAAAGGGTACGGTGGTCGCCCGTGCGCGTGGGCGTGAGTGTAATAAATTCGCGCAGGGCAAAATATGAAATGGCGCCAAACAAAACCACCGTGCCGAGTGTGCCGCCCAAAAATGCCACCACCAGCACCGCCAGCATTACCCACCAAGCGTTCACGCGCACCACTAAATTATCAATGGTTTTGCGTGATTTTTCGCTGGGGTTGGGCTGTTGGTTCAAGCGCGATTTCAACACCCAACCGATGCTAGATGCAATCAATAGCAAAATGGCTACGCCCCCGACCAAGCAGTAAAATTGATGATTTGGGTCTAAATTCAGCAAATAATTGGCCATGCGTATGATCCTAAATAAGTTTTAAAATGGCTTCACGCGCCCGATTTAGAAATACTTTTTTATGCTCGTTTGCCTGTAGCGCCATTGCACGGCCAAAACGCACCGTGCAAATTAACGGCACTGGCAGCCAGCTGCCTTTGGGCATACTGCGATGCAGCGTATCTAAATAAACCGGCACTAACTTCACCGCTGGAAAAGCTTCTGCCAAATGAAACAAACCACCTTTAAAGTCACCCGGCTCGGCCTGCGCACGGCGCGTGCCTTCAGGAAAAATAATCAACGAATCGCCTTCAGCCAAAGCCGCCAACAATGGTGCAAGCGGGTCACGATGGCGCGACGCCTCACGCTCGATCAGCACGGCATTGAGAACTTTTAGCGCAATAAATGGCTTAATAACGCCATTGCCCCAATAATCCTTTGCCGCCACAGGCCTTGTTCTAGCGCGCATCACGGCGGGCAAGGCCACCCACAGCGCCCAAGTGTCTAAATGGCTGGAGTGATTGGTAAAATAAATACTTTGTGCTGGCGTTTGCCTTAAATCTGGCGCAGCTTCTATCCAGCGCGGGTGCGCGCCAATCAGCAGTTTCACAAGCCCAATCAGGCTGACGCGCACAACATTGCTTAACATGGATTTTATCCGCTATTGCTGCTTAAGTTTTTCAGCAATTGCCAATGCGCGTGTGATGCACGTAAGCCCTGCGCCAATTGCAATCACATACGCGGTAACCACCAGCGCAAATTGCGTGCGGCTCACATACCACTCCGCCGCTGCAATCAGGCAACCGAGCGACATGGCAAACATGCGGTGCTGCTTGGCCAACGGCCCGCGAAAATCTTGCGCTAGCCCGTTGGCACCGCCCAGTAGCCGAATATAAGCCGTTTTTGCGGCCAATAAAGCGCCCAGCCAGCCCAGCCAGGGCATAGAGATTGCATAACCAAGTGCCACAATCAACAACGAATCAGCAATCCGGTCTGGAATCTCATTATATAAAATGCCCACTTTTGACTGCTTGCCGCCCTCAATCGCCACCAAACCATCCAGCATATTGCACAGCAAACGCAGCTGAATACACAGCACGATGAGCAACAAAATCGCAGGCGTTTTATCAATTTGCGTACAAGCCAGCAACCACGCGCCCAGTAATGCCGGCACAATGCTCAATACTGAAATTTGATTCGGCGAAATATTGGTTTTTGCAACTGTCGCCCCAAGCCACGTTGCCCAACCGGCACTGCGCGTGGCCAACTGACGACGATTTTGATCGGTTTCATTCATAGCAGCTTTCCCAAAAATTTTGTCGATTGTAGCTGTTTATACGGCGAATGTGTTGCGCAGGCGGTGCTTTTATTCGCAAGCTAAACAGCTCAAATAAACCATGCATCATCAATGCAAAAAAGCATGTTTTTAAAGCTAATTTATAGCACAACCTTTTTCGATGCTCTGCAAGCCTTATAAATAAAGGCTCGCAGAGTATAAAAATTTCCTCGCACAAAAAATGCTTAAATTTTAAGCAATCATTATTACTAAATTACAGGTAAATTTTTAGCATTAAAATTACTTAATCAAACGCCACCGCAAAGTATTGATGGTGCCATGTGTTAATATCGCGGGCTATCATTATTTGTCAAATTTTAAACACGTTATTCATGCAATTTACCCTACACAAACAAGACGGCCTCGCGCGCCGTGGTACCGTTAAGCTCGCGCACGGCAACGTTGAAACCCCCGCTTTTATGCCAGTTGGCACCTATGGCACGGTCAAAGCCATGTCGCCGCTTGAGCTAAAAGAAATTGATGCACACATTGTGCTGGGCAATACGTTTCATTTATGGCTACGCCCAGGCTTAGAAGTCATTGCCGCACACGGCGGATTACACAAATTTATGGGCTGGGACAAGCCCATTTTGACTGACTCTGGCGGTTTTCAGGTATTTAGCTTAGGCGCCATGCGCAAAATCAGTGAAGAAGGCGTTAAGTTTAAAAACCCCATCAACGGCGACACCTGCTTTTTAACGCCTGAAGAATCCATGCGCATTCAAAGGGTATTAAATTCAGACATCGTGATGATTTTTGATGAATGCACGCCTTTTCCTGCCACGCTTAAAGAAGCCAACGATTCAATGCAACTGAGTTTGCGCTGGGCGAAGCGCAGCAAAGACGCACACCAAGGCAACCCCAATGCGTTATTCGGCATTATTCAGGGCGGCATGTATGAAGAACTGCGCGACGTTTCGCTCGCTGGCCTCACCGAAGTTGATTTTGACGGCTTTGCCATTGGCGGCTTATCGGTCGGCGAACCCAAAGAAGACATGCTGCGCATTTTGGCACACACCGCCCCAAAAATGCCGCAAAACAAACCGCGCTACTTAATGGGCGTTGGCACGCCTGAAGACTTAGTGGATGCGGTGTCACAGGGCATTGATATGTTTGACTGCGTGATGCCCACCCGCAACGCCCGCAACGGCTGGCTATTCACCCAATATGGCGACATCAAAATTAAAAATGCCAGCTACAAGCTCGATACCCAACCTCTTGATGCCGACTGCACCTGCTACACCTGCCAAAACTTCACCCGCGCCTACTTGCACCATTTGCATAAAGTGGGTGAAATCTTAGGCGCCCGCTTAAACACCATCCACAACTTGCATTATTACCAAGTGTTGATGCAAGGCATGCGTAAGGCGATTGAAACTGGCAATTTTGAAGCTTTTAAAACTGACTTTTTCGCTAAGCGAAAAAGTTTATCTTAACTTTATAAAAAACCTTAAAAACACCCGAGAGATCTTTAAGGCTCTGTACCAGTCCTTGTAGGGCGTACCCGCCTGCGGTACGCCGTATGTTTCGTCATCTCAATCTTCAAGCGTCAAATCAACTTCCATACCGCCGCCTCAATCTTGGTGATAAACGCCTTGTTCTACCAATTTATGAAAGGTGGAATAAGGTCAATCTTTAACCTGCTTCACCAAGCCATGTTTCACGGGGTTGATATGCACATAATCCACATGTGCGCGATAATCCGCCTCGTTTTTTATTAAATGCTCCCAGTAGCGGCGCTGCCAAATGCCGCGTTCTCGTCTATGTATGCGAATATCAGAGCGCCATTCATTTTTAGGGATAGCCCGTGAAAATAGCATTTTGATTAACATCCAACGCGTTTTAAAATCCGCATCGCCATCTGGCAGTTCAACGACGCAGTGTAGATGCTCAGGGAGCACCACCCAGGCATGAATGGTAAATGGGTGAGATTTTTTAACTTGAGCGACAACTTTACGCAATAAATCAATATGGTCAATTAACAAGGCGTTGTTTTTACGCTGCAATAAATTCACCGTAAAAAAGTAAGTGCCTCCTTGGTGCCATGCGCGTCGATAATCCATTTTAATAGTGTGATGTTAACTCAGGTTGTTACATGCGGCGTACCGCACGCGGGTACGCCCTACGCGGGCTGCACATTTTGTGCAGCTGAAGCACCTGAAGGTCCTTGGTATCCAACATTATTTGTTATGCTCACACTTCCTCCTCAATATAAAAACACTTAAAACTAAATTTAAAAATAACAACAACATGAAATACATAAATAAAAAAATATCTGTAGGATCCTCTGGTAAATCAAACTTTCTTACAATAGCCCCACCAATGTAAAAGGCAAATATCCATGCCAAATAAGACAAAATTAAGCTACAAGCCACCGACCCAAAACACCCCATCTTCTGCCGAATAATTCTCGTTCTGATCAAAAAAATTAACATTGCAACTAAACTCGCAGTATTAATTATTGTTATGCTAAAAAATTCTATTACAACTGGAATAGCGACTCCAAAAACATAGAGTCCCAAAGAAAAAATAAAAATAAGTAGAAAAAGTAAGACCACGACATTTATAAATGACTTATTTATTTCTTTGTGATTTTCATCTACAACCATATATCCCCTTTCCATTCTCTATGGCTTGTTAGCGTAGGTTGGGCTACAAAGCCAGATACTTTCTTTATTGGTTGCTTCAAACACACGCTACCACCTTCCAATCTTTATTAATTACCACCAACCGCACCATATAACCCCATTGACTTTCTACTTTAATAAATATCATGTCGCCACCCCTGATTATTGTCCTGATTTATTACACTTTCCTTACTAATAAATGGGGTCAGACACTCATGGCACTCGGTTAAGGATTCCTTACTCCTAAAAATGGAGGGCTGAGCACTT
>ERZ795059.2744-NODE-2744-length-17849-cov-6.980106_pt1 | contig 17849 bp, 22 predicted proteins | sample MGYA00375143_ERZ795059 | MGnify/ENA primary metagenome ERZ795059 (study PRJEB30188, sample SAMN05720168) | activated sludge metagenome | isolation source: Anaerobic digester | place: USA | collected 2015-01-07 ... | reverse complement strand
CCAAGTACGCGACTCAGGCTCGTTCATCTTCGATCGAACGTAGGCGATGCCTCCAGCGGCGAGCACAGGGAAGAGGGGAAGCAGGATCGCCGAAGCCGCGAGACCTCCGCCAAGAACCCTCTGAAACTCAGCCCTCTGGTCTTGAAGTCCACGAGCGCGCCGAGACGCTGTCCATTGCTGCCTCGTCCAAGACCACAGCGCGCGGTTGAAGTCGTTGTCCCAAGAGATGCCCTGCGCCCCCTCTTCGCTCGGAGCGTTGACCCGAAACGTCCGCGCGCCATCGCCGCCGATCACCGGCCACGAATTAAGAACCGCGGCGTAGCTGAGACCAAGCGGTCCAGAACGACCATCGAGAGACAGCGTCGCGTACGCGCTCTTGTCCTCGAAGGAAAAGTTTTTCAGCGCATCCCACGCAAGACGGATGAAGGCGTACCCCGTGGTGCCAAAGACCCACGGCGAACGACCGCCGTTCGCCTCGGCGCGCTTGTACATGAAGCGAGCCGAGAGAGGCTCTCCCGAATTGAAAGAAGGAGGGAAGAGGAGAGTCATGGATCAGACCTTCTTGAGCGAAGAAACGACGAGAACACCAACGAACACACCGAGGCCCAGCGCGATGCTGCGCCGCGCGCGCGTCGCAACGCCAGAAGCAGGCCGGTCCTCGTAGCGGACGACCTCTTCTCGAGAATGCGGCACAATGCTCGTGGCGACAGCCTTGTTTTTCCGAGCCATGGCAGCACTGTACCAGAGCCCGAGCGATCAGTGAAGCCCGATGTGGATGTCGGATCCGTAGTAGCCAACGCTGAGCTCGACGCGGCCGTTCGGAAGTCGACGGTACCCCCTCGCCGTGCCTGCGTCTGGGCCAGACCTCAGGATCTCGACGCCGCGAGGAAGTGTCTTCCCCGCCGGCGGAACATAGCCCAGTGTCGGAACCTTCGAGGCACACCGGTGAACGGCACCCGTCATCGCTTGGAAGTCTTCGAACGACTTCTGGCTCGAGAACGCGATCGCGCGCTCCGCCGCGGTGAGAGACATGTCCGAGCAGTTGCCGCAGATCAACGGGCAGCTACCGCTGCTAGACCTGCGAGCAGCCGCGAAGATCGAGTGAACGAGCAGCGCGACGAGCTTCTTCTGCTGGGTCTTCACAGAAGACGTCGGAGACTTCCCCTTCTTCTTCGAAGCGTAGAACTTCTCCGCAGCCTTCAGCGTGTAGAACCCGTCGTCTCGAGCGATGTCTTCTCGAACAGCCTGAGAGATCTGACCGTCCGACAGCATCGCAGCGAGCGCTTTGTTCAAGACCTGACCACGAAGCGCTGAAACGCGCTCCCTCTCGTACTCCGAGCGAAGAAGCGCCGCTTCTTCTTGGCTCTCCGGCCAATCCGAAGGCGCCTCGAGCTGACGGAAATCGTCTCCTCCAACCTCAACGCCAAAGCGGCTCGAGAGGAGCCGCTCTGCGTCCTCGAAGGACCTCACGTCTCCGAGCTCGACGATCCCTCGCATCTGATCGAGCGTGACGCCAGGCAGAGGAGGCTGCTCGGGAAGAGCCAGCTCAGAAGGCTCGATCTGCTTGATCGTTCTCAGCTGCGAACGAAAATCGATCGCGTTGAAGTAGCCCCTGGTGATCGGCAGCTGGAGAATGAGCTTCTCCGCCGGAGAGCCTGCGTAGGTGGAGGCGTTGCTGAGGTTCAGCACGTAATTGTCAGGCCAGAAGTCTCTTCCCAGTCGCTGATCCGCATAGACAAACTCGCCCCAAGCCTTGGAATACCCGTAGACCTGGATCGCGCCGAGCTCGCCGGAAGCGTAGTTCTTGCCCATCGAAGCGTCGCGCTCCGACAGGTCGGCCATCTGCCGCGTCGCGTTCATCCAGCAAGCGACCGTGTCCGCATCGCCCATGTCTCCGTCGACGAAGAGGCGAAAGAAGACGACGCGTCCGCCGGCGGCAGGGTTCTTCTTGTCTCGCAGAGAGACACGGCCCTTCCGAAGATGGGACCTGATCAAAGAGGCGCTCTTTCGAAGCACCAACATCTTCACGTACTGCTGCCAGGAACGATCGAGGTTCTTGAAGCCACCGTCGACGTCCATCCAGTAGTTCACCCCCGCAGCGCCGTCTCCGAGCTGACGCTCGACATCGAACATTCGCGAGCAGGAAGCAGCGAGGGTGTTCAGAAACTGGCGCCCAAAAGCCGCTGGATAGCGCCAAGCCTTGAAGGAGTAGCACCATCCAGAGGCGATGGTCCCTGTCGAGGCGTCCTTCTTGTAGACGCCACACTCTCCAGCGCCTGGACACGTCGCCATCGGAAGTTCGCTGTACGCCAAGAAAGGCAGCTTGGAGTTGCCATCGCCGGCGAGCACTCCCCAGCGAATCCCGAACGGAAGAAGCCTCCCAGACTTGGAAGGGCCGAAGATCGTCCTCTCCGATGGATCTCGCTCGAGCTGCCTCTTCACGAAACGGACGGCCTCGAGCATCGTCGAGAAGACGCCGATCCAGTTCGTCATCGACTTCTTGGCTTTCCCCTCCGGAACAAACGAACCAGCCTTCGCTCCGGCGCGCTTGCGATAGCTCTTGATCGCCTCCGACATGCGCATCGACAAGAGAGCCTCGAGCTTCTCCAGACGATCTCGAAACGACAGCATCTCCGATGGGCCCTGACCAGAACGGAACACGCTCAAGCGCTTCCTGCGTCGGAAAGCCTCCCCCGATGGACCGAAGGCTCGATCCTCTTTGCTGGGGAGCGCCAAGCGGCCCCAGCGGCCCGTGACGAGCATCGCGATCTCGTAGAGTCGACCCATCGGAACGATGGTGTCCTTCCCCTGCTTCTCGTCCTCGCCGGCGAAGTCCGCAGCGCCGGAAGGATCCAAAGGCTCCCCGTCGTCGTGAAGTCCTCGCCAGCCATCGCTGACTTGCCGCTTGAGTTCCTTGCGGTTCTCCGCAGGGACATCCTGCAGAATGTCTTCGACAGCCGCGTCGAGCTCAGAAGCGAAGACGCCGTGACCGCGCGCCATCGGCGCCGACTCGAACCGGCTGTCATTGGGCAGGATTCTCATGGCGATCACCGTTGCCCGTAGTAGCCGGGCTGGAAGGGCTGCGGCTGCTGCTGATAGCCGTACTGCGGCGCGTAACCGTAGCCAGGCTGCACCGGAGGACGGGCATAGCACTCGAGGCGCGCGGTGCCGATCTCCTGCTTCAGGAGAAACCGCTGGACCACGAGCGCGACGACAGAGACGCCCACGAGCGCCGTCGCGACGCCGGCAGCGGTCTTGTAGATCGACACCTCCTCGCGAAGGCGTCGGTTCAGATCCGTGAGATCCGTGGTCGTGGGAGTCGCGGCTTGTCCGGATGGAGGCGATGCGGAGGACATGCCCCGATCATACTCGTTAACCGGCAAATCGGAAACACGACGCAGTCCCCACCGCGATCTGTTCGATGACCGAGCGAAAACGCTCAGTCGACGAAGATCAGAACGAGAGCCACTGCGTGCCGCTGTCGTAGATGCGAAGCGCACCGTACGGCGCCGCGATCGATCCCGCCGCACCGTCGATGTTGAGCGAGGTGTTGATCACGTTGGCCCCGTTCACCGCGTTGGCCGACTTGATGATCAGCACTCGCCCTGGAGCGGCGAGGTTCGGAGCGGGAAGCGTGAGGGTGCGCGGCGCCGAGAGGGCCGCGTTGAACTCGATCAGGTAGTCGTCGTCGATCACCGAGTAGTTCGCGTCGCCGACCTGCCTCGGAGGCGTGCGAATGCCGCCGAGCACCGGAACGACGGCGTTCGCCACGCCGATGCTTCCGGGGCCGTCCGCGACCCACGAGCCCGCATGAGGAGCCGTCGGCGACGGCTGCACGACGTAGTAGGTGCTCTCCGCGGCCACGTAGGCACGCGTGCCCAGCGGCACGGACGAGGCCGCCGGAAGGTCGATCAGCGCGTCGAAGTAGCGGATCGAAAGGTTGTCGGCGGAGATGGGGTCAGACGTATTGAAGGGCATCGAAGGACTCCTGATCAGGGTTCTTTGGACGAGCTGCGCTCGGGCTTGCGACGCCCGATCAGTCGCGAGAGTACCGTACCGAGGGTGACTCCCGCAAGAAACGTCGTCGAGGTCGTCAGCGCCATCTTCACGAACGCCGTTTGCGCGAGAATATCCGACTCCGTCTCCGGATAAGCGATCTCCGAAGCAGTCCCTGCAACTGACGACGCTGTGCCTTGAAGATTCTGAACCACCGACATCAAGCCCTCCGATCGATCACGAACCCACCAATGATCCCAAGAAGCAGCGCTCCCCCGAGAACGAGGTGCTGCTTTCGCTCATCTTTCAAGCGCTCGAGACGCTGCTCCGGCGTCTCCGTCGGCGTCGCGATCCGAGGCATGGGCTCGGCCGGCGGAGCCTCGATGTTCTCTCCGCCGGGAACAGGCGTTGTTCCGGACGGAGCTGTCCCGACCTGGCCAGAGGGACCCACCCAGTTGTCCGGAACGATCCTGTTCGGAAAAACGTCGCTCCACATGGGAGCCACCCTGACAAAAGGCGCGGGAGGCTCGTCCATCGTAGGCTGGCGAACCTGCGGGAACGTCTGAACCACGTTCTCATCGTCGAGCCAGTAGTAGAACTTCACTTCGTTCATGGCGTTCCTCAGGGCAAGATCACCGCAGTCGGACGATAGTCCTTCGCGATCCAGCTGATCGTACCATCCTCGCCGGTGGTCGCGATAGGGAAGCACGAGTTCGACAGATGAGCGTACCCGCCAAGCGAGAGCTGCATCGGAGAGTTGGGCAGCGTATCGCCTTGCTCGTCGACGATGTTCACGCAGAAGTCGAGCGTTCGGAAGATCCTCGCGGAGCAGAACGACAGGAGAAGCCCTGTCTCGTTCATCTGCGAAGGAGTGTACTCGCCCTCGATCGCTCGCTCGTTGTCTGGACCAATGCCCAGCTGAATGCGCCACTTCAACGTCGGAAACGTATTCCCAGCTCTCGCCTTCGGGCCGTAAAAAGTCACGTAGATCGAGAAACGATCGACTGGCCTGTCAAACATGTACGATCGAACGCCAATGTACTGGTCGCTCTCGAGACTCTCAGGAATGACGGCGCTGATCTGGCCGTCGATGAACTTGACGGCGAGAGAGCTGAAGTCCTGATACTTCGCTTTGTTTTTCCTGCAGCTAGCAGGATCTGCGAAGTCGATCTGGTAGTCGACGGGGACCGGAGTGCGGTTGAGAGCCATTCTTCGATAGTAGCAAGAAAGCGTACCGCACAAAAGCCATCGGCACGCCCCTCGTCTACTGCGAGGGTGCGTGCCGATGGGGATCCGCGATCAGCGGAGTCTTCGGAGCGAGATCAGCGACCAGAGATCGCGTCGCGGATCTGGGCCTTCTGGTCGGCCGGCAGCTTCGCGATCGAGTCCTTCAGCGCCTCGAACTCGAGGCCCGTGGGGACGCCCTGCTCGTTCACGCAGATCATGCCGCCGGTCAGCTTCAGGCGAAGCCCGACGAAGATCGAGTCGTTGAAGGGCGACGCCTGGCCGAGCGCGGGCGAGAGCGCCGCGGGAACCGGGTTGACCGGATCGCTGTCGATCACGCCAACCGAGTCGACGTCGAGGAGGAAGCGGAACCGGTTGCTCGTCACGAGCTTCGGCGCGCGCCCCGTCAACAGGGGGAGCGGGAGGAGCTTCAGCGCGTACATCATCGGCTGTCCGCCGCTGACGTTGCCGCCGCCGAAGAACTCCGCGTACGAGGTCCAGTCCGCGCAGGCGCCGAGGTTGTAGTCGAGCCCGTTCTTCGCGAACTTCTCGCCCTCACGAGCGATGCGCACGGTGGCGTGGCGCGCGAGGTACTCCTGGATGCGGCGCGTGTACGCGCCCTGCTCGCGGATCGCCCACGCCGAGCGCTGGCGCGCGATCGTTCCGTCGGTCGGGTTCGGCATCGGGTTGGCGACGGCTTCGAAGACGCCGACCCACTCGACGCCCACGCTCGAGACGAAGAAGTCCACGAGCTGGTTGCTCGTCAGGTCCGCGCCCGCTTCGCGGGTGTCGACCGCGTCGAGGCCGTCGGTGTCCGACTTCGAGAGGAGCCAAGGCGAGCCCTCGCCGGGGATCACGGTGGTGCCGGGCGTCGCGGGAGCGACCGAGTAGAGGTGGTCGGTCTGGCCCTTCGAGCCCGGCCTCAAGCCGTGCGCGAACCACTCGTACGTGGGCGCGCCGCCGACGATGCCGTCGCCCGAGTCGTTCGGGCCGCTCGCGAGGAACAGGTTGCCGTTGGCGTCGCGCTCGAAGCGGACGAAGACCGTCGAATAGCGGTCGACCTTCTCGCCGTGGAAGAAGTTGCGGAAGAGGCGATCGCACGCGGCGATCGAGCTCTCGGGCAGCTGGAGGTACTTGATCGTCGCCTGGAGGTTTCCGGAGAACGACTGATCGCACTCCTGAAACGAGCGCGCGGTCTGCATCGTGAGGTCGGCTTCCATCGAATGACTCCTTTGCGAAGGGAGACTTTCCCTTGCGTTGTTCGAAGACTGACTCTATTCGCATCGATAGAGTCGTCAACGATGACAAGGCACTGGGAATTTGCAGCCCGATGGCATCTGCAGGAATGCCGGAAACGATCGCGATCGAAGGCGTGTTGAAAAGTCAACAGCGAGCGCTACTTTGGGATCACGACTCCCTGAGGAGTGAGCAGGAAAGCGCCGGCATGAGAGCGCTGCAGCTGCCCGGAAGGCGCAAGCAAAGGAGGCTGCGATGCGTCTCGAGACGGCGTCTCGACGGGCGAGCCCGCTGCCGGAAGAGGCGGAGCCGATGGAGAGGCGTCCCTGACCGCCATCGTGGTCTCGACGCTCTCGAGCAACGCCGGCACCGCCGAGGCTACGCCTCCGAGCAGCACGCCCGTCCCAAGCCTCGGACTGTCTCGGCCGACGAGAGCGCCGCCGACGACGCTCGCTCCTCCGACGACCGCAGCTCGAGCCAGAGGGCTGAGACGAGTCGTTCGCCTCAGCGCTTCGGCGACGATCGAGACGCCTACCGCGCCGACCACGCCCGCGGCGGAGTGCGACAAAAACAGAACGAACGGCGACGGGACGCGTACCTTCGTTCGCTGCAGAATCACGCCTTCTTGAAGCGGCATGAGCCTACGGTATCACCCCCAAAGAAGCAGCGCGAGGCTCCCTAGCCGGTGCCGTTCGCCTGGTTTGCCGCAGGGACCGCCGAGAGCTTCGACTTCCTCTTCTTCTGGCCGTCGGCCAAGATCTCCTTCTCACGCGATCGCATCTCTTCGATCAGCCCGAAGCGCTGGTACGTGCGCCAAGCCTCGTTCTGCTTCCTCGAGAACTCCGCTTGATCGAGGCCGCAGCTCGCGACGCGCTCGTCGAGCTGCTTCAGCGCCATCGCATGGTGGTGCACGCAGAAGAGCAGCGGACCCGTCGCCGGGCGCGGATCGATCACGATCCGCTCCACCGGAATCGCCCCCAGCCATCGCGCAAGCCACGAGAAGGCCATAGGGACAACGCGAACCTCAGGGGCGGGCATGCGAGCCGGGCTCTGGCAAACGAGGCATACGCCAACGTCGGCCCGCTCCTGCATCTCGTCGATGAGCGCCTCTCGCGGGCTCTTCATGACGGACTGCTTCACGAGCCTCAGCGACTCGACCTTCAACGAGGATAGCGGCTCGGCGACGCTCGGCGGCGGCACGATCGACGTCGACGCTGGACCACCATCGGCCGCGAGTTGCGACTGCGTCTCGGTGGTACTCGTCAGTAAAGGGTTCGCCGCGAGGCGACCCCTCGCCCGGCCCACATAGATCGCCCTGAAGATCATGGCCACGGGAACCACCGCCACGATCAAAAACAGAATGTAACCCAACACTGCGAACCTCCTGGGTGCTAGTGATCAACGAGACGATCCGTTCTAGCCCAGAAACGCACGCCGAGGCAACTTCAATGTTGCTGTATAAATGCAGAAAGCCGACAAGTGAATCCTATGGATTCATCTGCCGGCCTTCCTCGACGAACGTCGCGCCGCGAGGATCAGAAGGGGATCTGATCGTCGCCGATGGCGCTGTCGTCCATGATGTCGACGGGCGGCGGAGCAGCGTTCTTCGCCGCGCTCTTGCTCGACGTCGCGCGCTGCGAGCTTCGGCCGGACGATGACGCGTTCGCGGCGGGCTTGTTGCTGCTCGCGCCGGCGTTGTCGGGCTTGGATCCGAGGAACTCGAGGTTGTCGACGACGATCTCGGAGATGTACTTCTTCTCGCCGTCCTTCTCGTAGTCGCGATTGTCGATGCGACCCGTGATCGCGACGTGCGAGCCCTTGACGATCATCGTCGAGAGCTTCTCGGCGCGATCGCCCCACATCACGAGGCGATGCCACGTCGTCTTCTTCTGGGCCTCGCCGCTCTGGTTCTTCCAGCGCTCTTCCGTCGCGAGGCGGAACTCGATCTTCTTCGAGCTGCCAGCGGCGCGAAGCTCCGCGTCTGCTCCAACATGTCCGATCAACGTCACCTGGTTCATGGTTGCTCTGTCTCCCGTTCACGTTCTGTTGGCGTTGTTTCGCCCCGTGAACGGGTTAACTCCTACCATGAGAAAAATCGAAGGACAAAGAAAATCGTAAGTGCAATGTCGATTGTCTTTCTGTCTGAGATTTTGCTACTTGGCGAGAGCCATCGCGGATGTTCCAGCGAGGAAGAGCAGGCTGCCCAGCTTCCTCGACGTGGTCACGGGAGAAAACGTGGGCGGATCGAAGCCTTCCCGAGAGACGAGCCACTTCGCTCCAGGGTAAAAGCTCGCGGTGAAGGTCCACGGCTGAACCCTGACGATATGGACACGAGACGAATCCCCAGCCATGCGAAGCAGCTCGGCCCACGCCGCATGAGGATCGCTCACGTACTCGAGGACGCACGAGACGAACACCACTGAGGAGTCGTCGGGCACGCCGGAGACCGCGCCGGACGTGATGTCGTGCTCGACCGAGCGCGCGCACGTGCCGCATCCTCCGAGGTCGACACAGATGTCCCCGCAGCCGTACGCGCCGACGATTCTCGTGTGTGCGCCAGCTCGCGGAGCGCCCACCACGACCAACGTCCTGCCGAGGTCCAAAGCCTGCTTCGACGCTCGCTGGAACGTGTCTTTGCGATCGTCGAAACGTTGCAGCGCCGCTGCTCCCTCGATTGCGGTGGTCGTGAGGAGCCCTGCCCTTGCGATCCGTGAAGTCCAGTCGTGAGCCATGCTCAGAGGCTATCAGCCAGGCGAAGGCTCCGTAAGATCAATGACCCACACCTGGGCGTTGCGCCAAGGGAGCGCGGCGGCCCGGCCCGAAAGGATGCGCCAGTGAGGATCCTCCGCTGCCCATCGAATCAACGCAGACAAGGACAGCACGTACATCCTCGATGGTCGCTGATCATCCCTCTCGATGCTCTCGATCAGAGACACATCGCAAGACAGCGCCACCGCGAGGTCGGCAGCCCTCATGCCCATGCTCTTGCGAGCGAACCTGGCCGTGCGCCCATCGACGTGATCGGGCAGCTTCGACAGCGCCTCGAGCGCGGCCAGCTGCTCTGCGCGACCGAGATCGAAGCTGTGCACCAGCCCCCCTTCTTCACAGCCGCAGGAGATGGATGGAACCACGACGTAGATCATCCGTCCGCAAAGCCTGAACTCGAGCCGCGAAGACGACCTCTGTCGCTCGACACCGCAGGCACGGCAGACCTTGCCTACCGTCTCGAGGAACTCGTTCCGGACGTTTTTGATGTTCACAAGAGGCGGAGGGTCGGATTGCATCCAACGCTTCGAGTAGCAGCCGACGAGCGAAGGGTCAACGCAGAAATAGGAAGAGGCCCTTCGTGCCGATGTCGCAAGGACATGATCCGAAGAGCCTCTGCTTTGGCCGCGTCCGAGCAACGAAGACTCGACCTTCAAGCTCGTCAACGATAATCGATCGACGATCAAAACACAAACATCACGCCCTGCGCACGTTCGGCAGCCATCCCTGCCTCGGATCTGGGCCACGCTTCGACCGCGGAGCGAGGACCCTCCCGAGATCCTCGAGCAAGCGCCTCGCCTCGATAGAAGCCTTCCTCGCGCGCTTCTTCTGGCCGAGCTCCACGCAGCCCTTCGCCTCGTGCAGCTTGTCGAGCGCGCGCTCTAGGAGCTGCATCGGATCCATCGTCGAGGGGTCTACCATGCGCTCTTGGAAGAGCACGACGACCATCGAGAGGTCAACTTTCAGGAGAAGGGCGTAAAGCTCGTCCTCGAGATCGGATCGCCGTACGGGTTCTTCGGCAGCGGAAGCGAGGACCGCTTGGGTTCTTGCGGCTCCTTCTTCTGACGAACCACGACCTGATCCTCCTCTTCGTCTCCAAAGGAAGGAGGAGGCTCCTCTTCTTTCTTCGAACGAAACGCGCCGAGGAGGTAGAGCCCAACAACGCTCCCCGTCGCGATCGCAGCGTACGCCGCGAGCTCTGCGTACGTGGAAGACGTCGCGTACTCCCGAGACATCCACGCAACCGAACTCGGCCCGGCCGGCGCGACAGAAGACCCGCTGCTGACCGCCTCGAGCACTCGACGAGCCCGCTGGAAAGCCTCGAGCGAAGACCTCGCCACTCCAGGGTGAAGATCAACGCGAGCATTCTCAGAGAGCGACGAAGACGAAAGAAGCGCCTGCTGAGGCTCTCCGACGACCGCCGCCTCGAGAGGATGAAGCGACGCCGATGCTCCAGAGCCAGCGTCGATCAATCGCCTGCTCGAGCGAATCGTCCTCATCGCGTAGCCGATCGCATCGGCAGCGCTCTGCCTCTCTGGCGCAAGACGTCCGCCGGCTGCGTCCGGCTGCTGCATCTTGCCCCACGTCCAGCCGACGAGAGGAATCATCTCCGTGGAGGTCCCACGAAGACTTCGCACGCTCGGGCTCCATCGAGAACGCCCCGAGAGGAGCTGGTCTCGAAGAAGCCCGAGCTGAGCGATCACGTCGTCGTGCGCGAACGCCGTCGCGGCCTCCCCGGCCATCCACCGGCGAAGCGTGTCTTCCGCGCCGTCCATGGTCGAAGAGAGCCGGACGATGTCCATCAGTACGCTCCGCGCGCTTGAAGCATCGTGTCGCGAGCCGCCTTCAGGCGATTGCGACGCTGAAGGGATTCGGGGTCGCGAAGCGGGTACTTGCCCGCCTCGCGAGCGTACGCCGAGCGGATCGAGCCCACGTCCGCGTCGGGACGGAGACCGAGCGCGTTCGCTGCGCTGATGACCGACTGCGAGGGACGCGAAGGAACCTCGCGCACGATCGTACGGGGCAGCTGCGGACGCTCGGGCTCCCTGTCGCGCGGCATCGGACGACGCTCGGACTCCATGTCGCGCGGCATCGGACGACGCTCGGACTCCGTGTCGCGCGGCATCGGACGACGCTCGCGCTCCATGTCGCCGGGCATCGGACGACGAGGCGGCGGAAGCTCGCCTCGAGAGGGCTCGTCGTCCTCGCGGGTCGCGAAGTAGATGCCGAGCCCCGCGATCGCGAGGATGCCGACGCCTCCGACGAGCACCGTGGTCGTGTTGTTGCGATAGAACTCCGCCAGCGAGCCAGCGAGGCTCGCGGGAGACGCTCCGCCCTGCGGAGGCGGCGGCGGTGGCGGCGGCGGCGGAGGCGCGGGCGCCGGCTGCTGCGGACGAGGCGTAGACGGAGGCGTCGTGGCCCTCGGTCGCGCGAACATCGGCTCGGCCCCGCCGATGCTGATCGGATTCTCCGCCGAGAGCGGGAAGCCCAAGCGGGTCAACCCGAGCACCACGAGGTAGGTCCACGCGACGCGATTGATCGTCTCACCGGGCTGAAGCCCTCGGATCGCCGCGATCGTGTCGGCCGGAGCCTGATCGCGTTGAGCCCTGGCGAGCAGCGCGGCCTTCGTGCGCTCGCCAAAGGCGCCGTCCGCCGTGACGCCGAGGCTCTGCTGCGCCGCACGCAGAACAGCGTCGGGGGTGAAGCGGTCGAAGTCGATCGGACGAGAAACGTTCGTGTAGGAAAACCAGGCGAGTGACATCTCAGACCTCTTTGCTGTTGAAGTAGATCACGGAACCGACCGCAGCGACTGCGACGACCCCGCCAGCGATCAGGAGCGGAACCTTGTTCTTGCGAACGAAGTTGGAGACGCGGGGCGCGCTCTTGTCGAGGAAGTTGCTCTCGACAACGAGAGGATACTTGACCTGGCCGATCGTAGCGTTCGCGCCGAGGGCGACGCCTCCGCCTCGAATCCACTCCATGTTCGCGCGAGGCTCGGCGCGAAGCACTTGGGTCGAGAGCAAAATAAGACCCGTGTAGCTCACCGGATCGAGCCGCTTCTGCGCTGCTGACTGCGCGAGGTGACGAGAGAACGACGCGCCCGAAGCAAGGTCGCCGTTCCATCGCTCCGGGATGAGCTTCGAGGCCGCATCGAGCGTCATCGTGTCCAAGACGCCGTCGTCGCGGACCGGCGCCTGAGGGACTGTGCCTTCCGGAAGGGAGTTGATGTACTCCTGAACCTTGCGGACAATCTCTCGCGGCGACGCGACGGTGACTTCACGCTGAGCGCCTGCGATCGGAGGAGTGTAGTAGAACCAGTTCCGCGAACGGTCCTCCACCGAATAGTCCGGAGGAAGCGCCGTGTTCGGCAGCACCAGCGAGGCTTGTCCAGAAGCGAGAACCAACTCGACGCTCATCGTGCATCTCTCCACGTCTTGTAAATCACCATCACACCGATGAACACCGCGCTGGTGACCACCAGCGGAGCGACGAAGGAAGGAACAGAATCGAGCGCGCCGCTGCTCTCTTCCGAGAGCACCTCAGGATCGTCGATCAGCGATCGACGAATCGAGGCCGAAGGTTCAATCCTGATCTCTTCCGAAGCGTCCGAAGTCATGGCGTCCGTGGGTAGAGAGTACCGGACAGACTTCGATTGGTCCACAGTTGGAGGCGCCTCCCCCAGAGGCGCCGTTTGCCGCTCAACGAGGAGCAGCCGTCGATCAGGTGAACACGCCGAGGCGGACGCCGCTGGAGGCGGCCGGAGGAGGCGAAGCAGCAGGAGGCGAGGACGAGGTGTTCGTCGCCCCAGCCTGCGCAGGCAGCACGGGAGGCGCGGACGAGGTGTTCGTCGCCCCAGCCTGCGCAGGCAGCACGGGAGGCGCGGGCGGCGCCGCGGCGGGACGACCGAGGCCGAGCCAGTTGTGCTTCATCGCGAAGTGCATGAGGGTCGCGCCCGCCGCGAGTCCCACCGCGCCGTAGACGACGTTCTTGGTCATCTCGTCGTCCATGTCGAGGAGGCCGGAATCGTTCTTGCGGTCTCGGTCCATGCCCTCGGAAGACCACTCGTATCGTCGCTGAGTCATCGGAAACGCTCCATGTTGTTGCCGTTCGGCTGTTGTTCTTCTTTTCTCATCAAGGACCACAGAATTGCGATCCCCGCAATACTCACGACGCCAACGACAACCGCAGGCGCGTACGGACGGGCTCTCTCCCAAGCCGAAGAGATAGACGTAGTCCCTTGGACGACAAGGGCGTTCGTCGTGCCTCCAGGAAGCGGCCGATCGCCAGCTTCCGCAGGAGCGACCTGAAGATCAGGCTGCGGCTTCGGCGCGCCCTGAGGGACGCCGAGCGCCACCGGAAGCTCCACTCCGAAGAGTGGCATGCGAATCAGCTGAGTGCTTCGAAAAGCGTCGAGCCGAAGCGCTCCGTCGAAGAGCGCCTGAGGGCTTTGCCTCAGGTCGTCTCGACTCGCCCAGATGATCGACTTCCAGGTTCCTTCGCTGATCGGTCCAGAAGGATTCGATCGGAATCGATTCCTGTCATCGCGGATCGTCGCGAGATAGATCTCCGCGCTCTCCGAAGGAGACCGGCGAGCGCCTTCGGCGACCAAGCGCTCGACCAGCGCGAGAACGCTGTCGCGGATCACGCCATCGGGCGGCGACAAGCCGTTCTCCGACTGCAGACGACGAACGATGTTCGTCGGCGACTCCTCCGCATACAGCGGTCGATCCGAGCCAGCGATGGAGATCTGGTACCAGTTGCGCCGAGGGTCGACGATCGAGTAGTCCGGAACCAAACGAAAATCAGCTTGCGTGGCAGCCATGGTCTCAGTCTTCCTTCGTCACGAAATGATAGACGAGAAACCCGCTGCCCACCACAGCGACGCCGCCGAGCAGATAGGGCCAAGCAGCAGACATCACTTCCAAAAGAGTCACAGGCCGAAAGAAGAGAGCGTCTCCGCTAGATGCGGACAACACGCCTTTCCGATGGTCGTGATCGCAGCTGGACGAGTGGTGCTCATGGCTGCAGTCGACTGTGGCGGGCATGGTCTCAGTCTTCCTTCGTCACGAAATGATAGACGAGAAAACCGCTACCCACCACAGCAACGCCGCCGAGCAGGTAGGGCCAGGACTTCTTCGCGACCTCTGCAAGAGAGCCAGCGAGCATCGCCGGAGCGACGCCGTTGTTCGAAGAACCAGGCTGCGAAGGAGACGCCGGCGATGATGGGCTCGACCCGGGCGAAGCGCTCTCCGGCCTCGGGGCCAGCGACGAGGTTCCAGGCGCCACAGGCAGAGACGGAGAGTTCGTCGACGGAGGCGTAGAGATCACCGGAGCACCGAACTCCACCCTGGGGGCGCTCGGATTCCACGAAGATCCGCCGATCGTCGTCGGATCGGAAAACCCACCGACCATCGGAGACGGCCGAGCCGGACTCGAGCTCGTAGGCGCGGACGTCGCGGGAACCCCTGGAGAGGACCCCGGCTGCGTCACGGAGATCGGAGGAAGAACCGGCGCCGTAGGAACCTGAGTCCTCCAAGCGTCCAGCTGAGGGATCCCGCTGCGAGGCAAGTTGTCGAGGTTGTTCACCAGCGCAACGCCCTGAAACGCTGTCGCGGCATCGGCGCCGAGCATCGACTCCCCATAACGAGGCAGAGTGCCGCTCTTCATGATGAAGAAGAACTCGTTCGCGCTCATCAGCGAAGGGAACGAAGCCCCCGTGAGCCCGCCGGTGTGCCACCCGACCAAGATCATCGCCGCAGCGACGGCGTCGCTGAGAGTGCGAGACCTCGCGGAAGACGCGACCTGATCGAGCAGGCTCTGCGTGACCACCATGCGGCCTTCGCGTCGAGCGCGCGCGAGCCAAGCCCACATGCGACGAAGCATCGCGTCGTCGATCTGCGCCTGAAACGCCGGACCCATCGGGCCCGCAGCGCGTCCGTCGTAGCTGGCCGCGTCGGACAGCGAGTTGTCTTGCTCGAGCAGCTGTCGCGCTCGAATCACGACCGTCCGCCCGTTTGTCCAAGCCACATACGCGCTCGAGACACCGCTCGTCGGCTGACGAAAAGCCCACCAGACCGCGTCCGCTCGAGGAGCGGAGAAGGAGACCAGAGACGGATACGACGCCGGAATCTGTCCCGCAGACGCGACCCGGAGTCCCCACGCCTGCTCGTTTGTCGTCAGCGGACCAGTCATCGAAGTCAACCTCTTCCAAGAGCTCGTGGGGACACGGAATCAGTCGCGGGTCGCGCGATAGACGCCATAGCCGAGCGCCGCGAGGATCGCCGCGCCGCCGACGCCGAGCGCCACCTTCTGACCAGTCGTCATGCTCTCGAAGAAGCCCTGCGGAGGCGGCGGCGGTGGCGGCGGCGGCGGAGGCGCGGTCAGAGAACCCGCGATGGCGCGGTCCACGTTCGCGAGGGCATCGGCAGCCTGCTGCTGCGTCAGCAAGCCCTGACGCTGCAGCTGCGCGATCTGCACCGCCGCCTGCTGACGACCGCGCTCACGCTCGCTCTCTGCGCCCTGCGTGATCGCAGCGACCACGATGTCGCGCGTGCCCTGCAGCAGCGTGCCGCCGAGGCCCGCGAGCGCCGTCGCCGTCTGCGCGTCGATCCCGATTCCGCCCTGCTGCGGAGCCTGCTGATCGCCGGGCTTCGCCGGGAACGGCTGCGCTTGGTTCGGGGGCGGGGGAGGAGCCGAAGGCACCGGGATCGGAGCGGGAGGCGTCGTCGACGCCGGCGCTGTCCCAGCCGCGCGAACGACGTTCACCGCGCCGGCCGCGGGGACGAGGTTCACCGCGCCCGCCGCAGGAACGACGTTCACCGCGCCCGCCGCGCGAACCAGATTGACAGGCGTCTCCGCTTGCGGAAGGGCTGCGTCGTTCATTCCGCCGAAGAACTCGGTCACGCGACCCGACGGCTCGCCGAGCTGGAGCACGGGAATCGCATAGGTGGAAAGCTGCGTAGAGCGCTGCTCTGGCTGAGCCGAGTAGCGAACCTTGCCTCCTCGGATCGTGCGATTGCCCACGCCGGCTGAAGGGAGACCTTGGTTCTGCGAGGTCACGGCGCACCCACTGCTCGAGCACGAGGCCCCAGCACTGGCCCTGGCCGCGTCGCACGTGGGGCAAGCGCAGTTCGGAGAGGAGTTGCACGAAGTCGAAGGATGGCGAGAGGTCATGGACTACTTCCTGTAGTTGAGGTCACTCTTGGCGACGTGAGCGCGAGATAAAGTATACAGCGGCAAGAGCACCGACCGCCAGACCCATGGGAACCAAGATCTTTGCTGCGTTTCCAGAGGAATCATCGGCAGGAGGTGGAGGAGCGAGCGAAGGAGCCGGAGGCACTTCTCTCACCGGCGGAAGCTCCACCAGTGTACGACAGAATCCAAAAGGAAGCGTGACGGAGAACGATGGGACGACGTCCTTCTCTGGATCGCCAGAGAGATACGTTCTCTCGAAGACAGGCTTGGCTCTCCCGAGATCGTCTCTTCCGTAGCGATCGCAAACATACTCTGGAATCGCCGCCGCCATGATTCTGCCAATGGTGTCGACGCCGATGCCGACCAAGGAACCCACCGCAGGAACCAGAGCGGTTCCTACAGCCGTTCCGATCGCGCTCGTGACTCCGGTGATCGCGCCGATCGTCCTGTTCGGCTGCGATCGACCAAACTCAGCGCTCTTGTCTGCGAGCACCTGAGCGAGACGCTGCTGACTTCCGTAGATGGATCCCCACGTGAGGTTCGTTTGCAGCGCGCTCGAGAGCGACTGCTGCAAAACCTCTCCGACCGATCGCCGAGGAAGGCTCATCGAGCCAAAGCCCGGCCAGCGTCGATCCGGACGAACGGACGGCATGTCCGGCGCCGGAGACGGAGAGACGGGGTCATCTTGGCAAAGCATCGAGAGCCACTCTCGAGCGTATGCCACGTACCAGCGGAGAGGCACCGCTCCCTGGACGTGAACACCAGCCACGCCTGGGTGGTCGAACCCTCCGGCTCTCCAATCAGAGATCCTGTCTCGAGGCTGCAGCGGAGGGGCGTGAAGGATCTTTGCGTACCAGTCTCCGGAGAAGGTCCTCGAGATGGGCCTGTGGCCCCAGAGGTTCCAAGGGCTGCCTCCAGAGTCGAGAAAGCCAACCTCACCCTCGAGCAGCGATCCCTTCGGAGTCACTCCAGAACCACGCGCAAACGCCCGAGCGTCCCACCAGATTCCGGAGAGCTCGTTGGTCGGACCGTACATGGTCAGATTTGATGCGAATCCACGATTCTGCGCCGAGCTCGCCATGTACGGATCCGAAGTCTCCGATCCGGACCACAGCATGACACCAGCCTTCTGGACAAACTCGAGGGTCCGAAGATCCTGGGCGGAGACGAGGTTCTTCCACATGGAGGAGAGACGAGCCGGCATCTCTCCAGCGAGCGAAAGATCATCAGCGCCCGGAGAGATCCTCGGCCGGAGAACTGCGAAGCGCTTCTCTCCGCACTGCTCCCTCGTCGAGAACCAGTAGCCGCTGTTGTAGTCGGACGCAGGGTCGAACTCGTTCCCGGCATGGCCAGCAAACCAGTCTCGAAAGAGCTCTCTCGCGAGAGGGTCGATGTACCAGGGGACGTTCATCGCGTCATAGCCGCGAGCAATG
>ERZ795059.2731-NODE-2731-length-17914-cov-10.831793_pt1 | contig 17914 bp, 22 predicted proteins | sample MGYA00375143_ERZ795059 | MGnify/ENA primary metagenome ERZ795059 (study PRJEB30188, sample SAMN05720168) | activated sludge metagenome | isolation source: Anaerobic digester | place: USA | collected 2015-01-07 ... | reverse complement strand
ATGGTCGGAGCGGCGGGATTCGAACCCACGACCCCTAGTCCCCCAGACTAGTGCGCTAACCGGGCTGCGCCACGCTCCGCCAATTCAGGAGCGCCCTTATAGGGGGCTCATCCGCCGGGAGCAATAACGGGATTCCGGCGTAAAATCGGGCTTTTTGACGCTTGGTCACCCTTAGGCGGCCGTCCGCACCGCATCCAGGCGCGACTTGAGGTTGGTCAGATCCGACAGGAGCGACTCCAGACGCTGCTTGGCGGCCGAGCCATCCTTCATTTCCGCGCCACGGAAGTCGCCACGCTCGACCGCATCGCGGACGGCATCCTGCAGGTCGCGCACGGATGCGCCGGCCTCTACCGGGATCATCATCTCGTCAGCCCCATTCTGCTCGACTCCGGCAGCCGCCCCCGGCTGGTCCCCGTCATCGCCTTCAACAGTCTGGCCATCCAAGGCCTTGATGGCGCCGCGAATGGTCAGTCCCTGAACGTGCAGGAGATTCTGCAGCCTACGCAACAGTTCCATGTCATCGGGGCGATAGAAGCGGCGGCCATCGGGTCGCTTCATCGGACGCAGATTGTCGAATTTCGTTTCCCAGAAGCGGAGCACATGGGTCTTGAGGCCCAGCTCACCCGCCGCCTCGCCGATCGTGCGGAAGGCTTCAGCAGATTTCTCGCTGGCGTAGGCGGACTCGGATTCCGAGTCTCTTGCCACAACTGCCTGCGATGTAACGGACATTAGTCTCTCCGGGGGGTCTGCGCAGCTTCAACCCTCTGCCGCAATAGTGGAGAAGGCTTGAACGACACCACCCGTCTTGCAGAAATCGGAGCCTCTTCGCCGGTCTTGGGATTGCGACCGACGCGTGCCTTTTTCCGACGCACCACGAAGTTACCGAAGCGGGCGAACTTCACGTCCTCATCCCGCTCGAGTTCCACGCAAACCAGTTCGAGCACGCGCTCGAGGAAGTTGCTGGAATCCTGCTTCGTCAGCCCGACCTTCTGGACGAGCCGATCGACGATATCTGCGCGCGTGAGAGTATTCTCGGGCACCTGCAGCTCCGTGGCGTAAGGGGAGATTAGTCTGCACCGACTCGGATGTTAAGGGGTTTTATCCCCAAATCCCGAACAATTTCATTCATTTACGAGATGTTAAATACGGATGAGCGCGGAACCCCATGTCAGGCCCCCGCCAATCGCCTCGATAAGCACCAGATCGCCCCGCTTGATGCGTCCATCCTCGGTGGCCGCTGCGAGAGCCAGCGGCACTGAAGCGGCCGACGTGTTGCCGTGCTCGGCAACCGTGGACACGACTTTATGCTCTTCCAGCCCCAACCGCTCGGCCACCGCAGACAGAATGCGCTGGTTGGCCTGGTGAGGCACGAACCAGTCGATGTCCTTGATGTCGATATTCGCCTGCTGGGCAGCCGCCCGCGCGCTTTCGGAGATCTTGCCCACGGCGTGCTTGAACACCTGGTTACCGACCATGCGGAGGTGGCCCACCGTCTGTGTCGTCGACGGGCCGCCATCGACATAGAGCAGATCGCGGAACTTGCCGTCGGAGCGCAGGTGGACGCCTTTGACGCCCCGATCGCCCGCTTGCGCCTTCTCCTGGCGCTCCAGCACGATCGCCCCTGCCCCGTCACCGAACAGGACGCAGGTTGACCGGTCAGACCAGTCGAGGATGCGCGAGAACGTCTCTGCGCCAATCACCAGCGCACGCTCGAACTGCCCACGGGCGAGGAAGTTGTCGGCCGTAGCCACGGCGAACACGAAGCCGGAGCATACCGCCTGCAGATCGAAGGCGGCGCCGCGTGTGATGCCGAGCTTGTTCTGGATGATCGTGGCTGTGGCGGGGAAGGTATAATCCGGCGTCGCGGTTGCGCAGACGATCAGGTCGATGTCTTCGGGGCCAACGCCTGCCGCATCCATCGCCTTCCTGGCGGCAATCGCGCCAAGATCCGATGTCGTCTCGCCTTCTGCCGCGATGTGGCGCTTCTTGATGCCGGTGCGCGCCGTGATCCACTCGTCCGTCGTGTCGACCATCTTGGCGAGGTCTTCATTGGTCAGCGCCCGCTCCGGCAGGTACCCACCAACGCCACGTACAACGGATACGAATTCTGTCACGCAAGCGCCTCGTAACTACTTGGCGGTCTGTTCACTAGGCGCAGCAACAAGCGCTGCGGCGCTCGTGCTGGCAACCAGCCGCTTCAGGTTGTCCTCGACTTCGGTGCGGAAGTGGCTTTCGCCCATTCCCGCGGCGACCGAAATCGCCTGCTCGAAGCCAATCGAGTCAGTCCCGCCATGGCTTTTCACCACGACGCCGTTGAGGCCCAGGAATACTGCGCCGTTGACCTTCCGCGGGTCCATCTTCTCCCGCATCTTCTTCAGCCCCGGCATGACGAGTAACGCGCCGAGCATGGCAATGGGTCCGGACGTCAGCGCATCCTTGATCATGTCGGACATCATTCTTGCGATGCCCTCGGCGGTTTTCAGCGCCACATTGCCGGTGAAGCCATCAGCGACCACGACGTCGATTGTGCCGTAACCGATCTTGTCAGCCTCGATATAGCCGCGGAAATCCATCTGCAGGTTCGATCCACGGATCAGCCGCGCCGCTTCCCGGATCGACTCATGCCCCTTCAGCTCTTCGGAGCCGATGTTCAGCAGCGCAACGCGCGGGTTTTCGACGCCGTTCACGACGCGGGCATAGGCCTGGCCCATGATCGCAAACTCGACCAGCTGCTCCGCCGTGGCCGCGATGTCTGCGCCGAGATCCAGCATGGCGCACACGCCCGTGCGGGTCGGCCAGTTCGCCGCCAGCGCCGGACGCTCCACGCCCTCGGCCTTCTTCAGGACGAACATCGCCTGCCCCATCAGGGCGCCGGTGTTGCCCGCGGAGACAGCCGCAATCGCCTCGCCGTTCTTCACGGCCTCAATCGCGTTCCACATGGACGAACCCTTGCCGCGCCGGACAGCGTCAGCAGGTTTGGCATCCATAGCGATGAACTTGTCGGTGTGGCGGATCGTGGTGCGCGGCGCAGCTGTCGGCGCTTTCGCCATCAGCGGCGCGAGCTGCGCCTCATCGCCGTGCAACAGGAAATGCAGGTCGCTCCGCCGCTTGGCGAAAAGCTCGAGCCCCTCAACGACCACCAGGGGCGCGTTGTCGCCACCCATGCCGTCGATGGAAATGATCTTTCGATCCGCCATGTCGCCGATGCGCTCCCGCGTGACACTTCCCGAGCGGAATCAACCCGGTGCGGCCACGATTCAGGGGGTCTCATAGCACGAGCGACGGGAGGTAACAGGCCCCGTGAGAGCAGTCCCTGCGTCAATCTCAGCTAGCTGATTCTACCTGCGATTCAGCTCAACTATCAGCCAAGCCGGGGCCAGTTCACCTCGCCCGACATCAGCTGCTCGTCAGTGTGACGTTTCAATGTACTCTCGACGAGCCGGACATAGCGCCCAAAGCGCTCCATTTCCGTCTCCGCCAGCCCGAGATTCCGCACCAGCGATTGCTGCAACTCAAGGTCGTTGTCTTCCTTGGCAAGCGCGTCGTCATAGGCCTTTGCGCGGCCATAGAAGGCCTCGCCCATCTTGCGGATCTTCTTGCCGACGCTGAGATCGCCCGTGCCGATATCGCGCAGGGCCTCGTCAAACCCATCAAACAGCGCGTCGAACACGTCCTGCGCCAGAGCCTTGCCTGCAGCACCGGCCGTCCGCAGCCGGCGGAACATCAGCGCCGCATGCAGCGACGTCATCTCGAACCGGCCGGAGAAATTGTCGCGGGCGCCGCCATCATAATAGAAATCGGGGCGCAGGGCCTGATCCTGGATCGACCGGTGCAGCCGGTCCACCGCCCAGCGGTTCTTCTTCGACTGAAACCAGCCCAGCGCCATGCCTGCCCCTTATTCCTCAGCCGAGAATCCTCAGCGTAGACGGGGAACTGCCATTGGCCACCCTCGCCTCAGGCGCGAGACACTATCAGGGTTCACCCGGCTGGGAAGCCGCCCCAAAGCGGCTGATCGCCCCAAAAAAGTCCCTGATGTCCCCCAGCCTTGCCAAGTCTACGGGCCTGCCTGTAGCTAGCCGCAATTACCGGAGTTTCCTCATGGCCCAACGTCGCTCGGCAGCCGGCCGTCTCGCCCTTGCCGGACTTGCCGCCGCCGCCGTCATGTCGGCCGGTTGCACCGCAACGCGTGACTTCCACGGCTATGTGCCCGATCAGGCCCTGCCCGAAGACGTGAAGCCCGCCGTCGACACGCGCTCGACCGTGCTGGCCCGCCTGGGAACGCCCTCCACCGCCTCGATCTTCGACCATGCCGGCATTCAGGGCGCTGTTTCCCCGGGCAAGGAAAAGCTCTGGGTCTACATGTCGTCCACGCGCGAGCGTCTGGCCTTCTACTATCCGAAGGTGGTCGCCCGCCACATCATCGCCGTCCAGTTCGACGAGGACGATGTTGTCTCCGACGTCCTGATCTACGACACCGACGATGGCCGCGTGGTCAACTACAACTCGCGCGTCACGCCGACCCGTGGCCGCGAACTCGGCATCCTTGAACAGCTCTTCGGTTCGCTAGGCAGCCTGCGCAACCAGCTCCCGGGCATGGAACAGGACAACCGCCAGCCGGGCGACAACCCCGGCCGCCGCGATCAGTAGATTTCGAGATCCAGAATCCGGAAACGCTAGCCGGGCGTAAGCTGGCTGGCGATCTGCGTGAACGTCATTGTGACGAGCGCATCCTTCTCGCCCAACACGGCATTCGCAGCCTTCAGGCATTCGGCAGCCGCGACCTTCTCGTCCAGCTTCTTGTAGTTGCCGGCAACGTTGAAGCTCACCTTGTGTGAGGCGCGCACGATCGCATCGCGGATGAAGTGCTGCTGCTCGCGATATTTCCACACGTCCTTGCCAGCGCCCGCCAACATACGCGCGCTGACAAACAGGTAGTTCTTCAGCTTCAGGTGTTCGTCAAAGATCGGGAAGACCAGGCCGCCCAGCTCAATCGAGCGGGCGACCTCCGCCTCGTCTGGCGCATCGCCGCCTTCCGCGGGAGGTTCAAACGCATCTGCAACCGGCAGCACCGCCAGCATGGCGGCAACCGAAACGGCGGTCAGCAATTCACGACGGGACAGGCGCATGCCGTCACCCTGCCCCGCAATGGTTGAGGCGGCGTTTACGCTTGTGAAAGCCCGTCAAAGTGGGTCCAGCCGCCCCGTTCGAACACCATCTCCGCACCCGACGGATCGAGAACAACCACCCCCGAGCCAGCCTCAATCACGCCGATCCGTGTTGCCCTGGCTGCTTCCAGCTCAGCTCGCGCGGTCGGCGGCGCGGTGAACAGCGTCTGGTAGTCATCGCCGCCGGTCAGCAGCGCAGCCAGCGTCACCTTGCCGTTCGTCACATAGCTCTGCGCGACGGCGCTCAGCGGCACATCGCCAGCGCGGATGACGATCCGCACACCCGACGCCTCGGCAATGTGCCAGACATCCGCAACCAGCCCGTCTGACACATCGATAGACCCGGTCGCATGTCCCGCCACCACATCCGCAAACGCCAACTTCGGCGGCTCGGGAACGCGATAGCGCGACACCAGCAGATTGCTCGCCTCCGCCGACAGCTTGCCGAACTTGCCCTGCGCCGCCATGAGCCCGAGCACGCCATCGCCGATCGTGCCCGTCACCCAGACATCATCGCCAACCCAGGCGCCCGAGCGCCGCACGGGTCCGAGTTTGTCCACACGCCCAAGCAGCGTGAGCGTCAACATCAGCGGCCCATCCGTAGAGGTGGTATCGCCGCCCACCAGATGCGCGCCCCACTTCGCGAGGTCGTTGCCCAGCATGCGCGCAAACTCCGCGATCTCCGCCTTGTCCCGCCCCTTGGGCCACACCAGCGCGAGCAGCGCCGCGTCCGGTCTGCCGCCCTTGGCGATGATGTCCGACACATTCACGCGCACCAGCTTTTGCGCCACCGTGCCGATCGGATCGTCGGGCAGGAAATGCACCCCCTCGACAATCGCGTCCTTGGTCGCGATCAGCCCCGGTGCGATCTCGGCCACGTCATCGCGCAACGCATCCGCGCCCGCTGACGTAACCAGCGGCGCGAAATAGCTCTTGATGAGATCAAACTCGTCCATGCAGCCAGAATGGCAGAGCGGCGCCAAAGCGCCTAGCCTGCACGCCCGAAGCTAGCGAATATCGCGAGAGACCGCGTCCAGCAGGCCGTTGATGAAGCGCGGCTCCGCCCCTTCAAAGAACGCGTGAGCGATGGACACATACTCGTCGAGGATGATCTGCGACGGCAGGCTGATCTCTGCGATCAGCTCATAGACCGCAGCCCGCAGGATCGCACGCGAGGTCGCATCCAGCCGCTCGATCTTCCAGCCGCTCGCAAGCCGCTTCATGATCGCGCTATCGATGGCTTCCTGACGCTCCACCGTGCCATCCACGATGGCGCGGAAGATATCCGGATCGGCTTCTTCAACCGGCTCGCCTTCGTCGTTGAGGCCTAGCCGGTCTTCCATGAAGTCTGCGATCACTGAGCGCGCCGACTGCTCGGTCTGCTCCATCTGGTAAAGCGCCTGCACGGCCGCAAGGCGTGCGCCCGCGCGCCGCGCGGCAAGCAGCTGACGTTCAGCCTCGGCGGAAGGCGTGTTGCTCACTCTTCGATCTCGTCCAGCTTGTTGAAGCGATACGACAGGCCGACCATGCGCAGAACCGCGGCGACAACTTCCGCGCCCTTGTTCTTCTGCTTCCGATCAGCGCGAACTTTCGCCTGTTCTTCGTTCTCGACCGTCAGCACGCCGAAGCCGAGCGGCACGCCCGAAATCGACAGCTCCATCAGGCCGCGTGCGACATGGTTGGTGATCAGGTCATAGTGGCTGGTCTCGCCACGGATCACGCAGCCCAGCGCCACGAAGCCATCCCACTCGCCCGTGCTCGCCGCCATCGCGATCGCGCCGGGGATCTCGAAGGCGCCGGGCACTTCGAGAAACTCATGCGTGGCGCCCACCTTTTCGAGGCCCTCGACGACAGACGCTTCCAGCTCCGACGCGATGTGCGCGTAGTAGCGGGAGGTAACGATCAGAATGCGGGGTGCGGTTGCCATGGCTCACTCTCCGTCGATGCGGCGCCAGCCCTCAACCGTCAGCCCGTATCCGTCAAGACCGGGCAGCACGTTGGGACGCGTATTGCTCATCAGTATCATGCGGCGCACGCCAAGATCCTTCAGGATCTGCGCGCCGACGCCATATTCGCGCAACGGGTGAGGTTCCTCGGAGGGCGCAACATCCTGCCCGCCCAGCGCCCGCGTAATCTCTTCGCCAAGGCCCATGCGCACGAACACCGCAACCCCCGGCTCTTCGGATGCCGAAAGCTTCTCCATCGCACGGCGCACCAGACCTTCCCGCGCGCCGGCTTCACCGAGGAAGTCCGACAGGAAGTCGATGCGGTGCACGCGCACCAGCGCCGGTTGGTCGCCCTGGATGCGGCCCTTCACGACCGCCACATGCTCGGAGCCGTCCAGCGTGTTGCGGAACACCACGACGCGGAACTTGCCGCCCCATGCGCTTTCGAAATCGCTCTCGATGCGGCGCTCAAGGAAACGGTCATGGCGGCGACGCCAGGCGATCAGATCCGCAATCGTGCCGATCTTCATGCCGTGCAGCTGCGCAAACGTCACCAGCTCCGGCAGGCGTGCCATCGAGCCATCATCGTTCATGATTTCGCAGATCACAGCCGCCGGGTAGAGACCGGCAAGACGCGAGATGTCGACGCTCGCTTCGGTATGCCCTGCGCGCACCAGCACGCCGCCATCGCGGCAGACCAGCGGGAAGACGTGGCCGGGTGACACCAGATCGTCAGCCGACTTGGTCGGATCGATCGCCACTGCGATCGTGTGCGCGCGATCGTGTGCGGAGATGCCGGTCGTGACCCCCTCCTTGGCTTCGATCGACACCGTGAAAGCCGTCTTCATGCTCTCGCGATTCTCACGCGCCATCATGTCGAGATCGAGCAGCTTGGCGCGGTCACGCGTGATCGAGAGGCAGATCAGGCCACGGCCATGCTTGGCCATGAAGTTCACCTGCTGCGGCGTCGCGAACTGCGCAGGAATGATCAGGTCGCCTTCGTTCTCGCGATCCTCGGCATCGACGAGGATATACATCCGCCCGTTGCGGGCATCCTCAACGATCTCCTCGATCGGCGAAATCGCCGACGAGAAATCATACTTTTCGATGTGATCTTTCATGCGCGCCACTCAAGCATCCGCGCGACGTACCGCGCCAGCATATCAACTTCCAGATTGACCTTGTCGCCCGTCTTCAGCCCGCCCAGCGTCGTCACCGACAGCGTGTGCGGAATGAGCGAGACTTCGAACCACGCATCACCTTTTGCGGCGCTCACCGCCGACACCGTCAGCGATACGCCATCAATGGTGACCGAGCCCTTCTCGGCGAAGAATTTTGAAAGCGCTTCGGGGATGCTCACGCGCAGCACGCGGCTCTCGCCCACCTGCCGGATCTCGGCAAGCTGACCCAGCCCGTCGACATGACCATAGACCAGATGCCCGCCCAGCTCGTCGCCCAGCTTCAGCGACAATTCCAGATTGACCGAAGAACCCACCTGCCACTGGCCCAGCGTCGTCCGCGCCAGCGTCTCGGGGATCGCCTCGACCACCCACCATGAACCGCCTGCACGCTCGCCGAACTCGACCACGGTGAGGCAGACACCCGAATGCTGGATCGACGCGCCCATCTGGATCGCGGAGGCGGGATAGACGCCTTCAACGCGAACACGGCGCAGGCCATTGGCGTCCGCAACGGACGTCACCTTGCCCACGTCAGAAACCAGTCCCGTAAACATTCAAACATCCTGATCCGGCCAAAGGTAGCCGGCCAATTCTGGCCAAGCCGCTACGCCCGTCCGGCCCGCCTGACAACCATTGCCTGCCATGAGGTGGGATCAAGCATCGTTAATACCAAGCCGCCCACGCCGAACTCATGGGAATCCGGGCCCTGCAGAGCCAATTGGACGCAGGACTAACTCAAGTCCGGACATAGCTTTCCCAGAGATCGACCCCGACCTCCCTGACGCTGATCCGCTTGTACCGAGGCGCCGCCTCCAGCGTTTCCAGCGATAGCCCGCCCAGGCACGGCAACCCGTCGCCGCCCAGCAGAACCGGCGCCCTGAACCATTCGATCCGATCCACCAGCCCTGCCCGCACGAACGACGCCGCCAGCTGCCCGCCACCCTCGATCATCATCGAGGTCACGCCTGCGCGCTGCGCCGAGTTCATCATCTCGATCAGCGACACACTGCTCGATCCCTCGCCCGCCGGCAGCATCCAGAACTGAAGACCTTTGGTGGACGGCCAGTGATCCAGATTCACCGTTTCAAGCGTCGCGATAGCCACCGGCCCCATCTCCAGCGTCGAGAACAGCTTCGCATTCGCCGGCACGCGCGCCCGACTATCTGCAACCACACGCAGCGGCTGCTTCTCGGGCATTGGGTCGGTCCGCGCCGTCAGCACCGGATCATCCGCCAGCACCGTCTCGGACCCCACGATCACTGCATCATGCGTGGCGCGCAGGCGATGCACTTCATCGCGCGCCGCCTCGCCCGTGATCCACTTGCTAACACCGTTGCTCAGCGCGATCCGCCCATCGAGCGACGTCGCCAGCTTCAGCGTAACCGATGGCCGTGTGGGGGATGGAGCGCCACTCATTCCGGCTCGCCGATCTCGCCATCCTCTTCAGCGGTCTGCTTGGCGACAAACGCCGCAAAATCCGCCGGCGTCTTGAAGTCCTTGTAGACCGACGCGTAGCGAATGAAGCCAACCGGATCGAGCGCCGACAGCGACTCCATCACCATCTCGCCAATGTCGGTCGTCTTGATCTCGCTCTCGCCCATATTCTCGAGCTGCCGCACGATGCCGGAGATCATGTGGTCGAGCTGATCATCACTAACCGGACGTTTTTGCAGCGCGATCTTCAGCGACCGCCGCAGCTTGTCGCGCTCGAACGCCGCTTTGCGACCATCGCGCTTCACCACGATCAGGTCGCGCAACTGCACGCGTTCGAATGTCGTGAACCTGCCGCCGCAATTGGTGCAGCCGCGCCGCCTGCGCACAGCGGTATCTTCTTCAGCCGGGCGGCTGTCCTTCACGACTGAATCTGCGAACCCGCAGTAAGGACAGCGCAAATAGAACCCCTACGTCATCAACCCCAAGGCGCAGCGTAAATCGGGAAGCGCGCGGTCAGCGCCTTCACTTCTTCACGCACCTTCGTTTCAACGGCATCCGTCTCGCCGCCCTTCGCCAGCCCGTCGATGATCTCGATCATCCACTGGCCGACCTGTTTGAACTCCGCCGTGCCGAAGCCGCGCGTCGTCGCCGCCGGCGAGCCGACACGCACGCCCGACGTCACCATCGGCTTTTCCGGATCGAACGGCACGCCGTTCTTGTTGCAGGTGATGTAGGCGCGCTCGAGCGCCTTCTCGGTCGCATTACCTTTGACGCCCTTCGGCCGCAGGTCGACCAGCATCAGGTGCGTATCCGTACCACCCGACACGATATCGAGACCGCCTGCCTTCAGCGTCTCGGCCAGCATGTTGGCGTTATCGATCACTGCCTGCGCGTAAACCTTGAACGACGGCTTCAGAGCCTCGCCGAACGCCACAGCCTTGCCCGCGATGACATGCATCAGCGGCCCGCCCTGGATGCCAGGGAACACGGCAGAGTTGATCTTCTTGGCGATAGCCTCGTCATTCGTCAGCACCATGCCGCCGCGCGGCCCGCGCAGCGTCTTGTGCGTCGTCGTCGTCACCACATGCGCATGCGGCAGCGGGCTCGGGATCAGGCCGGCAGCGACCAGACCAGCAAAGTGCGCCATGTCGACCATGAAGTAAGCGCCGACTTCATCCGCGATCGCGCGGAACTGCGCAAAGTCGATCGTGCGCGAATAGGCCGAACCACCCGCGATGATGATCTTCGGCTGGCTCTCTTTCGCAGCTTTGCGAACGTCGTCGAAATCGATCCGCCCGTCCTGCAGACGCACGCCATACTGGTGCGCCTTGAACCATTTGCCTGACTGGTTGGCCTTCGCGCCGTGCGTCAGGTGACCGCCCGCATCGAGGCTCATGCCGAGGATTGAGTCGCCCGGCTGGATCAGCGCGTTGAACACGGCCTGGTTGGCCTGGCTGCCCGAAGACGGCTGCACGTTGGCGTATTCGCAACCGAACAACTGCTTCGCGCGATCAATCGCGAGCGTCTCGACTTCATCCACGAATTCGCAGCCGCCGTAATAGCGTTTGCCCGGATAGCCTTCGGCATACTTGTTGGTCAGCAACGAACCCTGCGCCTCGAGCACTGCTCGGGAGACGATGTTTTCCGATGCGATCAATTCGATTTGATGCGACTGGCGACCGAGCTCTTCACCGATCCATTTGGAAATGACGGGGTCGGCTTCACCAAGACCTGTCGAAAAGAACCCTTTCGTGAGGGAATTCGACTGGCTCATGTGCGCGACTCCAAGCGTTTCGGGGCGGATTTGACGGGCGATACGGGCTCGCCTCTGCCTTGGCAAGTCTCACGGCAACCTCGCGGAAACCGTCGATTGATGTTCGACATGAACGTGGTGTGTCGGATAGATTAGAATCAGTATTCCCGCTTAATCTGTAGTCAGCTACTTGGCTTTAGTTCCCCTCATCTAGTGATGTTGCGTCGTTTAGGCGCGCTGTTGGGTTGATCGGGTAGAAATCAATGCCGAAAACACCAGACAATTCCGTGCTACCACACGACGAATTGCTTCGGATGACTTCGGAGATCGTATCGTCTTTTGTCTCGAACAACCCGGTCACATCGGAGAGTCTTCCTGATGTCATCCGCTCTGTTTATCGCACCGTCTCGGGCCTGAACGGCGCGCCCGAGCCCCGCACAGATGAAAAACTGAAGCCCGCCGTGCCGATCGGAAAGTCCGTCACGGAAGACTATATCGTCTGCCTGGAAGACGGTCGTAAGCTGAAGATGCTGAAGCGCTATCTGCGCTCGCGCTATGATATGAGCCCGGACGAATACCGCCGCCGCTGGAACCTCCCTGCCGACTACCCGATGGTCGCGCCCAGCTACACTGAGCGCCGCTCCGAATTCGCCAAGAAGATCGGCCTCGGCAAAGGCGTGCGCAAATCGCGCTGACCCGCCGGGTGCATTGAAAAGGCGCCGCCTGGCGCTTGCCGCAACCAGGGCGCATCAGCATGCGCCCTAGGCGACCCATCCGCCCTTGCTGTCCTTGCCGTCACCAGACTCCGGCGGCTCCGGCTCATCGCCGCCCTGCGAACGCTTGCGCACATAGGCCAGCTTCGCCCGTGCCAGCCGCTGGATATCGCTCTGGGCGGCGTTCGACGGCGCCACGAACACGACTTCCAGCCCGTCGCCCGCTGACACCGCGCGTACTTCCATGACGCCGCGCATGCGGCTCATCTCGATCAGGATTTCGGCGTCGAGATCGTGAGTCATGCTCCACCTGCGATTCCAGCCAGCCTACCATGTGCGCCGGTTGCAATAGCCGAAATTCCATCCTGCCGCCGACCGCTGATCAATAGAAGTCGATCGACCGCCCGGTGATCTCATAGCGCCAGGAAGGCGCCTGCTCCCGCTTCACGCGCTCCGCCACGAATGCAACGATTTCGTCGCGCTGCGACACCGGCGTCGCCGTCTCAGCCTGCCAGCATTCGACGGTCGGCAGGTCGATGCTGAACTTCATCTCGCCGCCGCACATCTCATGATAAAAGGGAATGCGGAGATCGCCATCGACATAGATGATCGTCCCCGCGCGGAAATTTCCCTCGTATTCCAGCCGCCGCCCGAACCGGCTCACCAGCTCCCGGCGCAGGCCCGCCCGCATTTCTAAATCCGCATCCGGCACGATATTCCCGAACCCGTCACGATAGACGACCGGCCCGTGCAATTCCTCAACTGGCGCAAATGGCTCCGGCGGCGGCACAACGCCTGACTCCAGCTTCTGCAGCTCGACTTCGTGGCGCCAGCCCGCTTCATGACTGATTTCGATCGCATACGCGCCCGGCGCCCAGTCCAGCGTGTCCCAGAGCATCTGCACGCTGCCATTCAACCGGCTCATCACCGGGGCGCGCTCAACCACCTCGCCATCGCGTGACACAACCAGTTCGCCATAGCCCAGATGGCCTGGCTGCGGCAGCCACAGGATCAGTTGCTGACACCCCGGATACCACACGAACTTCACAGTCGGCTCGCCAACGCCCGCCGGGGAGCCAATCGTGCGAATGTCGCCGATGACGATATGGCCTTGGTGAGGGGCAGGTTCTTCCGGCATTGCGACAGGCTATCAGCACAATCGCACCGAAAACAGCGGCAGCGTTGCTTCATGACGACCGCCACATTGCGGCGATCGTCTCGAAGAATGACTTCAGCCCGTCGCTTAAGCCGCGCGCTGAAGACCCAGCTGTTTCCAAATCGCCAGCAGGGCCGAGACAAGCTCGTCCATCATGGCTTCCGTGTGCTGCGGTGACGGCGTGAAGCGCAGGCGCTCCGTGCCCTTGGGCACCGTCGGATAGTTGATCGGCTGCACATAGATGCCGAAGTCAAACAACAGCGTGTCGGACAACGCCTTGCAGCGTTCCGGATCGCCAACCAGCAGCGGCACGATGTGCGTATCGGCCATCATCACCGGCAGCTTCGCCGCGATCATCTTCTGGCGCAGCATCTCTGCCTTCGCCTGGTGAACCTTGCGCAGGTCGCGACCGAAGTCCGAGCGCAGCTTGCGGATCGAGGTCAGCGCGCCAGCGGCCAGCACCGGGCAAGTCGAGGTCGAGAAGATGAAGCCCGGCGCCATCGAGCGGATCGCATCCACGATCACCGTCTTCGAGGCGATGTAACCGCCCATCACGCCGAATGCCTTGGCCAGCGTGCCTTCGCAAATCGTGATGCGGTCCATCACGCCATCGCGCTGCGCCACGCCCGCACCCTCTTCGCCATACATGCCGACAGCGTGCACCTCGTCGAGGTAGGTCATCGCGTCGAACTCTTCGGCGAGGTCGCAGATCTCGTGCATCGGGGCCACGTCACCGTCCATCGAATAGACGGACTCGAACGCGATCACCTTCGGCGCATCAGCGGGATCATTCTCCAGCAGCGCACGCAGGTGGGCCATGTCGTTGTGGCGGAAGATGCGCTTGGCGCAATGGGCGCGCTTGATCCCCTCGATCATCGAGGCGTGGTTCAGCTCGTCCGAATAGATGATGACGTTCGGCATGATCTTGGCGAGCGTCGACAGCGTCGCCTCGTTCGACACATAGCCGGAGGTGAAGAGCAGCGCCGATTCCTTGCCATGCAGCGAGGCGATCTCTTTTTCGAGCTCCACGTGATAGCGCGTCGTACCGGAAATATTGCGCGTGCCGCCCGAGCCCGCGCCGAACGTGTCGACCGCTTCGTGCATCGACTGGATCACGTCCGGGTCCTGGCCCATGCCCAGATAGTCGTTCGAGCACCACACCACGACATCCTGCTCGCGGCCATCATTGTGACGGACGGAGGCGCGTGGGAACTCGCCCTTGTAGCGCTTGAGGTCGATGAAGACGCGATAGCGTCCCTCCGACCGGATCTCTTCCAGGGCGTTTTCGAAGTGGGCCAGGTGCTTCATGGGGCGTGTCTCACGGCACTGAGCGTTTCCACGCCTCTAGCGGGCGTCGAGCGCAACCTAAGCCCACACGCGGCAGTTTCCTAGACGCAGATCAAACCGATCTTCACATAGCGCCTTCAAGTCGCAGCAGTTTTTGCGACTGGGTCGCAACTACTGGACACTGTCACGTGAGAGGCGCGTGATGCATAATGAACACGCCCACCGCTTACCCCCGCTTGCCATAGGGAAACCATCACGTACTACTGGCGCTACTCACTGGGGACAGGTGTTCAACATGAAGCTTCTCACCGCATTTGCTGTCGCTGCCGCGACGCTCCTAACCGCAATTCCAGCAGCCCACGCCCAATCGGAAGCTGGCCGCGAATTCCTCGGCCAATTCTCGACGCCGGGCGCCACCAACCGCCATGTCGGCGACCTGCGTACCAACAACGACCGTGACCGGATCGCTCAGGAACTGTCGGGCAACTACCAGCCGCGCGATCGCCGTGGTCGCACGCTGAACCCCGGCCTCGTGATGAGCGGCGCCAAGGACGCAGTCAAAACCAACGGTCTCAACTGCGACGTCAACGAAGCCGCCCTGCGTGGCGTCACCAAGGAAAACAACGATCTCTGGGAAGTCGCCTGCAAAACCGGCGTCGGCTACATGATCACCAGCCCCGGCAAGTCGGACCCGTTCGATTGCACAGTGCTGGCCGCACAAGCCGAACAGGCCAAGGCTGATGGCGTCACCCTGCCCGGCACCGCTACCTGCGCCCTGAAGGCAAACCAGGTCGCCGCCGTAAACTACGCCAGCTACGCCACCTCGGCCGGCATCCCCTGCACCGTCGATGGCGGCCTCACCCTGGGCGGCAACGCCTATGAGATCGGCTGCGCCAACTCGGACGGCTACATCATCGAGCAGAAAGACGGTGGCTGGAGCAAAGTTGCCTGCTGGCGTCGCGCCGCCTCGACCGATGGGGCGTGCAAACTCTCCACCGCCGCCGAATCCAACGCCGCATGGAAAACCGTCCTCGCCGGAACCGACGCTGCGTCCTGCAACGTCGAAAAATCCCGCCAGATCGGCGTCGATGGCCAGAAGCGCGTTATCTACGAAGTGAAATGCGCGAGCGCCCCGGGTTACCTCGCCCGCGTCAACGCCGATGCGAAAGCTGAAATGCTGCACGCTTGCGCTGACCCGGCCACCGCCGGCATCGGCGGCGGCTGCAAGCTCAGCACGCCGTAATCGCAGTTCAACTGAACGCCACAAGGCCCGCGCTCCCAAAGAGCGCGGGCTTTTTCTTGTGCGCCGTAGCGTAACTCTCGCCTCCGCCGCCGGAACCGTTTGCAAAGCGAACAACAACGCGACAATCCTGCCGGCGGGGATCACCACATGCTCGCACGCACGCTTCTCGGCCTCGTCGTCCTGATGAGCGGCTCAGCACACGCCCAAACCGCCAGCATCCCGCGCACACCCGCAGGCAAGCCGGACTTTCAGGGCGTCTGGGAAAGCCGCTGGCTCACCCCGTTCGAACGCCCCGACGGCACAACCACGCCAACCGTCAGCGGCGAGGACGCGAAAAAGCTCGAAGCCGACCTGCGCACCAAGCTGGTCACCGGCGAAAGCGCGCTCCATCCCGAAGACGACTACGACTTCACCGGCCTCCTCCCCGCACCAGATGGCGCCTACCGCACCTCGCTCATCATCGAACCCGCCGACGGCAAGCGCGCCCGCACGCAACTCGCAAAGGATTTCAGCGCCGCCGTCCGCAAGCGTTCCCAACAACTCTACGACCCGGAAGACTTCACGGCCGACACGCGCTGCCTCGCCGCCTCTGGCCGCGCGCCCCTCTCCGTCACCCCCGGCAGCATGTTCCGGCAGATCGTCCAGACGCCCGACCAGTTCGTGATCTACACGGAAGACCAGATGGCCTCGCGCATCGTCGGCATCGGCGCAACGCCCCTGCCACCCGCTATGCTGTCGCTCTCGGGCAATTCAGTCGGCCGCTGGGACGGCGACGTCTTCGTCGTCGAGACCGCCCTCATCCGCCCCACCGCACCGGGCCCGGACTTCCAGGCATTCGATCAGCAACGCCACGTAGTCGAGCGCTTCCAGCTGATCTCGCCCAACGAGGTCAGCTACGAATACGTGCAGGAAGACACAGCAATGCTCAGCGCGCCTGTTCGCGTGCAGTACGCGTTGATGAAAACCGAACACCAGATATTCGAGTCCGCCTGCCACGAGGGCAACTACTCGCTCAGCAACATGTTGCGCGGCGCCCGCATCGCCGAGGCGCGCCCGCCGAAGCCGAAAGCAAAGACGAAGAACTAAAAACAGAACCGCCGGCTTCCGTGAAGAAGCCGGCGGCGCGGGTTGCTCGGACGGGTCGGCCGCAAAGGACCAAGTCCGCCGTTTCCTCCCAAGTTTGTCAGCCCCGAACTATCAGGCCAGGGTCTGTGTTTATTCCTTAGAGCTGGTAGCGGATCTGGTCGGACCAGAAGCGCTCGAGGCGAGCCAGCGCCTTGTTCAGCTGGTCGAGATCGTCCGAACGCACCGAAGCGGTGGGCTCGAGCGCGCCAGCTTGTTTTTCAAACAGATCAGCGACGTGATTACGAACGGCCTTGCCCGACGGCGTGAGCTTGAGGCGAACCGTGCGGCGATCATCGTTGGAACGCGACTGGATCAGATAGCCGCCTTCCTGAAGCTTCTTCACGTTGTACGACATCGACGTGCCGGCGAACGAGCCACGTGCGCGCAGCGCAGAAGCCGGGGTTTCGCTCTCACCGATTTCGTACAGCAGCAGAGCCTGAACGCCGGTCAGCGAACGCTCGCCGTTGCGCTCCAGATTGTCTTTCACGACGTCGTGGAGGCGGCGATGAGCCTGCTCCAGCAACGACAGGGCTTTCAGGAAAGACTGCTCAACGTTTTCATCAGCCGCGGTTTCGCGGACTTTCGCGTTCGTCATCATCATCACCACCATCGTTTGTTTTTGTCGTCGTGCCGATTTGCTCGGCTTATGGTGTGAAGATACACGCGCTTGACTAAGCAATCGCTAAATCCAACGACTTTGATGCAATTTTCTACTCGAATTTCTCCAGTTTTACTTTGGCATTCTTCGTAATCAGAAAGTAAACGCGATAAACCTCTGTACACTGACGTTTGGCAGGCGCGCGCCCTAAACACACACCGCCACACATTCCTCACCCCACCCACCACCGCCAATTCCTTGCCCCGCTCCTCCCGACGAAAGTCGGGACCCAGGAGCGTCTCGTCCCGCTGCC
>ERZ795059.2730-NODE-2730-length-17916-cov-4.525279_pt1 | contig 17916 bp, 16 predicted proteins | sample MGYA00375143_ERZ795059 | MGnify/ENA primary metagenome ERZ795059 (study PRJEB30188, sample SAMN05720168) | activated sludge metagenome | isolation source: Anaerobic digester | place: USA | collected 2015-01-07 ... | reverse complement strand
TCGGAGCAGCCCAGCAGATCATCATAATAGGTAATAGTGCAGGTGACTGTTTGCGGCAGGGAGGGGAACTCGAAGGCCTGGGCGAGGTAAAAGCCGCGCCAGTCGTAGCGGGCCTCGTGCTCCTCCGGCGTGGCGCCCTCGCCGAGCAGACTGTCGTGGCGGCGGCAGAGGTAGGCCGTGGGCACCGGCACCTCGTCCACGCCGCCGACCTTGCCCTGCCGGGCGATATAGTTGGAGGCGAGGGTCAGGGTGATAGTGCCGCCGCCTGCGTAGACCACGAACTCCCCGTCCGCGGTCGGCGTCGTGGCGTTGTCCCCCACCCAGTCCTCGTGTGTGTGGGCGTCGGCATAGACCCCGACCGTGCCGACCGGGGTCAGGCTCACCACGTCCGTCATGTAGGGGCTGGCGGTGCGGCTGGTGGCCGACAGAGGCCAGGCGTCAAAGCAGCAGGTGGCGTCGTGCTTGAAGCTCGGCGCACGACAGTCGCTATCTACATTGATCGCCTCGCCTGTGTCGGCAGAGACCGCCGGGCCGATGCCCTCCCCGGCGAAGCCCGAGAACTTCCGCTGCCCTGTCTCCTCGTCAATGATGGTGTCCTCATAGACAGCAGTGTTGACTAGATAGGCTCCGGCGGGGCCGCCCGCGTCCTGTGTGTAGAACGGTGCCTCCGGCGGGGCCGGGCCGATAGCCCAGTCAGGCCCCTCGGGGTCGGTGCAGTAGAGGTGGTACTGCCCGTTGGTATAGCGCTTCTCGCCGTTGTAGTAGGAGTGAAAATGGTACTGCCCGTCAACGGGGCCGGGGATGACCTCCTCTGTCTCTGTGTCCACAGTCTGGCCGAAGCCTGCGCCCTCGACCTTATACTCAGGCCGAGGGCCGCGTATCTCTATACCGAGGGATTCGGCAGAGGTCATGTCCAGATAGAGGGCGACGCTGGCCTGCATGTCGGGCTCGTAGGTTGACCAGAAGTAGCAGCCATGCTCCTGCACATACCTGCCGAGTGCCTTGAGCTCGGCTATGGTGCCGTGCCAGGGGCCGACGTCTATGCCGGAGGAGTTGAGAGTGCGGATGCCGGTGCAGTAGACCTTGAGCGCGTCGGGGAGGTTAGTGTCGTCCATCCACTTGAATTGATACTGCGAGAAGTCATAGGAGAAGGGGGCGTTGATCGCGCCGCCGGTGTAGGTGTTGTAGATAAAAGGCCCGTTAAAAAAGTATTCAGAACTCCAGAAGCCGATGCTGTTCCCGCCGAAGCCCTCTACCCACAGCTTGTCAACTGATGGGGCGGTGCCGCCCCAAGTAGTCTGCTGGTAGTCGTCGGTGTTTATGGGACTGCCGGAGAAGCGGATGTCCTCCAGACTCATGGTGTACTTCGCGCCCTGCAGGTGGTTGTACCAGTCGTCGGCGTCAATATCACCGCCGGAAATAAAAAGATTACCGGCGACAGTAATATCCTCTGTCGTTTCCACCGTCATTGTTCCGTCGCCAGCCGCTACTGTAAACTCTGTCCCGGAGGGGATAAACCATGAGTCGGTAAAAGCTATCTCTTTTGAGTGGGTCGCGCTGCTTTTTTTGCCAATGATGTTTTGATATGTTTCCGAGCGCAGCCGCATCCCCGACGGGGTTACGGAAACAGGTATCTCTGCGTACTCGTAACCTTCTTCCGGCAAGTCGAAGATAACGTCAACACCTTGTCCCTCAAAAGGCGGCAATAATGAGACGCTAAAAAACCAACGGCCTTCAGTCGCGGGGCCACCAGAGATTCTAAAATGTATTCCGTTAGCGCTAAAAAACAACCCATCAAAGATATAAAGGTCCCAGGAATCCATCCCCGGCCAGAGCGCGTGCTTGAACGTGAAGGACAGCCCGTAAGCCTCGCCGCTCACCTGCGTCTTTGCCATCGGTATCTCCAGACTGAAGCTGTTGCACACTTCCGGCGGCTCCCCGCCTACCAGCAGCCGCTCCCGCCAATCCCGGTCATCTCCCGCGCCCCGCCCCAACACCCAACTCCCCGCCGCCAACCCCAACACCATCACCACCAGCAAGCAGACTCGCCACATCGCCATCATCTCCCTGTGCGTCGTTCTAAGCTCCTCCCGCACAGAGATTATACCCCACCCCCCACTGTTGTCAAAACAAGCCGCCTCAGAGCGCTGGCGCGTAGCCGTTGGTCTTCCACGCTACCTCCCGCACCACCTGCCGCACACTATCCCCGAACGCCGGGTTGCTCGTCAGTATGCGCACGGTCTCCCCGTCCGACGATAGCCGGAACTCATGCACCACGACCTGCGGCACCGCCGGGGGGATCACCACCGGCTGAGCTGTGGGCAGCACCACCGGGGCCTGCCCCATCTGCGGGTGCGTCGGCACCACCGGGGGGGCTGGCTCCGTCCACCCTCCGCCCCCTCCGCCGCCGCCGGCCGTACCATGGAACTGCCGCATCATATTGTCCAGCATTTCCTGCGTGCCTTTCAGAGCCTCCTCCGGTGTCCGAGCTTGCTCGGCAGAGGCAGGTGTGCCCGGCGCAGGTGCGGCACTGGCTCCCGCGCCCCGCGCCCCTGCACCCATCCGCGCCCGCCGCGCCGCGATCTGGCGCTGCCGCTCCGCCTCCACCGCCTTCTTGTCATAGCGCCCCCGCTCGATGTCCTTGTCAGAGTAGCCAAGACTCTTCGCCGCACTCTCCACCGTGACGTAGCCACCCGCCTGTGCGCTCTTCTCGGCTGCCGCCGCCTCCGCCTTCTTCTCCTCCGCCTGCTTCATCGCATCCTTCATCTCTTTGTAGGCCTTGAAGAGGTAGTGCAGTTCCACAATGAGCGCCGCAATCGCAATCGTGATAATGCCAATGGGCGATAGCAGGAACTTATAGGAGCCGATAGCGAAGGCCTTCATCGCCAGCATGACCTTGCCGAGCACCGCGGGGATAGCTTGAATACCTGAGACGAGAAAGGCCTTGGTTGATAGCGTGGCTCCATTCATCGCTGCTGTACTTGTGTTCCACCCAGCCGCGCTTACAGCTGCCCACAGACCACTAACTCTTGCCGATGCTCCAGCCCAGAGTAGTCGCACTCTCGCAATATTCGCTTGGATATTCGCCCGCGTCAGAGCCGCCGTTGCCACGTTCCATCCGTTCGCGAGGAACGGCAGCGCCACCAGCAACGACCCCACCACTGACAGCAGCACCCCCAGTCCCAGGCCCAGCCGCACCACCAGCGCCGACAGCGTCGGGTGTGCCTCAGCCCATGCCGTATACCGCCCTACCATCTCCGCCAGGCGCTCCGACATCCCCGCCAATACCGGGAACAAGCCCACCGCCATTGACCGCCCCAGGCCCCCCGCCGCCTCCTTAATGTCATTCAGCGCGTCGTTATACCGCTCCGCGTCACGCGCCGCCGTCTCACTCCAGACCAACCCCAACTTCGTCGCCCGCGCCGTCAACTCGTCAATGCCCGCCGCGCCGTCCTTGAATAGCGGCAGCATCTGCGCCCCCGACCGCCCGAATATCTGCATCGCATACGAGGTCCGCAGCACCGGGTCCTCGACCTTGCTAATCGCCTCCGCCGTCTCCTTGAACAGTGTCTCCGCATCCTTAATCTTGCCCGAGGTGTCGGTCACCGACACTCCCAGCGCCTCGTAGACACGGGCCGACTCCGCCTCGCCGCGTGACGCGGCCTCCGCCGCCCGCGCCTGCCGGAACAGCGCCATCTGCAAGCTCTCGAAGGCTACGCCGCTTTGGTCTGCAGCGTAACGCAACCTACTTAATGACTCTACTCCTACACCGATCTTGTCGGAGGCCTTCGCAATATCGTCGCCCACGTTCGCCGCCCCCTGCGTCACCGCCAGCAAGCTACCCGTGATCGCCGCCCCCGCCGCCGCCATCTTAATACCAGCCCCACGGAACTGCTCCAACTGCCCCCCCATATCCTTCAGCGGGCCGCTCAGCTTGTCAATGGCGCTCACTATCACACTAACATTCAGGGTGCTCATCGCCGCTGCTTCCTCTCCTGTGCCTTCGCCTCGTGATATTGTGTCGCCCACTCTCCCAGCCGCTTGCCCTCCACATACCCCAGGTACACCTGCCGCCTCTCATAGGACAGCCGACGCACCTCCAGAGGACTGAGCCCCAGCGCGTCGGCTGTGTATTGCTCCTGGATGCAGTCCGGAACGCCTACGGCCCGACTACCTCCGTTAGATTGGAGCAGGGTGAGGGCGCGCTCGTATCCGTAGACGGGCTCACTGACGCGCTCGCCGGCTCGGTTGACAGTGCGCCAGGGGCAGTAGAGCTCATAGGCGGCTCTGGCGCACTCGGCGCGTTTCCCAGTATCTCCGTTAGCCGTATTACATAGGCCACCATGACCTGCACCTTGTCAAGGACCGGGATCGCTGCCACATTTTCCTTAGTGCATGGCCACGGCTCTTCCGGGTCATACCCAACCGCTTCACTTTCATCCAGCGGCTCCGGGGACAGCACCCCCGACCACCGCTTGACCGACGCGTCGAAGAACTTGCAAAGCTCCACAATGACCTCCTGCGGCAAGTCTGTCAGATTACCACTCAGACCGCTCTGCGAGGCCATGAGTGTAGACAGCAGGCTCGCGTTATCCGCGTCGCTGCCTGCGATCCACCACGATGCTCCTAACGCCTCTACTCGTACTGCCGTCACTGGCCGATATGCCATAGTCCCGCCTCCCTCTCTCTCTATTAGCTGTACGCGCCCGGCGTGAATGTATACGTCACCGCGCCCTGCGGCCCGCCCACGAACGCATAAGACCACTGCATCGCCGTGTTCGGGTCGACAAACCCATGGCTGGACTCGCCGCCCATCAGGTCGGCCAGCGCCAGGCTCACCTCGTCAACGCCATTGTTGCCCACCAGCGTCACCGCAATATCGTCCGGCTGCGCATCCTCCATCAGCCCCAGCAAAGACTCCGGCAGGGGCCGGTTGGTCGTCAAGCTAAGCTCCACGGTCTCGACGCCGTAGACGTAGTGCGTGGGGAAGCGCAGGGTGCCGCTGTCCTTGGTGTCGGCAGCCGTGCGCCAAGTGACGTTATTGTTCAGGCTCACCGAGAAGTCCGTCACCCCATACTCGTCGCCGCCAGCCGAGATGATGAACTCGTAGTCCTCGAAGTTGCTCTCGGTCTCGGCGTCCTGAGTGTCGCCCTCCTCCTCCGTGCAAAGCAGCGCCCCCCACTCCACTTTCGCCTTCAGCCCCTCGTCCTGCGTGTAGTCAATGCTCAGCGTCTGGATCACCGCTGTCTCGTAGCCGATGCTCCAGTTGTCCGCACCGCCCTCGAACAGCAACTCCGTCAAAGCCCCGCGAGGGTAGCTCGCCCGGAATGCCGCCTCCACCAGTGCGGTGTTGGTATTGCTCAGGTAGAACTCCGCGTTGCCGCCGGGGACAATCAGGCCGCCGCGCCGGTGCGCATAGCCGCCGATGCCCAGCCGCAGGCGCGGGTTCGGGTTCACGTTCACCGCACCCCCCGTCAGTACCCCCGTCGCCCCGTCGAGGCTCTCCGTGCCCCACTTCAAGAATTGAAACAGCCCGGTGCCCTCAGTCTGTGCCATCTGGTATCACTCCTCTATGCCTTCAGGGTCTTATAACCTAACACTATGCGGCAGGCCCGGTAGACCTGCTGCCCGTCATCTGTGAGCGTCGAGAACAAGAACTCTACCGACGCCACCCGCCCCACCTTGTAGGACGTCAGCACCGTGCGGTTCGCGTGGACGAAATCCATGAACTCCTCGAGCAGGTCATAGCGCAGATCCTCCGCACCCTCCGGGTCGTCAATATCATCCGGCACTAACAGCGAGACCTGCAACTGCCAGTTGTGCCACCAGTGATTGCCGCTGCCTGCCCCCTCCTCGCCAGCCGGGAGACCCAGGCAGGTCAGGATGATGACAGGGCGCGGCGTCTCCGACGTCCGCAGGGCGCGCACCGGGCCTTTGCGGAAGACCACACTCGCCTCCGTAAAACCCGCCCAGGCGCGCATTAACTGCATCAGGTCGTCAACGACTTCCTTCAGCGGAACGTAACTCATCAGAAGAGCCTCTTTAACTCGTCGCTAAATATGTTCTCAATCTCGGGACGGCTATCATCCAGCGCGGGCTGCAGGTAGGCGCGCTTCGGGATGCGTATCTTAATGCCCCGCCCCCAGCCGTTAGTAATGATGCCGCCGAACTCGTGGATGGCCCCGTAGACCACGGACGGGCCGATGGCCGCCCGAAACTGCGCCCGGTCGGGGACTATCTGAAGCGACGGACCCAGCGTGCCCTTGCTCTGCCCCGTCGTGTTCAGCGTGGTCGTGACGTTGACCTTCGCCCGCCCCTGCACCCGCGTGCTCGCCGCGTACACCGCCTTATTCAGACTGCCCGCCGACCGCGCCGCCGCCTGTGCTATCCGCGCCGAGGCGTCGCCCACAATGTCAAAGCGGAAGCTCATCAGCGCACCACCGTCACTTGACTCAGCGCCAGCCGGGTATGGTTGCGGACGCCCGCGATCGGCGGCACCATCTCCTTGCCGATGATCTCGTACCGCGCCCCCTGCTCCTCATCGCACGACTGCCAGCGCCCCCGCTCGCCGAGTGTCGCCGTCACCTCCAACTGGTAGCCCAGCCGCAGGAGCTTGCAGTCCTCGTCAATGGCGAACGCAATATGCGTCGTGCGCTGGTCGTAGCCCTCGGCCTGCGCCAGCCGCTCCTCTGCCGTCAACTGCTGCAGCATGACATCCACCTGCCGCACCACCCGCTCATAGTCAGGCGCGTCCTCATCCACGGCCTCCTGCGCCAGCACCCGGCAGCGCGTATTGAGGCTCAGCAGCAGAGCCTCCTGCAACGCCGACGCTAAGGTGTGCTGCCTCATAGCTCACGCACCGCATCCTGCCGCTCAAGGTCGCGATTCTTGCGCTCGATGAACGGCTCCCAGTCCGGCGTGATAAAGGCCTCCAGCGGCACGTCCAGATCGTCCTTCGCCTCCTCGCGGTACTGTGCCGCCAGCGCCCGCAGTTCTCTGGCCACCACTGACAGGTCGTCAGTCACCGCGCCCCGCGTCATGCGCACCGCCAGTCGTGACCTGTTCGCCGCCAGCGCCTCCAGCGCCGCCGCCGCTGCCAGCTTCACCTCGTTCGCCACCAGACCCAGCAGAGCCGACAGCTCCTCGTCCTCGAAGTCGAAGTCTAAGGCGCTGGTGTCCGCTATCAGCAGACGCACCTGCGCCACGCGCTGCGAGTCGGCGTCCGTCGAACTGAGGTCATAGCTAAACATGGCGGCTCCTCATGTTAGGGTGCGGCGGGGGCCGGTAGGTAGTGACCGGCCCCCGCCGCTGCGGGGGAGGGAGGTGGACAACTACTGACCAGCGGCCATGTACGCGCCCCGCCAGTCAACAAGGTCAGCGCCGAAGGTGAAGCGCAGCTTGAACGCAATGTCGTCGTCCAGGAATGACCCGTCGAACGGGTCGCTCTGGCCGCCCGCCATCCGCTGCGCGTCACTGTCGCGCATCCAGATTTCCGGCTTGTCGTAGCCCTGCAGGTAGCCGTAGCGCACCGCCGGGCGCACCTGCGGGTCAGCGAACAGATACCACGCGGTGTTGCCCGTGGTGTCGTCCAGCACCGGCAGGAACGGGTTGACGATCATGTTGAGGCGGCCCACAGTCAGGGTGTCGGCCAAGTGTGCGAACGCACCCGTCCGCAGGAAGCTCGGGTCGGTCAGCGCCATCGCCGTGAACTCCAGCGCGGGCGGCACCACCAGGGTCAGACGCCCGGTATACGGCAGGACGTTGCCCTCGGGGTCGGTGAAATTGCGGATGGCCGTGATGCCAGCCTGCAGCGAGTCGGCGTCCAGGGCACTGCCAGCACCGTCGGCATAGTTGCCGTTGCCGGCGGTGAAGAAGGCAGCGTTAGCGCACCAGGTCGCCGTGAACACCTGCTCCTGAGTGTACCGCGCCGACAGGCCCCAGCTCATCGGGTGGTCCATGATCATATTGAGGTCGCGGCTGTCAGCCAACCACGCCTCCCAGGACACGTCGAACTGGCAGCCATACTTGTAGGTTTTGAAGTCGTAGTAACTCTGGCTGGGGTCAATGGGCAGATACTCGCCCTTCTCCGCCACCACGGGGATGGCGCGGGGGGCATAGATCTGGTAGTCACGACCTTGCCCCTTGCCGCCGGCGCGGGCCAGCTCGCGGGTGTCGCGGCGATAGCCCAGCGTCTGGAACGTGGTCGGCACGGCCTCATTGATGTAGCCCGCAATCAGACCGCGGTCCACGGTGTCGGCCAAGTGTGCGAAGTCCGAGGTTGTCATTACCTCGGCCACCCGCAGGCGGTCTGCCAGCGGCTTGAGGTTGCCGCCACGGGCGACCTCCGCCACCCGCCGCAACGACAGGCCGTCGCCACGGGACATCTCTACATCTTCGCCCTCAATTACAGGGATAGTCTGATAGTTCTTCATAGTCATAGGCTCCTTTCGTTTAGCTGATCAGCTCGGTGATAGCAGCCCACGGGCACTGCTTGATGAGGACCGGCACCGTCCGCGTGACACCCTCGGGCACACCCTGCAGGATAATACCCACCGGGCGGTTCGCCGCGTTAATGACACCAGTCAGCGCCGTATTGACAGCATCGTAGTACACCCAGCTGCCGACCGGCAACTCCGCGTCACCGTCGGCGTCAACACCTGCGACCTCGAAGTAATACGCGTGGTCAATGTCAATGACCACGGTGCCGGTCGCGGCGTCCCAGTCAGTCATCGCCACCCCGACCAGCTCCTCGCAGATAACAAGGTCGCCGGAGGTGATCTCGCCGCCCTGCTCCTCGGTGAGGGTCAGAGTCACGTGCTTGCCGCCGCCCTGCGAAACAGCAGCGGCCTTGTCATTGTCCAACACCACCACAGTCGCGTCACCGCTGTAAGCATCGTAATCGTAGGACATGGTTTAAGCCTCCTTGGTCTCAGTAACGGCCAGCAGCTGCTGCGCCGTCTGGTCATTGATACCCTGCCGCTTGAGCCACTTGGCGTAGCTCTCCTGGTACGTCTCCTGCGTCCGCTGCGTCTCCAGCTCGCCCTCGCTGGCCCCGGCCTCCACGCGGGTCTTGACGCCCGCCTCCTTCAGCAACTCCAGCGCGTAGCCGCGCTCCGCCTGACAAGCCTCCTCGATGCGCGCCGGCAACTCGTCCGGGGCGACAATCTGCCCCCGGAAGGACTCGATGACGCGGCTGCGGCTGGCCGCCGACAAACCCTCGGCAGCACCCACGGCCTCCGTCACGATGGCCATCACCGCCGCGCGGTCCTTCTCCTCGCGCATCGCGGCCAGTTGCTCCGTGGCCGCCGCCAGGCGCTTCTCGACCTCGGCCAGACGCTCCGTCTCCTGCGGCTCTCCTTGCGGCTTCGCGGCCTCCTGAATCTGTGCAACCAGGTCCGGGCGGCCCTCAATCAAGGCCTCCAGAGTCAGCTCATCGAGTGCCATCTCAGGCACCTCCTCGTTATGGGCAGCCTCAAGGACTCGCCCGTATGCGTTCCCTGAGGGAACGAAATCAACACTATTGCACTGCTCAATGGCCTCCACCACCCGGCGCTTCACCCCATCAATCCGCGCCTCCTTGACCCGCACGAACGAGTCATGAGACAACCCCACTGCGGCCTTCGCCACCGGGTCATTGAGGATCGCCGTCGCCTCCGGGGTATGCGCGTGGCAGATAGCCTGCAGGTTGCCATCGGCATAGGTCACCGTGCCCTCGCGGATGGTCGCCGCCCAGTCCCGCAGGTCGCGGTGGCCGCGCAGCTTGTCCGCAGCAGGGTCGCGGTGGTTCAGGTACATCTTCGCCCCGTCAAAGACCTGCGCCTCCGCCGCCCGCTGCAGAGTCTCCTTGGGGTAGTACCGCGTGCCGCAGGCTGTCAGGCCGTGGCACAGGAACTCAATGCGGTAGTCGCCGTCCTCCAGCGCCTCCACGGACGACGCCGGGAAAAACTCCACCACCCGCTCGCGCTTCTCGTACGGCTTCAGGTCAGACATAAGATACCTCCTATTTCACAGCAACCCAGGCGGCGAAGTTCATCCACCGCCAAAAACAATCAATCTTAGCAAACCCCTCCCGGCGTAGCATGTCCTCGTTCCAGGCTGCCGTCACCGGCACTAAGACGCCCTCCAAAGACAGGCGCTTGCGGTCTATCTCCTCCTGCGTGTAGCCGTGCGCCGCCTTCATCGCGAGGTACTGCTCCACCATGAGCCCGTCCAGGTCGCTCGTTGCGCCGAGGACCTTCTCCACTAAGACGAACGCCCCGCCCGGCAGCAGGTGTTGGTAGACATTCTGCACGACGCGCTGCCGGTACTCGATGGGGATAAATTGCAGGGTGAGGACAGACTGTATTACTGACGCCCGCACCGGGGGAAACTCATGGCGCAGGTCGTGCGAGGTTATCTCCACCACCCCCGCGTCTATCAGCGTAGCGTACCGCGCCCGCGCCGCTGCTAACATCGGCTCACTGACCTCGACCCCGACGTGGCGGTTGTAGCAGCCGAACTCACTAATGAGGGCCGCCATCGCCTCCCCCCGGCTGCAACCCAAGTCCACTATATCGGTCTGTGGCTGCACATAGGCCGAGGAGACCTCGTAACACAGGCGGCGCATCTCATCATACTGGGGGATGCTGCGCTGGAGCATATCGTCGAAGCAGCCGGCAACATCGGCGTCGAAAGCCCACTTGCCTTCCGGCAGGTGGCCCCGGCTGTCAATGGCGGCGGCTACTGTCTCCATACTCGCGCACCTGCTCGGTGGTCTGCCTCCATCGGGTATATCATATCTATGCTACCTACGCCGGGAAGCGTTGTCAACCACGAATATAGACAATCCACCGTCGGCACCCACCAGTTAGAGCTGTCGCCCTTATACTCGCCCGGCCAAAAGCTGCAGACGTTGCCCTCGCCCGGCATGACCTCCCCCTCCACAAACAACACCTCCCGACAGATCCCCCAGGCCCGTTGCAGACCCAGCAGCGGGTGCTGCAGATGGTAATAGACCCCGGTCATCCACACCACGTCAAACTGCCCCAGGTCGGCGACATCATAGACGCTCTTATTGTGGCAGACCGCCTCGAGCCCGAACGCCGCCCGCAGAAACTCGAACTGCGGGAAGCACACCGGGTCAACCTCGCAGGCCGTCACGTGCGCCCCCAAACACTCGAACCAGTGTGTCATTAGTCCGCTCATGCATCCGACGTCGAGCAGGGTCTTGCCCCTCGGCTCGTAGCTCCCCAGCAGCTTCACGAACCGCGCCGTCCTGTCCCACTCGCCGCTTACGCTGCCGTCGGGCCACGTCACCCGCTGCATCCATGGGCCGTAGCACTCGGCGCGGTCGGCGTAGGTCCTCGACTCGTCGTCGCTTGATGGCCACTCCGGGCCAGAGTCGGTAAATGTCCTCGGCAACCAGATCACCCCACCTCGAAAGAAATATCTGCTCGTTGTGCGGGAACCAGCGGCTGTTGCCGCCCACCCCCAGCCAGCCGTGCGCGTCGTGAATGACACTGACCTCCGGGCAGTACCAGATCGCCCGGCCCGTCATAAAGCGCAGCCCGTAGCAGAAGTCAACGTCCTCGTAGAACGTCGCCGGGTAGACCCGGCAGTAACTATACTGCTCCAGGTCCTCCCGCCGCAGGAACTGCAGCGACCCCGAGGCATAGACCAGCGCCTCGGCGCGGGCCGCCGCCGGGTCATCCCCCGGCAAGCCCCCGTGCAGGTGGCCGCCCGGCACGTGGCGCTCGGGGTTGATCACACCGCCACAGGAGTCTATCTCCCCCGTCGGGCGCAACTGCTTGCAGGTCACCATGCAGGCGTCGTGGTCATAGTAGCAGGCCCGCAGGACATCGAGCCAGTCCGGGCGCGTCTGCGAGTAGTCCATATCAGCGTCGCAGAACAAGACCCACTCGCTGGTCGCGTAGCGGCTCAGGATATCCCTCCCTGTCGCCGCCCCGACCCATTCCTCCGACCGGATGACCTCGGCCCCCGGCAGCGACGGCAGCGGCACCTTGCTGGCGTCGTCAAAGACTATTATCTCCAGCGGCTCCGTCGTGCTGGCCTGCACAGTCTCTACAGTGCGCCGTAGCTTCTCTGCGCCGTCGCGACAGGGTATCAATACTGATACACTACTGCGGGCCGCCGGGCGCGCCAGAGCGAAACCTCGCGCAACAGTGTGCCCCTCCTCCTCAATGACCTCGGCCAGACGTGCCGCTGTCGCCGTCCAACCCCACCGACGCCGCACCTCGCTGCTTACCCCCGCCGGCTGCTCATAGTCCAGAGCCCGGCGCAGCAAGCCCTGCAGGTCCTCGATAGCATAGTCCGCCACCGGCACCTGCGGCGGCTTCGTGTGCGCCTGCTGTGTCCCCATGTCGGGGATCTCCGTCACCTCCCCACGAGGCTCCAGCAGCAGGCAGTTGTCCTCCGTAGCATACTCCAGCACCCCGCCATAGCGCGTCGTGATGACCGGGCGACCGCAGGCCAACGCCTCCAGCGGCACCATGCCGAAGCCCTCAATCCGGTGGGCGTTGACTACACAGTCCGCCGCCCGTAGCAGCGCCGCCCAACGCCAGTCACTCAGTACCGCGCTGCACTGCGCCACCGGCGGGTGCTCCGGGTACCGCGCCAGTATCTCCGAGATGAGACGCCGCTGGTCTACGCCGTGCGCCCGCCGCACCTGCTTGACGACCAGCGCCACGCTGTCGTCGCCCGAGAACTCCGCGCAGAACGCCTCGACCGTCTCCAGGACGCCCTTGCGGGCCTGCATATAGCCCGCCGTCAGGAAGGTGAAGCGCTCCTCGAGCGAGACCTGCTCCTGCGGCTGCCGGCCCCGCCGCCCCGCGTGCCGCCCCAGCCACCTCACCTCCGGCCACTCCGCAGGGCCGTCCGGGGCGAACACGCGAGGGCCAATGCCCAGCGGCACCACCGCCGACCGCCCCGGCCCCAGGCCCTGCCCCTCAAACCGCCCCTGGCACGACCGCGAGAACAGCAGCAACTTATCGCAGATCGCCGCGTCGTTATACGCCTCAATGATGCCGGGGTGGTAACAGCGCCAACTGTCGCTGCAGTCCCAGCGGTAATGACCGACGCAGCCCGGCAGCCGGTGTGTAGCATCCAGCGGCAGCAGCCACGAGACCTGCACATGAGGGCCACGAGGCAGCCCCCGCAGGTGCTCTGTCCGCCCCCGGTAGGACGGGAACTCCGCCCGCCGGTCGCACTTGTTCTCCCATGTCACCCGTACCCCTAACTCATCCAGCCCCAGCACCAGGTGCCGTAGAACATGACTGATACTGTACGCCCCCCACAGGCTCATCCCCGTCACATGCACAGACACCATCCCGCTACTCGCCTCCTAACCATGGCTGCTTGGGTATCTCGAACTCCTCACCTATCACCGGCAGAAAATCACAGCGGCAGTTGACCACCTGTGCCGGATCACCCGACGGCGCGCCGGGGTGGGCAATACTGCTGCCGTCCGGCAACTGAAAGTCCTCGTTCATCGGCACGGTCTTGCCGTTCATGTCGGCGTGGTCAGGGCGCGTCTTATCATCCATCAGCGTCAGCCACTGTTTTTTCTCCACCCCGTTGCGGCGGTAACTCTCGTTCTGCACCAGCGCCTGCGCGAATAGCGTCTCCGTCCGTGCTATCGTCTCCCCGCGCCGCGCATACGTCACCGGGAATATGGTCTCTAACTCCTTGGCCATCGCCAGCGGCCCCCGGCCCTCCTCGTAGAACTCGCGGGTCAGTACCCCCCGCAGGTCGCTCAGCATCGTCGCCGTCACCTCCCCCGTGATCGCCGTGCCGCGCTCCTGCAACTGCGCCAGGACGCGGGGGTCGCTCAGCCGGAACACAAACTGCGTCCGCGTGGGCTTGCGGTCACCCGCCGCCTCTCTGACCCGCCGCCGCCCCGCTGTCAGCACCTTGGCCACCCCCGCCGCACCCCCAACCTCGCCCGCCGCCACAAGGTACTTGTCCAGCACCCGCTGCAGAGCCTCGCTGTCCGGCTGCAACGGCCCCGCCAGCGCAAGCTCCAACTCGCCCGCCCCAGGGATAGCCTCCCCCTGCGACACCAGCCAGCGCCGCAGCGCCGCGTACCACGGCGCAAAGACCTCCCGGTCTAGCGCCGCCGCGAACGACGCCTCAAGCCTCGTCGCCTGCAACGAGGCTGAACGAGACACCACCACTGCTTCCGTCGCCCGGCTCACCGGAAAAGGGCGCACCACCGCCATCCCACCAGCAGGGTCACCCGCGTACATCGCATCTAACGTCTCGCTAATATTGTTACTGCCCAGCAACTGCAGCACCAGGAACGACGCCTCGCGAGGCGGCAGCAAGCCCGCCTGCTGCGCCGTCACCACCGACGTGACAAGGTTCGTCCGCGTCACCTCGGTCAGGGGCTGCGCCGCCGGGAAATCAATGTCCACAGTCAGGTCGGCGTCCGGCGCTATCACCGGGCGCGGGAAGTCGCCCAGCAGCATAGCCCGGTCAATGGCGAACTCCACTAACTCCCGGAATATACCCTCCAGCAACTGCTGCCGGTCCTCAATGCGCCAGATAGCAGGCAGCTCCATCGCCGCTGCCGTCGCCAGGTTGCCCCGTGTGGCGTCCCCGAACCAGTGCTCCCCAAAGCCCCCGTCACGGATCGCCTGCAGGAACATCTCCCGCGCCGTCGCCGTCTGGTTGCCCGTGTGCCCCGTCGAAACGTTGATCGGCTCCAGGCTCACATTCTGATTCTCGACCTGCACCGCCGCCGCGCCCGGCGGGGGTGTCCGCAGCATTTCTGCCGCCGCCCGGATAGCGTCGCCGCTCTTCGTGGTGACCTTCTTCTTCCACGCGAAGGCCCCGAGCGCCTTGACGATGGTGGCCAAATCGCTGAGCGCCGCCACGTGCTGCCGCGCCCACGGCACCGACCGCGCCATCTCCGGGTAGCCCCGCAGGCCTAAGCTGTCTGCCTTGATATGCCGGATGGCCACGTCCTCCTGCAGGCCCGGCGTCGAGGCCAGCAGCTCCGCGACCGCCCGGTCGGTGACCGCCTCCTCGCGGCCCTCCGCATAGCGCAGGTCGCGGTAATACCAGACCGCCTTCTCCTGCGAGGTGCCCCAGGCCCCGATCCGGAAGTCCCACGTCCGCGGGTGGAACGTCCGCTGGTACAGCACCGGCTGCCGCCGGTTGCCGGGGTGAGGGATGACCGCCGTGATCTCATCCGGCGGGATATCCCCCAGCTTCACGACGCTCTCCGCCTCCGAGGTGTGGACAGAGATAAACCGCTCGCCCTCCAGCAACAAAAGCAGGTTGGTCAGCGACATGCCCTCGTGCGAGAACAGGCAGACCTGGTTGTCCCGGTCCTCCCAAAACCGCGTCACGACCTCCTGGACGCGCTCGTCGCTCGCGGTCGGCGCTGTGATACCCTTGCCGAACGTGCCGCACTTGAGCAGCCAGGCCCGCTGCGCCGCCACCGGGCTGCTGTACCAGAGCACCCGCAGAGCCTTGCGGATGCGCCGCAACTCGTCCGAGGTCGGCTCCACGGTCTCCAACTGCGAGGTGATCTTCGTGTAGTTCTGCACCTCGTCCAGCATCTCCGACAGTGTGCCGCTGGCGGCCTCCGCCACCCGCAGCATAGACTGCTGCGCCCGGCGCTCCTCGGCCAACGACGCCCGCCGCGCCGACACCTCTTCCCGCAGTATCTGTATGATGCCCATCATAGCCTCCTATAGCTGCACCGGCTGCCAGCCCGGTAGCAGGTCGCTAATGCCGACCACCTCGCCCTCCCCACTCTCCAGCACCGCCAATAACTCGCAGAGATTATACACCGCCCCCACCGCCGCGTCAGCAATATCTTTGCTGCCCCCCGGCGGGTGGTCCACCTTGCGGCCCTTCACTAACTCCAGCCGCGACAACTCCGCCACTAACACCGGGTCGGCGTAGTAGTCAAGCTGCCCCGTGAGGAGCAACTCCTTGAACGTGTCATAGGGAGCCGTCGTCCGATCAACAGATAGCTCCCGCGTCACGACCCCCGCCTTCTCCAGCAGTTGCCGGCTCTCCACGCTCTGCCAGCCATCATAGGAGACGCAGGCCAGCCGCCAGCCGTGCTTGTCCCGCAGGTCGAGGATGAACTGCCGCACTATGGCGAAGTCCAGCTCACCGCCGTAGTCGGCAGGCAGAAAGCGCCGCACGAACGGCACCACGATCTTCTCCCCCTCACGGTAGGCCCCCGCCACGCCGCAGGCGTCGCGCTTGAGGCCGAGGTCAACATGCACGCAGAGCGGGGACTTGCCCCGCCCGGTGAACGTCGGCGACAGGCTGCCGTCAGCCAGGAACGGCGACGGGCGCTTCGGGTTCGCCATCTCCGTGATGCGAGAGGGCTCCGAGAAGTAGCCGCCAACGGCCAGCGACGGCACCGCCCCTAAGTCCCGACGGGCCTTCTCCGGGTTGCGGATGAACTGCTCCTGGTACTCCACAGGCACCGCGCCGCAGACCGGGTCGGCGAACGTCGCCCCCGACAGGCGGGACTTCGACGCACCCTCCCACGTCGGCAGGCGGCTGTGGTAGATCGCCGGGTTCCCCGCCGCCTCCGAGGCCTTGCGCTCCAGGAAGTCGTCCACATAGCGCGGCGAGGAGATCATGCAGAACATGCTGTCCCGCTGCCAGCGGGCGTTGCCACGGGACAGGATGCGCTTGGCGATGGCGTTGTACAGCTCCTCGGCGGCGTCGTAGCGGTAGGTTCCCCGCTCCCCGGCTACGCGCACTGACTCTTCCACGTCCGGCAGGTACGACGCCTCATCCACCACCGCCGCCAGCACGTTGTAGCCGATGGCCGAGGTCGCCTGCGAGTTGCCGGGAAAGATCACTAGCCCGCGCTCGGGCCAGCGCAACTCCGACTGTACCCGCGAGTCACGACGAAAGCCCCCTGCCGCGAAGCAGGGGGCGTTGTCAATCCGAGAGGCGATCTCACCGAAGACCACCTTATGGGCCTGCGTCGCCGTGACGGAGAAGTTCACGATGGCAATGGTCGAGCCGCGGGCGAGGCCGTAGTACTCCTGGGGGTCACGCAGGCACAGCACCCGGTAGGCGATATAGGCGTTCGCTACGCTGGTCAGAAAGGACTTTCCTGCGCCGATACCCCACAGGAGCGCTGCCTCGCGGTAGTGTGCATCCGGCGAGAAGAGCGCCGTGAGGGTATCACGGACGGCCTGACAGCACTGTTGGCCGAGGCCGAGGTAGTAGGGGTGGTCGATGAACTGCTCAATGGTGGGGAGCGGGGCGCGGTAGGTGTCGTTGATCCGTGCGGCGAGGTCGGCGGGGTTCATTCCTTCTCCCTGTTGACCATGAGCGCGACCTGCTCCGGGGTGACCATGGCCACGCTGTGGCTGTGCTCGCCGCGCACCTCCTCCGCCCGGCGCTGCGTCACGACGCCCTCCGCGGCGGCGATCTTCTCGTCGCAGTCCACCATGACCTTCAGCGCCGCCACCCGCGCCGAGTCTAAGGTATTGTCCTTGTTGACTATCCGAGCAGCAGCCGCCCGGCGGGCATAGAGCGCCTGCAGGTACTTGGCGCGGCTGTCAATGGCGCCAGACTCTACGGTATCTGCAACCAGCTTGCCGTATCGGATGAGCGCCCGCTTGACCCACTTGTCGTCATGTGTGCAGCCGGTCTTCTCACGGACGCCGCGAGCGATGGCCCTGAAAGTGTAGACGCCTTCGGAGAGCAGTCGCCATGCTTCGGCGATGCAGGCTCCGTGGTCAATGGTCTCCTGGTCGTCTAACGCGGCATTTTGCGGCAGGGTATCGTCGCTCATGTTATTGCTCCGGCTGGCTTTAGAATCTGGTCTCTGATATGCGCGGCGATGGCCTGCATCATTAGCGGCGGCACTGCCCTGCCGAGGCGTTCCCACTGCTGGGCATAGGTGCCGATGAGTTGGAAGTCGTCAGG
>ERZ795059.2718-NODE-2718-length-17950-cov-6.759598_pt1 | contig 17950 bp, 13 predicted proteins | sample MGYA00375143_ERZ795059 | MGnify/ENA primary metagenome ERZ795059 (study PRJEB30188, sample SAMN05720168) | activated sludge metagenome | isolation source: Anaerobic digester | place: USA | collected 2015-01-07 ... | reverse complement strand
TGCCTCTTGATAATACGATTCAATATTCTCAGGTAAATCAATATGAACCACTGTTCGTACATCACTTTTGTCAATGCCCATACCGAAGGCATTGGTAGCAACCATAACTCTTACCTTGTCTTGAATCCAATCATCTTGTCGCTTTGCGCGATCATTAAAATCAAGACCAGCATGATAGAATGATGCACTAATGTTGTTCTTCATCAGAAACGCTGCAATCTCTTGCGTACCTTTTCGTGAACGAACATAAACAATAGCAGATCCTTTTACTTTCTGGAGAATATCCAATAACTTTTTTTCCTTGTTCTCTGCCTTGCGCACAACAAAAGAAAGGTTTTCGCGGGCAAATGATTTCTGAAAAACACCATAGTCTTTTCGGAAGGCAAGCTTATCGATAATATCATTTCGGACTTCAACGGTAGCAGTTGCCGTTAATGCAATAATCGGAACATCCTTCACTAACTCTCTTAACAAAGCAATCTGCAAATAAGGTGGGCGAAAATCATAACCCCATTGTGAAATACAATGCGCTTCATCTACTGCAATTAAATTTACCTTCATCTGCTTGACGCGAGCTATAAAAAGCTCAGTCTGCAAACGCTCAGGTGAAACATACAAAAACTTGATACTGCCATAAATACAATTGTTCAGCAACACATCAATCTCACTTCTTGACATACCGGCATGGATCGCGACTGCTTCAATACCTCGCCTCTTCAATTGACTTACCTGATCTTTCATTAAAGCAATGAGCGGAGTAATGACAATGCAAATACCTTCCATTGCAAGCGCAGGTATCTGGAAACAAATGGATTTTCCACCGCCTGTGGGTAGCAACGCCAGCGTATCCTTACCGGATAAAACAGACGCAATAATATCTTCCTGCATGGGTCTGAACTGACCATGCTTCCAATACTGTTGCAAAATGTGAATCGGTTTTTCCACGAATAGCGAAGATAACGGAAAAGGTCGTATAGAAATTTTATTCTATGAAATAGGATTAAACGACAATGGTAATACGAGAAATAATTTAGATAAAATTAGAATCCACCCCTCAATCCTTCGCGTAATGCTCTATCGTATTTACGCTTATCGAACCGGTATAGGTAAGGAGCCTTGTGTGCACCACCCGTTTTTCGTTCCTCCAACCGGACGAGAATATCCAAACTCAAAAGCTTCTTCTGGAAATTCCTTCTGTCAATCTCTTTGTCCAGTATTGTTTCATACAACCGCTGCAGCTCAGGCATGGTGAATTTTTCCGGCAATAAATTATAACCAATCGGATGATCATTCAAACTCAAACGCAGAACCTCGAGTGCTTTTTCCAAAATCTCATTGTGATCATAAAGTAAGGATGGTATGGAATGAATATCCCACCAGACACATTCATCGGAGAATAAATCAGGTTTAGGTTTTACTTTAGAATACTCTACCAATGCATAGTAGCCAACGGTCACAAAGCGATCTGCCATCCAACTGCCTTTTAAATCTGAATGTACCTCGTTCTTATTTTTTTCCCGATCAGGATCTCCAAATACATGAAACTGCTGAAGAAATATATTATTCAAACTTGTGCGCTCTTGCAGTATGCGCGATGCTGAATCGTTAACTGACTCTTCCTTCTTTACGAATCCTCCTGGCAAAGACCATGGTCCACCCTTCCATCTCAACAGAAGTACCTTCAATTCATTTTCATGAAAACCAAAAATCACACTGTCCACAGAAAGGTGGCGCAAATAGACGTTTTGGCCATTCTTAAGAAAATCTTCGCCTAAATCAGGAATTGGTTTGTTCATACCGCTAATGTAAAAAAATAGTTGTGTATTAATTACACAATGAAATTTATCGTATTCTTGCTTCACACCTGCATCCAGCACTTAAATACAATGATATGCTAAATAGAAGAAATTTTCTCAAGAACTCCGGAGCACTGGCTTTGGGAGGTATGGCACTTTCAAATGCTGCGTGGTCACATGTACTGCCTGCCAACTACCCGATCGGAATCCAACTTTTTACTTTTTTCGGTCAACTCGATAATGACCTCACGGGTATACTGAAACAAATCGCTGACCTTGGTTATAAGGACTTAGAATCAGCGTTTAGTATGAAAGGTGGATATTATGGCTTGAAACCAAAAGAGTTTGCTCAGGTAGCAAAAGATCTTGGACTCGGCTGGCGCTCACACCATGTGATGGGAACTCCCTTTGTTCCGCCTCCCGATGTAAAACTGCCAGACGGTTTTCAGAAGATGCGATCCCTGAGAGACAACTATCAGGAATTGATTGATGAAGCAGCTGAAGGCGGTGTTAAGTATCTTGTTTGTGCAAGCATAGATATTAAATCAGGAGATGCTGTTAAGAGTTCAATTGAAATATTGAGTAAAACAGGTGAAGCGTGCAAGAAAGCAGGGCTAACATTGGCGTATCACAATCACGATGGAGAATTTAAAAATGTTGACGGCATTGTGCCGTACGATCTCTTCCTCTCTCAACTGAATAAAGATATTAAAATGGAACTCGATCTCGCCTGGGTTTCTAAAGCTGGACTCGATCCGGTTGAGCTTTTCAAAAAACATCCTGGGCGTTTTCCACTATGGCATGTAAAAGACTTTGACAAAGAATTTAAGACCCTCATGCCCGTAGGTAGCGGTGTAATTGACTTCAAAAGAATTTTCGATAATGCAAAACTTGCTGGTTTAGTTCACCCTTTTGTTGAACATGATATGCCTCCAAATGCGATGGAGAGCATTACCTCCAGTATTAAATATCTAAATGGAATTCTTAAATAATAACGGAAGAGCATCATGAACAAAATCATTTCACCACTGTGTGCCTTATCATTTCTGACATTAATCAGTTGTGGACCAAAATGGGCTGAGACTGAATCGAACGGAATCAAGATTGTTAAAAACGAAGGAGGTAAAACATTAGGATACTCAATAACATCAGGAGTAAAAATATTAACCGTTGATCGTCTTGCTTTTAAAGACTTGAACAAAAATGGCAAGCTAGATAAATATGAAGACTGGCGCTTATCTGCCGATGAACGTGCGAAAGATTTAGCATCACAAATGTCGGTAGAACAAATTGCTGGCTTGATGTTGTATAGTCGCCATCAATCTATTCCAGGTGGAAGTCGTGGATTTATGGCAAGCACTTATAATGGAAAAGCGTTTGAAGAAAGTGGAGCAAAAGCATCCGATCTCTCCGATCAGCAAAAGAAATTTCTTACGGATGACAATCTTCGACACGTGCTGATCACCATGGTTGAAAGTCCTGAGGTTGCAGCTCAATGGAACAACAATATGCAAGCGCTGGTGGAAGGACTTGGTTTAGGTATTCCTGCCAACACCAGTACAGATCCGCGCCACGGCACTGTTGCGAATGCGGAGTTTAATGCAGGTGCAGGCGGAAGAATTTCGATGTGGCCGAGTTCACTGGGCATGTCCGCTACCTTTGATGCTGACATAACTAAAACCTTCGGACATATTGCGGCAAAAGAATACAGAGCATTGGGAATTACAACAGCATTATCTCCTCAAGTTGATTTAGCAACAGACCCACGATGGAATCGATTTAGCGGAACATTCGGTGAAGACCCATTACTTGCAACCGACATGGCACGCGCATATATAGATGGATTTCAAACTTCAGCAGGTGAAAAAGAAATTGCAGATGGCTGGGGATATGAAAGTGTAAACGCGATGGTAAAACATTGGCCCGGTGGTGGATCAGGAGAAGCGGGTCGTGATGCCCATTATGGTTTTGGGAAGTATGCCGTATATCCAGGTAATAATTTTGAAACTCATCTTCTTCCCTTTATCAATGGAGCTTTTAAACTTGAAGGCAAAACAGGAATGGCTTCGGCTGTTATGCCATACTATACCATCTCTTTCAATCAAGATACCAAGAACAACGAGAATGTAGGCAACAGCTACAACCATTACATCATTAACGATTTGCTTCGCACCAAATACAAGTATGACGGTGTGGCCTGTACCGACTGGTTAATTACCGGAGATGAAACCGCTATCGATGTTTTCATAACCGGAAAACCGTGGGGTGTAGAAAGCTTATCGATTGGTGAGCGTCATTATAAAATTTTAATGGCAGGTGTAGATCAGTTCGGTGGAAATAATGAGATGGGTCCTGTAATCGAAGCGTACAACATGGGTGTGAAAGAACATGGTGAAGAATTTATGCGCTCTCGCTTTGAACAATCTGCTGTGCGCCTTCTTAAAAACATTATTCGTCCGGGACTTTTCGAAAATCCCTATCTCGATGTGGAAGAATCAAAAGCTACGGTTGGAAATGCAGCGTTTATGAAAGCGGGTTATGATGCTCAGTTGAAATCAATCGTAATGGTAAAAAATAAAGGAAATGTTTTGCCACTTCAAAAGGAGAATACGGTTTACATCCCCAAGAAGTTTACTCCGGCAGGTAGAAATTTTCTCGGCATGCCAACACCAGAAAGTTTTGATTATCCGGTAAGCTTAGATATTGTAAAAAAATATTTCAAGGTTACCGACAATCCTGATGAAGCTGATTTTGCATTGGTCTTGATTGATGGTGCAAGTTCTGGAAATGGATACAATAGCGAAGATTCAAAGAAAGGTGGAACGGGTTATGTTCCCATCAGTTTGCAGTACAATGAGTATACAGCGAAGAATGCACGCGATACAAGTATTGCCGGTGGTGATCCATTAGAGAAATTTACCAACCGTACCTACAAGAATAAAAAATCGAAAGCGATTAACACAACTGATTTAGGAATGGTAAATGATACCTATAAAAAGATGAAAGGTAAGCCGGTGATTGTCTCGGTTCACTTATCGAACCCATCCGTCTTTGCCGAGTTTGAGAAACAAGCTGATGCGATTCTGACTACGTTTGGTGTTCAGGATCAGGCGGTGCTTGATATTCTGACTGGAGTAGCGGAACCCACTGCCTTACTTCCACTTCAAATTCCAGCGAACATGGAGACGGTTGAAAAGCAATTTGAAGATGTTCCACATGACATGGATTGTCATGTGGATTCAGAAGGGAACAAATATGATTTTTCCTTTGGTCTAAATTGGAAAGGAATTATCCAGGATTCGCGAACTGAGAAGTATAAGGTAAAACAATAGCTTTTAAGCAAGCTTCGTAATAGAATATGAATACTTGAAGTAACATCAACCGGAAATAGAATATCAATAACTATCCTCCATGATGCTACTTCAAGTACCTTTATTTCTCGCTAATTTTTATTGACAGCTGCTTCTCAATGCAATTACAAGATTGCATCTAATTTTTTTTCTTATCCAATACATTAACAACTAGAATTTTGCTACTTTTTTTAATATAGTTGCGGTTACTTAGTAACCATCTTTCGCTATAACTGTTATTGAAATTACGTTACATGGAGAAAATCACTCGATACCGTTCCGCAATACTGTATTCAATAGTAGCCATTGTTGCTGCACTGTTGCTCATTAATGTGATGCTTATCTATCAGAATAGCCTGACTATTGAAAGTAGCAAAAAGAATCAGGAAGACGCAGAGCGTGTGAAGGTAAATACGTTGGATATCATTAGAAATTTACATCGCCTGGATATTGGAATCCGTGGATACGCTCTCGTCAATAATCCGGCTCTTCTTGCAACTGCGGATACTGCTAAGTTAAATCGGGATTTAATCTTCAATCGACTTGAGGGATTGCTTATAAAACAACAGTATCCTAATATGAGGGAGTTTCAAATATTGAAAGACTCAATTACTTCGTACTTCAGCCTTACTGATTTAATGTTAAAGCTTATCAATGAAGGTAAAAGAACGGAATTCAATTCCATATTAGATCAGGACAGAGGATATGGCTTATGGCTAATGTACAAGGATTTCTCAAAACACGTCAACCATTTTGAAGATCAGATTTTAGCAGAAGCCAAACATAACTATGAACAAGCTCTGCGCAACAGTTATCTGCTTCAGGCAATCATATTTATTCTGGCTGTACCTGCTCTATTGTATATGGCCTACTATGCGGTGAGAACTTTTCGTGTTGCAAATGAATTGCGGATTGCGCAGGAAGACAAGAACCATATACTCAGCATTCAGAATGAAACGTTAGATCGATTGGTGCAAGAAAAGACAGAAGATATCCAGGCACAAAATGAAGAGATCATGGCACAGAATGAAGAAATACGTGCACACAATGATCAGCTTATCCTCAGCCAAAACGAAATCGAAAACGCCAGAGCCATTATCGAAGCACAGGCAATCACTATTCAACGAAGGAATGCCGACTTGCAAATTGAAGTTGAAAATCAAACGAAACATCTACGGCAAACCAATGCTGAGTTAGTAGAACACAATGGACGTCTTGAACAATTCTCCTATATAATTTCACACAATCTTCGGGGTCCACTGGCACGTGTTCAAGGACTTGTTTCATTGTTAAGTAACCCACAATCTGAAGCTGAGAAAAATACGATTCACCAACTACTGTTGCGATCAAGCCATGAACTGGATTCTGTAATAACTGATCTTGGGTTGATCCTCAACATTCGAAAACTAAATACAGAAATTCGTACAGAGCTGTTGCTTTCAGAAGTCATTAAGAAAGTCTTAAAGACTTTAGAGTCCGAAATACACCACGTGAAAGCCACGATTAACAAAAAGGTAGATCGATCTGAAACTATACTTTCACTTCGACCCTATGTTGAAAGTATTTTCTACAATTTAATAAGTAACGCACTTAAGTACCGTCATTCTCAACGCGCACTTTCAATTGACATCAGCACAAATCGAACAGCTCAATTTCTAGAGATAACGATTTCAGATAATGGATTAGGTATTGACCTTAGTAAATATGGCGATCAGCTTTTTAATTTATACAAACGCTTCCATTTACATGTTGAAGGGAAAGGATTAGGATTGTATCTTGTTCGAACGCAGATAGAAGCGCTGGGAGGTCGTATAGAAGTGCAAAGTGAAATTGATAAGGGAACACAGTTTACACTTTTCTTTAAAGTATAAACTGTTACGCTACCAATGATTCTAATAAAATCATCGTATAATTTCTTCCCATGTATTGATTGACGATGAGAACTCTTTGAATCACAGAAGGTGTTTCAAAATCATTTTTCTTAACTGACTCAGGTATCGTCTGTTTTTTCAATATGGATGACGCTAACCAAAAAGCAAATGATGATGCGGTACAATATTCTCCACACAGGTGTTTGAATCGAAGCTGAGCTATTGAATTCAAGGAATTACAAAATGAAGTAATCAATTTATCGTTCATCACATCCCCGCTTGCGCCCGAAATAATAATATCAACATCCGAAATTGAAATTCCATTTTCTAAAAGAAGTTGATCAAGAGAATCTTTCAATTCAGTTTCACTCTCCGGCTTAAATATCATTCGCAGGTCAATCAACCTACAAAGTGAAGATTCAGTTGGTTTGGCAGATAACGAAAAGAAGGCAGCGCCCTCACCTTGTATTGTTCCTACCGTTTCACTTTCAAATAAAGCCAGACTACTAATACTTTCTTTTTTAAAATGATGCTTACGACTATTGATAACATATTGAACCGGATCAGATTCATCAAAGGCACCAACAATAAAATTTAATGCATCATCTTCGTTCACCTGCATCATGGCATCTTGTAATGCCGATTCAAAAGCAAAACCTTTGCTCACATGGGTATTATTATACCCCATGCATTTAATAGACAGTGCTACCAATCCCGCTAAGGAATTATAGGTACTCTGCATAAAATGCGTTGGTGCCACGTGCTTTTCATTCTGGCTCAATACCTCTTCCAGAAATTTCGCTGTGTCGATTAAGAAACCATAACCTGTTCCTACGATAACACCATCTATTTTCTGAAGCCTGGAGTTTTGAATGCAAATTGTTGCAGCAGACAATCCAATGCGCAACATGCGGTTTAATCTTCGGAGTTGAATCGGATTAATATAGGCTTTGAAATCAGGCGTAATACAGGTAAGGGCATTCGTGTTATACTCTTGTACGCTTTCCAAAAACGAATTATCATCAAAGGTGAGTTGAGGTGAGATAATGCCTGCTCCATTTACATAATATCGTTTTCTCTTCTCCATCATTAAACGCTACCGAATAAAAGTGAAGAGGTATTACCGCCAAAACCAAACGAATTGGAAAGTACATACTTCAAATTCTTCTTTGCTTGCAAAGTGACCTCAGGACGGATATTCAATTCATCCATAGCAATTTTAAAATTCAAATTCGGAAAGATAAAACTCTCCTTCATACTCATCAGGCAAAAGGCTGCTTCCACACTTCCGGCAGCGGCTAAGGTATGACCCGTGTATGGCTTCGTTGATGAAAACATTGGCATATTTTTTCCAAAGAGCTTTTGCATTGCCAGTCCTTCAGAAAGATCGTTGTTCTCTGTTGCTGTTCCGTGTGCATTAATATACCCTACCTGATCCGGATCTACTTTACCTGAAGCAAGAGCACCTCTCATTGCTTCATATGCACCCATACCTTCTGGTGAAGAAGCGGTTACATGAAAGGCATCATTTGCATTCGCATAACCGAGCAACTCAGCCAACGGTTCTCTTTTAGATTCAAGCATTGCCTCTTCTGATTCAAGCACAATATAGGCTGCACCTTCACCAAGGTTCAAGCCTTTACGTGAGGCATCAAATGGACGGCAATGTTGTGGATCCAAAATCATTAGTGCATTAAAACCGTTGATGGTAAATTTTGACAAGGCTTCAGCACCACCACAAATTGCACGATCAACCCTATTGTTTTTGATTAGTTGAGCACCCAACATTATTGCATTCGCAGATGATGAGCATGCTGTGCTTATCGTGCCGATCTGTTTTTTAACCCCAAAATACTCTGCCATTCGCTCCGTATGTTCCCCGGGATTTCCAGTATCCACAAATTCCTCGAATGCACCCTTCTGTGTATTATCCTTTAATTGATAATAATATTTTTCGAGTTCACGAATACCTCCTGCAGATGTAGCCGAGATCAAAGCCGAGTTCTGTATTTCTTTCTTTGATAAATTGGCTGACGCGATGGCTTCCTTGGCTGCAATAATACCCAATGAAGCAGCACGCGTAAATCCCATATGAGGTTGCACGCCAGCTAAGGCATGCAAATCATTATCTTCTAACTTAATTTCGCAGGCAGGTATAGTATGGTGATGAGCTGTTTGTAAAATATCAAGCGAGCCAAAACCGCTTCGCTCTTTCAATAATGAGTCAAGGCTCTCGAAAGCATTTTTACCAATGGATGTGATAATACCAAATCCCGTAATAAAAATCCGTTTACTCATTTTTTATTCTCCTGAATGTATTCCACCATCGTTCGCACATTTTCAAATACCTTACGTGCGGCCTTTGGGTCTTGAATTTTGATTCCGTAATTCTTATCGAGCAATACAACAAGCTCTAACGCATCAATGGAGTCTAATCCTAAACCTTCACCAAAAAGAGGCGTGTTTTCGTCAAATGATTCTGGCGCAACTTCTTCAAGGTTTAGTTGTTTGATGATGAGTGCCTTTAGCTCGGTTACTAGTTCTTCTTTAGTCTGCATAGTATTGCAATTACGAAATTATTCTTGATTTATGGACGAGAAAACTTGCGATTAATGTTACAAATGAAAAGCCGATAAGCTTAAAGGTATTCGGCAATATTGTTAAGGTCGTGGCATTTCGCAAAAATAAATCGGTGAAAGACTCCAGTCCCCATTGAAGTGGTGAGAATTTACTAATGGTTTGAAGTATTTCAGGCATTACATAAACCGGAACCCAAACCCCGCCCAAAGCAGAAAGAATGACCACCGAAATAGAACCAAATGATAGTGCTTGCTGCGGTGTCTTAAAGAATACAGCGATTAATAATCCATATCCTGTTGCTGCCATGGCAACAGAACATGCTGTGAGCAGAATACCAAAAACATTGCTTCCTAAAACTAATTCATTGAGGCCAAGTAAAGGCATTACAAAAATACCTACAGCAATCATCAACACAAACTGAAGCATGCACACAAAAAAGTAAAATGAAAATTTACCAGCAATAACCGGAAACTGTGAACCCGAAATTAATCGCAAGCGAAGCATACTTCCCTCTTCACGTTCTTTGATAAAGTTACTGGCCAGTGGAAACAAAATAAAAAACATGGCGAACATGGTCCAGGCGGGTACATTGTGCTGAACCGAGTTAAGTGCTAATCTTTCCTTTGGTTTATCAGAAGCATATTGTTGATTCACCACCATCATTTCACCCGGATTAAATTTCACTTTAGGATGTTTGTTTTCACCTGAGCTCAACTGGCTTTGCAATTCCATTATGATCCATTCACTCTGAACCTGGGCTACAATTTTCTCAATACCTTCTCCCAATGCTTGCTTATAATTTACTTTGATAGCCGGATCAAAATATAAATCAAGTGGAACAGGTGATGTCTCAATGGAATCAATGAATGGAGTTTCAACGCCCATATTCCGAACAATCTTACCGATTAGTTGTTCCGTCTTCTTCTTTAATGCCTGAGTCGTTCCTTTGTGCAAAACAACAGAAGCTTTAAACTCCCCTGCCTGAACCAATTTCTTTGCACGCTCTAAATCATTTTCTTTCACTACTGTAATGTTGCCGGTGCTTTCAAGCGCACGTTTCATTTTGTAACTCAGGGAATCTTTATCCTGATCAACCAGTAATACTTCTAACTTTATTTCCTGATAATCCCGAAAGGGCGCATCTTGAATTAAAGCCATGACAATAACCAATGCTAATGGCATTGCAAAAATCAATGCCATACCGCCCGGATCGCGAACCAGGAGCAAAAACTCTTTCCATATTGTAGCCCAGATTTTCAATCGCGCATGGTTTTACCTGTACGTTTCAAAAATAATTCTTCCAGATTTTTGCAATCCGGATTCTCTGCCAACAAAATATCCGGCTTACCGGTGACCAACAACTTACCCTCATCTACGATTGCGAGATGGGTACAAATTCGTTCCGCCTCTTCCAGAAAATGAGACGAGTACAATATCGTTACACCTTTCGCTTTCAACGTCAATAAAAATTCGAGAATCATGTTACGGGATTGAACATCAACACCCGCAGTGGGCTCATCCAGAATAATTAAAGAAGGGTCGTGCAATAATGCAGCTATTAAATTCAATCTGCGCTTCATTCCTCCCGAAAAAGTTTGCACACGCTTGTGCATCTTGTCTTGCAAACCAAAGGTATTTACGTATTCATCGATTCGTTTCTTTAATACTTCTGTTTGCAATCCATACATGCGACCGAAGTAAAAAAGATTTTCATGCGCAGTGAGCGTTGGAAATAATGCAATCTCCTGTGGAGCTACGCCTATTTTTTCCCGAATAGCTGCGCTGCTCTCTCCTACTTTCAAATCCAACACCTGAATAGAACCTTCATCGGGTTTCAATAAACCACATAGCAACATTACCAATGTAGATTTACCTGCTCCATTCGGGCCGAGTAAACCAAACACAGATCCTTTTGAAATTTCTAACGTGAGATGAGAAACAGCAGGTTGTTGAGCACCTTTGTATTGCTTGCTTACATTATTGATTTGAACAATGGCTCCACTCATTTCGACTTACTAACCTGGTAAAGCTGTTCGAATGTTTTTTGCTCCCGATGTGAAACCGCTTCAAGCATATCCGCCAATTCAGAAAATGTTTTAGTATCAGAAGTACGGTTTTTACAAACACGACCGGCATAGTATGCAAAATCGCGAAGCAAATCGCCATTGGCTGTCATTTGTTTGGAGATATCGAACATCTCATTATTCTTTAGTAATGTGCTCGACTGATCCAGAAAGGCTGCATACAAAAATCGAAAGCCTGCACCACCTGTTCCAATTTCTTCCTGCATGCGAATAAGGTGTCCTAACCACAAAATTGCTTTGCGATTACCTAAACGTTCAGGCCAATGACGTAAGCGTTTCGATAGGTATGTCATTCCTTTTGCTCCAAATAATGGAATCGGAATCCTGGTCATGCGATCGCTTGTCTCTTTAATGCCAGTCCAGATTGCCTTCTCAAGCGGAAACTCTCCTGGTATTTGAATCGGATAATACATTCTTCCACTGGGTTCAGGCATCCCCTTAGCAAAACGAGCGCGCACCAAGTCTTCGTAGGCGATATCGGTGGTGGTTTCCATTACCGGATCGCTTACTAAGTAACGACCGTTCTCTTTTCCGAAAACAATTATGTTATGCGCATTAAAATGAAAGCGATAGGCCGCAGGAAGGTAATCTAGATAAAACACAGACGTTAGCATTCCCACAGGCTGGCCTTTATCCAACATCTTATCTAACTCCGTCATGGCAGTAGTAGTCGAAGAAAATTTCTTGCTTTCGATCTTGATGCCAATACGATTTGAAAACTTTTTAAAGATATGTCCGGGCCAGATGCGATAAGTAGCAACAGGTATTCCGTTTAATTTCACAAACGGCATGTACGAAAAGAAAAGACCAGAGCCGATACCAAATGCCATAGGCTCATCAAAGTCGAGGCCATGAAATCGCATCAGATTAGAGATCACTCCGCTTTCGCAATGAGCAGATTGCTTGTGTGTAAAATTAACCTGCATGCTTTTGTTTTAATCGTTCGATGTCAGTAAACTCTTCTACGCTGATGCGGAATGTGTAGGCATATTTCTCCAATGTTTTTTTGCTCAGCTTGTTAAAGAAGAATGGCTTCGTATGAAGACGAACCACAAAACTCATGGTGCCGACATAGCTTGCTACCATCGAGAAATCCATGATATTCTTCTTAAGGTAATATAAAACCGGACTAGCTTTTCCTTCTATTACCATCAAGCGTGCGTCCTCCACTTCATTGTTCACTACATCCCAGGCCTGTTGCATGGCAACGGTTTCAGGTTCCCAACCGACACTGTTTACTTTCTTATAATGCCCACTTTCATCAGTAGCATAATACAACTTGGCCAGTTTGCCCTCGTTGAGATTTTCTTTATCCTGTGGAACTTGGTCTTCTTTCATTATTTCTTTGATCTTAATAATGGCTAAAACGTATCAACTAAGTAGCCAAAAATAAGGCGAATATAAAATCTTTTGCGTTACCCTTCACAACGGTAGCCGCTAAACATGCTAAAACTCAATAACATCCAACAGCATGTTTTATTCCTGGATTTAGGGATACATTCACACAGCCACAATTGAAGCCAAGGATGTAGTTCTATCAGGTCAGAAATCTATTTCTTCTTTAGCAGTATTTTAGCATTTCGAAATTCTACCGCTGCTGGTAAAAAGTCAGTTATTTTATTCCAATCAGCGGCAGCTACTACATTTTTATTGTAATATTTCTTTGTTGTTACGATAAGCTTGTTTTCATTTAATACAGCTGTAGAGATAAATCCCCCAGCCTCGGTTTCAACTTTCTTATTCAGGTTTTCAAGTCCTTCAACATCAAAACCTTCCGGAATAGTGAGGGTAATGTTCAAAGCAAAAGTCCTTGCATAATCCATATAGATATCTCGTGTTCTTGTACGTTGTTTTTCCTGAATATCGGTTTGTCCTCCGATAAACTTACCCAGTTCAAGGATAATATTTGGTCCTGCTTTCTTCGTCATACTTTCCAGTGTAAACTCATCTTCATAATCAGTATCGGGCGCATTTTCCCACATACCTATATTTTTAACTGTCAAGCTGTAATCCGAAACCTTGCCATCGGTGTCTCTCTCCAGCTCCTCTTTCATCCGGGTATCTCGTTCATTATAATCCTGAACCTTGCGCTGTTCAAACTTTGTCTCCTCCTTGTTATACTCTTTTATAATATTCCCCATGAGGCGCGATGACTCAACCATATACTTGGGTTGATTGTAAGCCTTCATATAATCATAATTGGTAAACACAGAATATTGATGCTGCTTTTTGATCAGGCCCTTTACAACCGTTTTGCGTTTCACATGAAGCTTGGCGATATCATCCGCTTTAAAATCGATTACGAAAGAAGTTGTCTCTACATTTTGATCAGCTGTTGAAACCGGTATTGGGCGTAATGCGTGAGTCCCTCTACTGGATACCCCCTCCATTCCTTCTAACATAAAAGGCACATCGTTTACCATTGCAAATGGAGATGGCCTTGATATATAGATGGGTGGTGTAGTGTTTACCTTAATTACCAAATCACAATTACTAAAACTTACTACATCTGATATGGGTCCATACCATCGGGGCGAAACAAGCAGAATCTCATGCTCAATCTTATGAACCTTGAGAAATCGATCCATAACGTAAAAGAACTTATTGGGGGTATAGGTTGAATTTAGCGGATCGCCCAATTCAATATCGAAGAAAGCTTTCTTATAAATGGGGTTGCGCAACAAGGAAAAAACCTCCCTGGTTAATTTTTTCTGATCTTGCTCCTTCTTTAAACTAAGCTTTACAAAATCTTCAATGACTCCCACATCCATCTGAACCGAATTAAAACTCTCCAACATTCTTCCGGCAACATTACTGGGCACTGGCTTAGAAGTGCTGCTACCTATTTGATATCGCACATGTGGTGCAGTGCGGTACTCAAAGTCCCAAAGCAAATCAGGAGCCTTTTCCTGCATTTCATTTTTTATGGAATATATTTCATCGTTCTTCACCACTTTCTTTACAAAATCTGGCGCACCATTATAAGATGTACTGTAAAAATGAAATTGGTGTGGTATGGAGAAACTAAAGGTATTCGAAACAATAGGGTATTTGCTCTCTAACAATATTTCATCACCAAAATCCGGCATCTGTATACTCTCATCCTTTATTGCAATATAGTAGTCAATAATATCACCAGGCTCAAGATTGGGAATGGGAATCTTCAAATCGTTTTCACTTGTTGCATCTGCTTTTACTGCTTTTGTAAGATCAACTTCTTTTTCACTTCCGTTTGGTTTAATCACTTTAATGCCAATTACCTTGTAGGATGAGGCTCTGCCAAACATGTTAGTACGTATGGATTTGTCATCAAAAGAAAGATCAGAAAAATCAACTACAGCTGCTTTGTCTAATAGCTTTATTCTGAAATGTGTATTGAACTTTTCAACATAGAATCGGGTAGGACTTATACCCGCCATCTTCGTAGCAAAATCACCAATGTATTCACGATCAAGTGCAAGCACCACAGCCGATTCATTCTTCCACTTTTCAGGAACTTCTGTTTTTTTAAACTCTTTCGAAGCGTTTGTCCACATGTCTAGCTTTAGTTTTTTATCAACATCGCTTTGTGAAAGAACATCGATGAAAGCGGAGACTAAGAGAGCAGTCAATACAATACGTTTCATGAAAAAATAGTTGGGTTAATTATGGATGATGAACTTGCTTTTGGATTACAATTACTTCTTTAAGACAATTTGGTTCTCATATCCTTGCGCTAATTGTTTTACTGCAGCATTCCATTGTGCAAATGATTTCTTTTTTATGATACCATCCGGAATAACGAGCTCTTTTGTATAAATGATTTTATCTCCGGTTTGCTTATAGTTCATTGAAAAAGAAAACTCAGAATCAGAAATAGAAACCATTTCGGGCAAGTGGCTCACTGAAAAACCATCAGGAATAGATAGTTCTATCGAAGTTTTCTTATGAACCCTTTCACCAAAGTCAACGTCATTTTGACGCGTGTCTTTTATTTCCCAGTCTTTAAAACTTTTAGAGGGATCAATGTCAATATAATATTCATTATTAAAAGCACTTACGGCTCCGTTAAACGTCACATCACAAGTTAGAGAAAGGGGCCCGCTGCGTTCGTTAAGATCCGGAAGTTTCACTTCTGTAGCTTTTAAATTCCGATTACCATTGGCTATAAAATCTGTAACGTACTCTTCGCGCTTCTCACTTTTTGTGTAATGATAGGTATACAGAAAATTCTTCTTCGCTTCTCCTTTTAAATCAACCACCAACTTACCTTCTAAATTTTCTCCCTTTATAGAAGCTTGCAATACCCTATTATCAGAATCAATACTTTTTGTTGGCTCCCCTATTCTGTCCAGAATGAATTTGTCTCCATTTTCAATCATTACCGATTGACCTTGTATGCGAACCGCATTTTCACCGAATGGAACATATTTTTCAGTGGCATCGAGGTAATACTTTTTTCCATTTAGCAAGAGTGTGCAAATCATGTGATTGTTTACCGCTAACGAAGGTAGCGAGTGATCATACATTATTCTTCGTGTTCCAATCCATGTAAGGCGCGCATCAAATCCTGCCACCTTCAACATTTCTTTTGTGAGATTGGCCATCCCTTTACAATCACCATAACGTTTTTCAAAAACATCTTGGGCTTCACTCGGTTTAAACGCTGCAATACCATCTTCAAAAGCGATGTATCGGATGTTATCCTGCACCCAATAATATATAGCCTTTACCTTTTCTTCATCCGTCTTTTTATCTTGAACTAATTGTGATACGGTTGCTTTAAATAATTGTGGATTCGGTTTAAGCTGTTGCGTAAGACCGCTACACCAATCATACAAATCCTGCGGAGAGGCCAGTACGTTTACTTTCTTTCCTGATTGCATTATAGACTTTACCAGAATGAGCAGATGTGGACGAGTATACTGATCGCCACGATCAAAGTCTTCACGTTTGCGTCCTGCTAATTCCTTTGCTGTATACTCGATTATGAGCTTACCTCCTTCTGTCTTTTCAGATTTTGAAATCGAGTATCCAGTTAAATTAAATTCCTTTATTTCGACTTCAATATCCAGAGGTATAAGGAAGGTAATTTTTTCATTTTTTACCGGATACTTATTCTGAAAAAATACGGAGGTGAAGTATTTTGAGTCATCAAATCGCTTCGTGGTTGTTACATCCCAAACTTCTCCAAGTTCCTTCAGCTTAAGCGGATAGGTACAAAATTTACCATCATCATAAAAAAGACCTTCGCTTGTATATGCACCACATACCTTTGATTCTTCACCTGCCTTTTGTTTAAGATTGCTGGAAGCATAAAATTTTTCGATTTGCAAATTTTGATTGTACCACTCCGTCTCATAAATGATTTCGTTATAACGTAGGGATAAGAGTTTTTTATTGACGCTAACCGCTACTTTAACGGGAGCCTTTGTTCCCTTCGAAAACTCATACACGCCATTTGACTCAATGATCGCTACTTCATCATCCTTGTATTGTTGTTGAAAATCCCTGGCCATTTTAGGATAATCCTGACTCTGTGCTGCATACCCCAGAGTGATAAAGAAATAGATAAGCAATTTTTTCATGAAGGAACGGTCCTGAATAACATCAAAATTAACACGATTAACACAAGAGGGTCCTTTGGAAAGTGCTTTAATTACGGTCCAAATATAGTTTTTTTAAGTATTTCCAAAGTAGAATTACTCAGGGGCCAACTTATTATTTTAGCCCTTGTATTACCATCGGATAATTAACATCTTCGGCACACCAACCAATACCCTCATCGCATGAAAAAATCACTTCTTTTTGCACTCATTCTTCTTCCCGGCTTGATCGCTGCGCAGAGCAAAGTATACGACAACCTTTCATTACCCAGTAAAATATTAAAAGGAGATCGGAAATATGCGGTCTATTTACCTGATGGATATGAAACATCACAGCGCTCCTACCCTGTTCTCTACTTATTGCATGGTGGTGGTGACGACCAAACAGGCTGGGTTCAGTTTGGTGAAGTCCAGCGCATCGCTGATAAGGCGATCTCAGATGGTTCAGCAACGCCTATGATTATTGTAATGCCGGATGCCAATACCGGGCAACGGGGTTATTACAATGATGTAAAGAATGAATGGAGGTATGAAGATTTTTTCTTTGAAGAGTTTATGCCTTTTGTTGAATCAAAATATAGAATTAAAAAGGATAAACGATACCGTGCTGTTGCCGGCCTGTCAATGGGTGGTGGTGGAACGTTCATTTACGCATTACATCATCCTGAATTATTCTCTTCTGCT